>Ga0123355_10014983_pt1 | contig 12156 bp, 7 predicted proteins | sample TergutEmb28metaG_3_FD_89872 | JGI IMG/M metagenome (GOLD analysis project Ga0123355, IMG submission 89872) | Embiratermes neotenicus P1 segment gut microbial communities from Petit-Saut dam, French Guiana - Emb289 P1 | ecosystem: Host-associated > Arthropoda: Insects > Digestive system > Gut ... | reverse complement strand
TAACCAATACGTCAACCGGAATAGCCTCACAGTAAAAAAACTCTTTCCATTGATCTGCCATCACTCCGCCGACAGAACCCATTGCTGCTCTAATTAAACCCATTTCTAATGTCCTTTCTGTACTTTTGTTTATCTAGTATCTTTTATATTTTAAAATAATTTGTGTTTATTTTTTTCGCCTAACGAGGCAAAAACACGCAGGAATACATAGGTATTTCAAGTGTTTTTAACGAAGTTAGGAGGAAAAAGGCAATTCAAGGGTTGGATCCGGTGCTGCAGACATACGCTGAAACACCTTGCTCGTGTTTCCTAAAATATTTTGCGACCTCTCGACTGTTAGTTTTTTGTTTTTATACCTTATAAAGCCGCGTGCTGCAAGGGCAAATAACCCGGTCAGTATCGTTAACCAGACCATGATGGTTCTTATTGTCAGCATTAAGCCATCATCTACATCGCCGCCTCCAATAATAATAATTGCTAATATCGTTAGTGCCGCTGAAATAATAAACGGCAATGAAAGCATACGCTTTAACTTCTTTGCATCCTTATCTATCGGGCGTGTCCCATAATGTAGGTCGGCATTCGTTCCATCACTGTGTCCTGAGCAAATCTTTTTCCCGTATGTGTAAATTGAAGCCCAATACGGACGATAAACCAAAAAATAATCAGGAATAATATCTCCATTAAAGTTTAAGTTTCTGATCCTGTCTCCCGGCGCATTTCTTTTAATCTGCAAAGCAATTTGGTTATGCACTTGTTGCTTATCATACACTTCCGTAGCCTCTATATCACATGGAAGCACTCTAAACGATGCAGTATACTTTGTATCCAAAGGTCGTAACTCCACATTTCTACCCTGCATATTGCACTGCTTAAAGTTTTGATCTATCTCAATTTTTGAAGGAGGCTCAAGCCGCCCGAAAGAACTGTCATTTATCCCCGCCAAACTCTCTTTTGTATTTGTAGTCTCCAGCTTTCTGTGTACCTGCGCGAGATAATTTGATGCTTCAATTCCAAGTGTCACACGTCCTGCTTGAGACGATGAGTGCGGATGCCAGTCTGTAACGATACGTGTTCGTGTCACAGGCACTGTTCTTATATTTCCATTCCCATCCCTACGAGTTTCAAACGCAGTATACGTCTCTATTCTGTCAATTCCGATAATTGCTGTCCACTTGACATTATAACTCACTACACAGTAGTAATATGGCAAATATATGCCCTCAGACGGACGTATCATTGCAATTTTATCAAATATATCCGTTGGCGTACCTCTTTCATTGGCAAGCCAATGAATCATACTCGTTTGATAGTTTTCTTTGCTTACAGTAAACGGAATTATGTATCTATGATTTTCCGGAATTTCACTGATTACACCACAGTCTTCTCCGTCTTGTAGCATTTGAAACCTGCTGTCACAAGAATCACACTTTGCTTGACGACTTCCCGTAATAATCGTAAGTTCAGCACCGCAGTTAGGGCAGCCGGATGTTACAGCTTCGCTCGTAACACCTGTTGTCGGCTCACGACTTGCATCACAGTTAACACACATCAAAGTTTGGCTCTCCGGGTCAAACTCCAACGCGCCACTACAAACTAAGCAACGATGTTCTTCTTTTATAGCTATGTTATTATCTGACATAACGCCCCTTTCGATACTCAATTAACTCCCGAATGATTACGGTTTGAACATTCTATCATATTTTATCTAAAAGCCCAATACTTATTCAGAATAAAATTCAGCGGTATCGTTACAAAAAGATTAAGTACAGGCGCTATGACTTCAGAAGTTCCGATTATCTCCATCTGCGATGACGTAAAAAAGAGATTTAGTACAGGAGCTACGATATCAGAAATCCCGATTATCTCTACTTGTAAAAATAATAGTCCCATGCCAAGAAACAGCGTCGTGAGGTAAACTGTAAATACTTTCACAAGCTGTTTCACTTTTGATTTACCTTCATCAGGCTTAAACACGAACTTGCGATTAAAGAAAAACGCACTAAAAACAGTAACTACAAAGGCAACTGCATAAGCCAAAATATAATGGACTCCCAAAAACAAAAGCCCATAATTAATGGCAAGAAACGCAAGAGTGTTCACACCACCAATTATCCCATACTTAAAGAATTGGATAAATAGTGATTTTAATTTTTGATAAAATGTCAAAAGTCACTCCTTATCACCACGACTTGATTAGTGCAAGCACGAGCTGTTACTGTCACTTAGGTCGGTGCTTGTTTACACCAAGCTTTATATGGGGCATATATCCGTTTTTGGTAGGCGCACTAATACATCACCATTACGACAACACCATCTTCATCATCTGCGTCACGGATTTCGACACTGAATAAATTTCCGTCAGGCAGCTCGCTGTCAACCGCCCAAGTGTCGGGCCACGGATATCCTGTTAAAACAACTGTTGCACCGATATCTTCAATTGCATCCATTATAAAATCAACAACATCACTTTTTGACATATTGGTTGTGAACACCAAAAAACTTTCCACATCAGTATGAACATAGGCGTCGTCAGTTAAAAGTATAGCGACAAGTTCCGGGTTGTGCTCACCGCTCATGAAAAACATATCATCAAGATCGTATAAAAACGGCATGTCATACCACGTCATTTCTTCTTCAGCATACCAGTCGATATAAAACTCTTCATTCTCATCTTCCGGAACTTCAACGAGAGTATCTTCATATTGGATATCGTGGTCAATATCTTCCAAAACTTCCGACCCAGTTTGGTCACATCCAAGCAGGGCAATCGTCAAAAACAAACATGCGCAGAGTAACATAAATTTTCTCATCATAATCTCTTTCTCCTTTTCATATCCTTATTTTATAGCATTTGGTTTGATAGTGCAAGCCCTGCTTATCAAGTGCCATAAGTTAAAATTGTTGCTTTCGCAAGCTACTCCGAAATCGCTGAAAGCGAGAAATTAACGAAAACCTATTTGACGCTTACGGAGATTACACATAGTATTGTACAAAAAACGACCCTCCTGCGAGATTCATCTCGTAGGAGAGCTTTTTCCATTTTCATTTATTATCTCTGTTGATTCGCCAAAAAGTATCTAAACACTGTTTCGGCTCGGTCTCGTCTTGCAGCTAAGCCACCAAAGTTAATTCGATCAAGGTTGCCGGCTCCTCCAAATGCTGACGCTCTTCTTGCATTCTGCACCCCTAAATCTTGAATATCATTCGCAGTGCCTACACCGGGACCCGGCCGTAAATTTAATGCACAAAACAGTTCAGCATAAGATCTTGCTCCTGCAACTCCAACTCTATTATCAGGAAAGTCAATAAAGTTCAGATATTGGCGTTCCGGAGTATTTCTAAGTTCATAGAACATGAAGCGTATTTGGACTTCTAAAACTCTATTGGTAAATTCTCTCGGATGTGGACAAGAGTTCGGATTACATTGACTGTTGCGGTGTCTATTCATTTCCACAGTAAAAGCATCTTGACATATTCCGTTTTGCCACATGAAATTCTCCAAGGCAGAACGGCGCCCTCCGGCAAAGGTCGGGTCTGTCCACTGCATAAGTCCAAGCCCCGGTCTACGATGAGGTTGTTCTCTCAGTTCAAGTTGAAACGGGCATAGAGCCGGACCGGTTTCAGACATTAAGTTTCCAATTATTCCGGCGATATGCTCAGGTCTGTCAGAAATTCCTGTCAAATTTTGTTCTCTTATTAAATTCCAAACTAGTGCCGTTCTGCTGTTTCCTGCAATATTCGCCGATGGCGTCGGGTGTTGCTGCAACGGTGGTTGCTGTGAAGTCGTATAGTTATGAGGAGAATTAGCAGGAGGTCTGCCTAATGTAATGCCGTATCTAGCACAAATTCCGGCAAATTCAGTTGAGTTAACAAAACTAACAAAAACTCTAAATCTTGATACTCCGCTATATAATCTATTTGTCCAATGAGCATGTCCGGAAGGGTCGGAAGCTCTACCCATTAGTGCATTATAGAGTACTTCAATAAAATCATCATTGCTGAGGTTGCGATTAATCATTTCCCTGCTAAAAATGAATCTGTAAGCCATAGTGCTTCCATCAATAACACCACTCTGTAATCTTCCGGACCAGTGGGCAAACCCGCTAGGATCAGACGGTCTTTGCAACGCATATATGTACATACGCTCAACAAAAGAATTTATCAAGGATATATCCGGCTGATTTTGCTGTGGAGATTGCTGAACCGGTTGCTGTGCCTGTGGTTGCGGAACAAATGTTCCAGTGGCTATGCCTGCCTGCCTGTTAAGCACATCAAACTCACTTGAATTTACAAAGCTGGCAAAGACATTTATGCGGGGTCTCCCGCTTTCTAACCTGGAAACCCAATGATTTCTCCCTGATGAATCAGCTTCACGGCCCAGCAGGGCACGATATAAGATATCAACAAACTGTTCATTTGTTAAATTTTGACGCAAAAACTCATTACTAAAAAAGAACTCATAAGCAACATCAGAGCCTGTACGTCTCTGGGTTCGAAGAGAGTTGCTCCAGTGATTTAAACCACTGGTGTCATGTTGTCTTTCTAAAACATAAACATACAAGCGAATAACAAACTGTTCAATCGTATCAAATCCACTTTGTGTAAACTCTCCATAATCAGACGCTTGGTTAAAATCTTCAATTATTTCAAAACTTTCTTCATAACCAGATGACTCATCAGCATAGGTTGCCGCTATAACTCCGACAAGTGATAACGCCAATGAACATATCAATAACAGCGACATTACTCTTTTTCTAACAGTCAAAACATTTCTCCTCTCGGCTACAAGTAGGCACTCCGCAAATCGAGCAATCTAGCTTAGCTCTATTTGCAGAGTGTCATTCTATCACATTTTATTCATTTTGTCAATTTTTGTAACCGTTTTGTTTCCACGCTCGCTTTGACCGCCCACCACGCACATCGTTTTATATAAATAGGGTCATCGGATAGGGTCATCGGAAGTATTCTATAATTGCATTTCTGTAAGCTACTGCCAGTGTCTGTCTAAAACTAGGATTCGATAATAACGCACGTTCATGAGCATTAGTGTGGAAACCATTTTCAGCAAGCACAGCCGGAACATTAATTTCTCTGATTATTACCCAGTTTCCGGCTCTTATTCCTCTCGACGGTATTCCGGCACCACTTATGTGGCTGAGCAAAATACTGGAAAATGCTCTGCTTTGTGAAGTAAACGAGTATCCGGAGAAATACGTCCGGGTATTTGTATGTAATCTAGGGTCTATAATATACATATCAGCTCCTCGCACCCCTGAGTTCGGGCTAGCATTTGAGTGCAGCGATATTACAATAAAATTATCTCTTATCACACGATTATTAGTGATTTCAAAAATTCTTCGCAGGTCAGGATGTATACCCCTATTCGGATTAAAAGGATACACATTCATAAGAATGTTTCCTTGCCCACGTGGGTTTGCAATAACACCATGCATAAGGTCTATTAGCCGGTTTATTTCATTGACTTCACTTATAGTGGGACTTATATTACGTACTGCTTCTAAGGCCAAAATGTTAATGTGGGCAGCACGAGCTGCTAGAGAAATGTCAGTTTCAGTGTCACGAGTTAATATAACTGTTGCCCCTTGTGCTTCTAGTAGTGGTCTAATACGACGCGCAAGGTCAAGCATTGCTACAGCCTCATTATATCCTGCAACTCCCGGAGAACCCACAGTTCCATGCCCGGCATCAAGAATTACAACCCTGCCACTCAATGGCATCCCTTGAGTAGGTTCAGGTAGTAGATTCCGCCTGACCGAGGGGAAAGAAGGTACAGTCCCGCGAGTAATCCCATGATTTCTGCAAATATTATTAAATTCTGTTGATCTAACAAAACTCGCAAACAATTCATGCCTCGAAACACCGGAAGCTAAACGATTCCACCAGAAATCCATACCGTATTGATCGTATTGACGCCCTAACATTGCAACATACAATATCGCAATAAACTCATAATCATTCAACTCGCGATTATTCATTTCATTGCTAAAAACAAAGCTTTGCGCAACTTGAGCACCTGTTCGACCTCTAAGTATTGCATTCGTCCAAAACTCTAAGCCACTAGCATCTGCCTCTCTTTCAAGAGTCGTAATGTACATCCTAGTTACAAACTCACGAACCTTAGATGCCTGACTTGGAGTGAACCTTCCTCGAGTAATACCAGCATCCCTGCAAAGTGCGTCAAATTCGCGTGAGTTAACGAAGCTTGCAAATACCGTTACACGAGGGTGACCTAAACTTAGTCGATTAACCCAATGCTCCAAACCTGGTTCGTCAGGTTCACGATTCAGTAGCGTTCTATATAGAATAGTAACAAACTCTTCATTTGTAGTATTTTTAGCTTGAAACTCTGTACTGAAGAAAAATCTATGAGCAACACTATAACCTGTTCGACCGGCTCTGAGTGCATCTGACCAATGATTTAGACCGCTTTCGTCATATTCTCTGTCAAACACATATCTGTATAAACGTATTACAAACTGCTCAATGGGGGTGCGTTCGATTTGCTCAATTTCATACTCATCATCATAATATGTGTCGCCTTCACCATTTAAACTGCTGTAGCCGTAATCTGAACTTGTCCATTCTGAATCGCTTGGCATTTCTGTACTTTCGTCCACATCGTCAAGTTCATAATCCGAGTATTCTTCTTCGTCTTGCAATTCGGGCTCTTCTATAATGAAATCATCTTCAAATTCACTTACATAACCATCATCATCTAATGTGGAGTTTTGTGCATCTGCAGGTATAGCTCCCACAATAAAGGAGAATGACAATGTTAATATAAGTATTATAGATACTATTGATTTCTTTGAAAACATGATTTAACCTCTCTCATTTGCCGATTTTAATTACGCACATAAATGTATCATAAATACACACAAATGTACACTATTCTTTTAGACAAAGTTACTTTAACGCTGAATTCCATATCTCATAGCAATTCTACTAAACTCCGAAGATCTGGCAAATCGATCAACAATTTCTTCCCTTGTCATTCCTTGATTCATCCTGCCAAGCCAAAATTCCCTGCCGTTTACGTCAGCAGTGCGACCTAAAAAAGTCGCATAAAGAATATCAATAAATTGTCCACTATTCAGATTACGTGCATTCATTTCTGCACTAAACATAAAACTTCGTCCTAATTGCGTACCTGTTCTCGTCCCTTGAATCAAATGATTTGTCCAGTGATTTAGCCCTCTGGTGTCAGGTGCACGTTGCAGAGAATGTACATAAAATCTTGTGACAAATTGTCTTGCATTGAAATCAGAAGGCAGTGCAAATCTTGCTATTCTCGTTCCCGCGGCCCTGCTTAAATCTGTAAATTCAGAAGAATTAACAAAACTTGCAAACACTTCTCCTCTCGACCTGCCTGCATAGAGTCTGCTAATCCAGTGATTTCTCCCGGACACGTCACCCTCTCTATTCATAAATGTTCTATATAAAATATCGACAAATTCGGCATTACTAACATTTCTGACAGCTAGCTCCGGGCTAAACACAAAGCTAAACGCAACCTCGCCTGCTGTCCTTGTGCCATTGCGCAAGTGGTTACTCCAATGTGCTAGTCCGCTCGAATCAGCAGGACGACCTAGCGTATAATGATATAGTCGCATAACAAACCGCTCAATGGGTGGACTTGAAACCTCGACAGCGGCTAGTGCATCAACAATCCCTCCGGTCGAAACACGGTTTTGTAGTCCGGTAACTGTTCTTGCTGTTGATAAAATATTCGTTCTCAATTGTGCGGGCGTTAAATTTGGATTTACAGACAGCATAAGTGCCGCCACACCTGCAACATGCGGTGCTGCAAATGACGTACCACTCATCACTCCATGTCCGCCATTACGAACAGTGCTTAATATTGAAGTACCCGGAGCCGCAATGTGAACACTTCGAGGTCCAATATTAGAAAATGGTGCTAAATTATTATTTTGATCAGACGCTGCTACAGCAATAACATTTGAAAAGTTATAACTTGCAGGAAACACAGGAATATTATCATTATTTCTGCCCCAATCATTTCCGGCAGCTGCAACTAACAATCCTCTAAAGTTTCTGATTGTCTCTCTAATAATCTGGTTATCGCTTGGCCCACCCCAGCTCGCAATCAAAATATGTATAGCATTGTTATTTGCATAGTTAATTGCAGAGATTACCGCTGATGCACTAATACTCCGAGTGTCCCAAACTCCAACGCCCAGCCATGCAAGACTTACATCCCAGCTTACGCCTGTCATTCCAAAGCCCGTGTTTCCCCGAGCACCCACAACTCCCGCAATATGCGTACCATGATTAGTGCTATCGTCCACAGGAATGCCACCAAAACCAGCGTGGAAATTAAATCCGTGAATGTCATTAGTAATTCCAGGACCCGAGCTGTTTGGACGCGGGTTTACCCATAGGTTGGGAATCAAATCAGGATGACGTCCGTCAAGACCCGAATCCATTACTCCAACGACAACGTTACTACTGCCTCTTGTTATGTCCCAAGCAGCCGGCGCATTTATTGCTCTAAGTGCATACTGTTGCGGAAACAATGGATCATTCGGTATTGTAGAGCCACTTTGCTCAAAAATTTCAAACTGCTCGAACAAGTGGTCATGAACAGCAATCTCAACTAGCGGGTTCGCATTTAGAATTGCAAGAGCATTTTCAACGGCCTCAACTCCGGTTTCTTCAAGTTCAAGTAAAAAGACATTATTTTGATCGTTTCCGATAGAACTCTGCCTAAAATTACTACTGTCAAGCCCTGCAGACGGATTGAGTAGGGATATCCCAACATATGGCACACCTAAATCCGGCAAGTCAGTGGTAAATGCTCTCCCTAAATTTTCTGAAACGGAGTATGCAACAAAATCTTCTCTTTCGCTACTTTCAGCAAGCTGAACTATAACCCTATTAAGCATAAAGCCGGTGTCGATATCAAAAGAGTACTCCGCCACAGCTACCGACTCTATGAAATAATCATCAAAGTCATCCGTGTCATAATTTTCATCAGCAAACTGCTCGTCGGACTCAACAGGTTGGTACTCATCAGGGATAGAATACTCATAATTGTCAGCATGATTACTATCATCAACTTGTTGTTCAATTTCAAATTCTTGGCTGTCCGCAATAGTCTCTAGATCATAGTAATACAAAAAGGCGCTTTCATCGTCTGTAGCAAAAACAGACGATGAAAGCCCACTTATCATTATTATTATCAAAAGAACCGATATTAATTTTCTAAAGCTCTTACTCATTTTTCTAAATTCCCTTTATAATACGTCAAAGCTCAACCAATGATATAGATATTCCATGTTTATATTTAAAACTCTATCTCCTTAGTCCGTGTTGTGTTGCAATTCTTCCAAATTCTGAAGATCTGGCAAAACTATTAAATATTTCTGCTCTAGACCAATCGTGAACATTCATTCTGTTTAGCCAAAACTCCAGTCCGCTGTCATCAGCAGGACGTCCCAAAAACGCTATGTACAATCGTTCTATAAATTGCCTATTAGTGAGGTGTTGATTGTTCATTTCATTACTAAATATAAAACTTCTGGCAACTTCAGTGGCTGTTCTCCTTCCACTTACTAAATGATCTGTCCAAAAAGCTAAACCTCTCGCATCAGGAGCCCTAAATAAAGTGTGTGCATATAAGCGCACCACAAATTCTTCAACTGCTAACCTTGGAGGAGGTGTGAATCTTTCATGTCTAATTCCATAATGATAGCTTATATTCCTAAACTCAGTAGAGTTAGCAAAACTTGCAAATACATCCGGCCTGGATCTTCCGGAATAAAGCCTACTAACCCAATGAGCCATGCCTTCAGGATCAGATGGTCTTCCAAGAAACGCTCTGTACAAAACCTCTACAAATTCAGAATTGCTTAAATTTTTATTACGAAATTCTTGGCTGAATACAAATCTGGAGGCAAGATCGGCAGCTAAGGCTCTCCCACTCAAAAGGCGTCCAACCCAAAAAGCGTGTCCCTCGGCATCCGGCTCTCTACCTAAAATTTCCCTATATAATCTTGCAACAAATTCCCATACAAGTTGCTCAGGTGGAGTTCCGTAAAAATGTGCATCAGCAAAAGCCAACACTCCCGCACCGATAGACTGCATTTGAATCCTAACTTCACGAGTGCCGGCAGGTATATTTTGACTAATCCATATTTGTCCTGGAGCACTAAATCCCGAAGGCAATGTATGTGCGCCTAATAAGAATCCATCGCCATATATTCTGAGTTCACCGGTCCCGGCATTCCCACCAATTCTTCCGAACCAACCTTGAAGAGTGGTCGTCCTGCCCGTATTTGTCATGCCCGTTTCACCGATATTGTACACAGCATATCTATGCCCAACACCTGTTCCTGTCATTGTCCAGCCATGATAATAAGGTTGTCCCTGCATTATAAATGAAGTGTTATATGGGAATGAATACATTCCGGAACTTGATGTTGAAAAAATATCACTTTCTAGAAATAAAGAACGTCTTAATTCCGGTCGAATAAAATTGTCAGGTAAAGTTGACGTAGCAGTACTAAAGTAGGCATTGCCAAATCCAAGTGTTCCTCCACCATTAGAAACCATGCGCACTTCAAGAATTCTTGTGCCTGCAGGAATTCGAACTTGAATTTGATGGAAATGCATTCCCGGCCATAGGGTAAAGCCTTCCACTAATCTTCCGTCAGCAATAACAACAAGTGACGGCATACCTTGGTTCCCAATTTGTCGAGCAAATGTCCCCCTTAATTCAGTAACTCCTCGTCCTGTAATGTCATATGTCGCAACACTTTGGACAAATGGGTCTATAGTTCTTAATCCAAAGGCAAATGGCGTAGGAAAACCTTCCATCATAAATGAACCACCATCCCGCGGATGCCTCATCACATTCTCACTTGAAGTTGATTCGATTTGATTCTCTAGAAACAGTTGCGTTGATAGTATTTCAAAGTCTAGATCCAGCGCATAAAAGCCCTCTGTCTCATTTTCGTAGTAGACAGGCATGTCAGAATCAATGTCGTCAGCATCATCTTGTGGATAATAACCCTCTTGTTGCTCGTTATCAGCCTGATCTTCGTCCTCTTCAGGCAGAGCATCAGCAACTTCTTCATATTCTTCAGGTTCGACAAAAACCTCGGGCTCATACTCGACCAATTCGATCGATTCATCGACATAAGCAGCTAGTGCTGTCATTGGAAATAAGCCCACAAACATCACTACCATCAGTAAGACTGCCACAATTTTATCAAATCTAATTCTATTTTTCATGCTTTTATACGCCTCTTTTCATAAATATTCACGATAAACTATAACAGAACACACGGTTTTTGTCAATAATATTTTTGCCGTTTTGTAACTTTTTTGTTATTTGTTGTAACCTTTGCTGTAACAGCCTCTTTTTACTAAAACACAACTTTATCCATTTCTCGCTTACAGTACGGATCACCCTTCTCCAGCATATGCCTCCACTTGTCTTTGAACATGTTCTCTTCTTTATGAAAAACATCAGACGGCCGGTCATACCCACGTGTTTTGCATTCATAATGAATCATTTCAACATAAGGATGATAAATAATTGTTTTTCCAATATCTCTGATTTTCATGCAAAAATCGATGTCACCAAAATCGATTTCATACTCCTCACTCATGAGTCCCACCTGCTCATACACATTTTTTCGAGCCAAAACACATGCCCCTGTCACCCAGCTCATATTCTGAATCAGCAAGTCACGGTTTAAATAGCTTTTAGCGTAACTTGGCATATTTCGATATATGTGATCGCATGGGAAATATTTAGGTAGCAACACCCCGCCTGCATGTTGAACGCTCATGTCAGGATAATATAACTTTACACCCACAGCTCCGACTTCATCTTGTTGCGCGTATCCGAGCATTAGCTCAAGCCAGTTCTCTGTAATCAGTTCTATATCATTGTTATATTGAACGATAAAGTCCGCATCACAATTACTCACGCCAAAGTTGATGATTTTTTGATAGTTGAATTCCTCGCCCGGGTAATGAATGACTCGTACTCCACTTAGTTTTTCCAACTCGCTGTAACAATCAGCAATTTCATCTCCTACACTGTTGTTCTCAATAATCACAATCTCGTAATTATCATATGTTGTTAAATGTAATATTTTT
>Ga0123355_10014982_pt1 | contig 12156 bp, 11 predicted proteins | sample TergutEmb28metaG_3_FD_89872 | JGI IMG/M metagenome (GOLD analysis project Ga0123355, IMG submission 89872) | Embiratermes neotenicus P1 segment gut microbial communities from Petit-Saut dam, French Guiana - Emb289 P1 | ecosystem: Host-associated > Arthropoda: Insects > Digestive system > Gut ... | reverse complement strand
TAAAAGACCAACTTGATGTCACTTGCTATTTTATTTCACTTCTTATGTGCTCAACATGTTTCAGACATTAATACATCCATCATCAGGAGCTTGCGACTATTCTGTTGAATTACCACATTGGTCATACTGTTCTTGGTTCGATGTGTGTTGGAGTTTCGGTGTGGTTGGGTTGGAGTGGTATCTGTGTTGCAGGCTATATTATATATGGATATATTAATGTCCGAAACATGTTGAGCACATAAGAAGTGAAATAAAATAGCAAGTGACATCAAGTTGGTCTTTTATTCTTCAACTAGCAGCACATCATCCTTCCTTCCTTCCTACCTACCCACCCTTCAACCTAAAGAACTAATTTCAGTGAACACCATCCTTATTGAGAGGGTGTCAGTTCCTCAGTTAGCTAAGACATTTCCTGCATTTTATGGAAACCAAAGATTCATTACTGTGCTCACAAGAGCCCACCACACCCTGAGTCAGAAGAATCTGGTCTACACTCTCCAATCCTAACTCTCCAAGGTCCAATTTAATATTAGCAGCACTGTATGAGTTTAATATTCAAAATGTTACAGGTCCAATGCAAGGCACTACTACCAATACAGAAACTAAAGGCAATAAAAAATCAGCATGACATTTAATCACTGAATACAGCAGTAGTACCAACTTCTTTAACACTGTGTGTATTAAACGCACATCCAGGCTAAGCATGAAACTAATTCCACAGAGTACAGTCCTGCATGAAAAGCTGATTGTCAGCTAGCTAGTAAAGGAATTCCTTACATTTTATGGAACCAGGTGGCATGATAATCTGTTCCAAGACCATTTAAAATCTTTAATATTTTAAGGGAGTTGTTAGCCCTATAACAAACCCCAAAAGTTTGAGGACAACCTGTCATTGACTGTCTGCAACTCATCATTCAATACATTCTTAGTTGTTCCAGATATATGGAAGCCACATTATCTGCAACCTACAGGTGAGCCATTTTGTGTAACTACTGACTCCCACAAGAGACAACATCCATCATAGAGTACCTTTAGTGTAATTTTCCACCACTCGATATAATACAGTATCATACAACCATCGCACAATGACAAATAATTTGTCTTAAAGTATTCAGGCTGTATCTTATGTGATGTGAAACAATGACAAGTAAACATACTTACCCACAAAATCTGTAAGGAGATATGTATAATGCTTCTTCTTTCTTCAACACAGAACTTCTCACCGAAGCTTGCCGATATGTCAGCAGTATATGGCACTCACTACAGTTAGCACAAAATATAATGTCAATGAGACCAACACAAAGTGATGTCATCTCATATGGAATTTCAATTATATGCTTTTGTATAAGTTCACTGTAACGGAAGGTATTGCACTCCATTACTGAGCACGACGACACTTTTCTACACCTTCACTTCAGAACATAACATGGCAATAGGTACAAACCTAATGCAACTAGGAATGAAGACAAATGAAGCAGCAGTGGACAGTCACAAAATGAGAATAAAGCCCATTATCCTCTTCTGAGACAACCTTACAGCAGGAAGAAATTAAATATTCACTTCTTAGTACAGGAATACAAAGCTGCACCACTGCAAACAACAGCTTGCCATTACACACAGTGGTGAGATAAATCAGACCTCCAACATATCTAAGATAAACACTTATTATTACCTTCCTAGCTTCATCTTACTTGTTCCAAGTAGTTGCTTTCTTTTGTATCTCCCCACCAAAATTTCAAATGTACATCATGTGTTTCCTGTATAAGTTACATAGCCACATCACTTTTAACATTCTGAATTTAATCATCCTAACAATACTGGAGGAAAAAAATAAAAACATAACAGAAATCTAGTAACGTGCTATGTCAAAACAGGGACCTGTGAAAATTCTGAAATCCTTTAGCAAAACCCTCATTATAATTCATTCCTGTTTACCCACAAATCTTACATGAATACAATATCAGCATTAAGGGCTAAAAGTGTTCATTTTGGGTAATTTCCACCACAATCGCACAAAGCGAATACAGATATTCTACAGGTACCAGGACAAGAAATAAAGCATTTACAAAGATTTTTAACCTTTAACCCATCATTCCCTTTGAGTGGTTTCCACTACCTATCTACGAACATGGAGACATGTCAATCTGGAAAAAATCTTTTGAGATGCATGAAAAATTAATTTACTTACTTTCAAAGGTTGGTTCAATTTACAAATTAAACCTAGACAGTGTTCAGCATTTGCATCACAGATTGTTATTCTGCAAGTACGTAAAAGAAAATAACAAATTACTGTCTACAATCTCCCCCCCCCATTTGTGCCATTCTCACCTGTGCCAACACCAAAAATGAACAACTTTCGTCATATAAAAACTTCTGCCACAAGAGTAGCAGCACTTTCCATTAATTACACATTCCTATTGAAAAATGCAATCTGGCAGATACGTTTTCAAATATTCCTACTGTATATTTAATATTTACCTCCTACTTTCATATTCTGTGTAAATGATTTCTTATTCAAGCATTCAATGCAGATGAGATATCTGTTCCTCTGGGGTATGAAACCATGTCACATCCCAGAGGACCAGGCACCAAACAGCCTATCCTTTTATCTCTTGTAACTTCAACTGTAGTAGCTACAAAACATCATACACAGCTGTATTAAGTCTCTAAGCTAAAGGAGGGAACAAAGAAACTTTGTGCCGCATATTTCAGATATGTAACTCAACAAAATCAGAACACAATTATGCATTCAAAAAAGTGGCAATGTAATTTACAGGGGCACATCCTACTTCACACTAAGTAAACCTGTTCCTGTGCATGCCACAAAGGTGCATAAGGCAGCAGAAGTGCAGCTCCACACATTCTTACTCTTGGCACTAGATGGAGGTGAGATGTGAACTTCATGCCTCTAGCTGCTTTACTCTAGGGTAAGAGCCCCTGTTTCCCATTTATGAGAAGGTTGGGAGGGGCCCAGAGCTGGTCTGTATGAATTGAAGAAAAAAATCTTATCCCTGCCAGGAACTGAACCATGATTCCTCATTCATCCAGCTTGCAGCCCAGTCACTATACTGACTATGCTGTCTTGGCTCCATTTCACCTTAATTTATGTTATCTAAGTATAAACTGCAGATTTATACAAGAGACAGTAACAAAATATGATGACAACATGGGGCCATCAGGTATTACATTCAATCCACAGACTGCACACTATGGCACTTTGCTACTACCTACTATCTATACAATACTATCTGTTCTAAACAGATCACACAATAACAAAGACATTTTGGATTTCAATGAGATGCAACATACTAAGAACCTTGCCTCATTTGAACTCCAAGAAGTTTGTCATACAAACATATTGCTGCACAACATATTCCTTTCCCTCTATGATACAAATGCTATATCTTTACCAATAATAAGGCATCCTACTGATTCTGTTTTATCATATCTTGTATTATAAACCCACACTGTAATGCTGTACATGTCATCTGAAACTTTTCCACGCCTTATTCAGAAACACAACATTGGTCTTGTTTACATATGCAACACTTCAAACTACTCATTGTGTAACATTTCTAGAACTAACTCTCATTAATCCCCATCGCTACAACAGGAAATCTTCAGAAAAACTTATTTCAATTTGCTTATACTTTTTACAGATACATGCTACAAACCCAATAAATCACACACCTGCAGGACTACAAGGAAAGATCACAGGGACAGATATTACTCTACTGCACTGTAAAGTTACACTCATAAATGTTTAAAAAAGTGTTTGTCTCGTGAACTATAACAGATGCACTTAAAATTACTTGGTTTCTGGACTCTATCAGCTAGCAAGCATAAAATAATGAAACATACTGAATCAATGCAGTCCACACACCACATAGTTCTAACAACAATATCAGTGACAGAACTCTTTAGAATTTACATGTACAAGGTACATGTGTATATATATATATATATATATATATATATATATATATCGCAACTCCTTTTATACAAGTCAGATTATCAAAAGTTGCACCCTTCACTTAATTCTCACAATTTTATTGCAGTCGAGCACTTCCTGAATAGGGAGGCAAGATTATCTGCTACAGTGTCACTCAACACACATAAACTGTTATAAGTCAATATAGACAATAAATATTATACTAAATATTAGATATCTAGGAAATCAGACCTTGAGGTACCTAAGTTATACATTCTGGAATGCCAGACTGCAAAACACAACAGAAGAAACCTACTGCAGTGCCATATTATACAACTGCTGAGGTGACTACCTTCAATCAAAATTAGCTTGCAAAAATCCATGAAAGTTGTGACATTCAGAGCTGTCTACAACAACCCTCTACTCTTTAGTAACTTTTCTGATGATTCTAGGTCACTGTGCCTTACCTGTCCCTCTACTTTTAGTCTGATAATGTCCATCTGTTCAGTCATATGTTTCACCTTTCTAAATGTTAGATAATAAGTTTTCTATTCAAGTAAAGTTTAAATAAAAAAATTTTGGATGCACTAACCACACACACACACACACACACACAGGCCAAGATAAAACGCTCCAAAGCCCAGGAACACAACAAATTTACTGCTCTCCCTCACAGGTTTCCAGCATTCCCTGGGATAGAATCAGTTTTGTTGAGAGGTTTCACTCAACTGAACAAAACTGTTATTTTTTGTATTCACTATGACTTTAGGAACCACAGTTAACATCATGATTACTGCAAAATATGGACCCCAAATTCTGTGTTTCAGCTGGATATGGTACGTACTTTTGGTGGCCTCAGTCATTTCCTGTAATTTTACTATTTACTTAATCATATGAATTTTAGACAATGGTATCATGTAGGGGTTTTTTTGTTTTTGTTTATAGCATTAGCCTAGTAAATACTTGCCTAACACACAAGTGTTTAATGCAGTGTGATGGATGATAATAAAAGAAATAATACATTCACAACAATAAATAGTTCCGTTATCATTAAAACTGGTGTAAAACTTCACCGTTTGCACGTCCTCAGTGTGTTCCATGTCACATTCCTGAACATAAATTATGTAACTGGAGTACATTAACCTGCAATATGTGCCACTAGAATAGTTTACATCTGGGTCTTAAAAATTCAAATTAACTTAATATCTTTGTTGCAATCACCTATTCTGTTCTGAATTATTATATTTATAAAATATCTACTTCCAGCCTCAGTATTCTAAACTTAATCCGTATATATCATTTAAAACATTTACTAACTGGTTCAGGAATTAATATAATAAATATAATGGATATGCTTGTTGACCACAAATCTTTAGAATGGTATAAGCACATTAAACATGCTCCTAGAAATTTATTTCTGATACATTTCTCTCACTTGCATACTTACTGAAAGCAAAAGATGGATACTGTTATGAAAATTCTTATAATACTGAGAACTTATAAAAAATATAGCCCAACATATATCAGATTTCTATAATTTTTTATACATTTTTCAGTCATGAACATCTAAGAGCTTCAGACACCATCAGCTCTCAGTGGATCCAGTGTTTTGACTCCAGGTGGCACAAAGGAGCAGAAAAATCTGAATTCAAATGTCATACCAAGATGGGAGACCATGAAAGGATTGGCTATGTCTGTGCTAAAGTATATCAACCATTTGCAGAGACAGATTCGGATGTCAAAGGCAGGGGCAGTAGTTTGTAATAAAAGGAAGCTGGCAACTGTGTAAATGCAAACATTACTACATATTCCCTAGACAGTTCTCTACCCTTCAGCTTCTGAATCATTCAGATATGTGGACAAGTGTAGAATGTATAGTTTTTCAAGCTGTTTTACATGGTATAACAAATTACTGAAATTTTCCAAAAAAAGTCAATTCAAAAAGCAGGAAGTGAGCAGTAATAAGCAGCCACATGTTGTGATGTGTCCAATAGTTGCATCTTGTGTCTTCCTGAAGCAAATATAGCAGAAGAGAATTGGTACTGTTTATAAGTGTGTTTTTGTCCTGATGGAAAAATGAGCGATAGGTGGTTGGAGTGAAAAACTAACATCAAATCTGTGCAGTTACGCAAAAGAACAAGCGAAACTCTGCACATGTCAACAAAAGGTTTTGGTGCTGATACTCTAAAAAAAGAGTCAAGTGTCTTTGAGTTGATAATAGTTTGCAAAGGAACAGCAATATATGAAAGACAATGACAGAAATGTACAACTGACAACTCAAAAGACAGATGCAAATGTGGAAAGAGTGTGGAGATTGGTTTTTACCAACACGACAACTGTGTGAACAAATGAAGGTTGATGAAATAAATGTAGATATAGAAACTGTGTGGAATATCCTGTCTTTAAGATTTCACAATGAGGGAGGTTTTAGCAAAGACGGTGCCTTGAATTCTGTTCAAAGACCAGCAAGAGGGGAAGCCTGTCTGTTCTGATCTCACTTGTCAGTTTGTTAGAGCAAACTATACTTTGTGTAAAGAAAGTTAAGGCAATTAATCATAATGCTTCTTATATGATTCAGAAACAAAACATCAAAGTATGTGATGGAAAACATAACTGTCACTGACAGCAGAAGACAAACACATGTCAAGGGACCAAGTAAAGACAACGCTGACCTATTTTTCTTTTATCACAAGGACACTGTTTTGAATCTCTTGAACAATGTCAAAGAGTAATTTAGCAAAATTATTTTGATACATTGGCAAAGTTACCTTAAGATTATTTATTTCATATAAAAACTGACTAATGCACACTTACATTATTAACACCACTTTATTAGCACTGTGTTACTCCTGCAATGTTTCAGCCCTCAAAGAGCCAATCTCAAGAGGGCGTGACTGGTACATTTCCACAGCAAAATCAACAAAATATGTACCAGATGTAAAATCCAGTTTATTGATCTTGCTATGGAAATGTACCAGTCATATTTCTTAAGGAAGGCCACTGAGGGCTGAAAGATGTCACAGTAACACAGTGCTAATAAAGTAATGTTAATAACACAAATGTGTATTAGTCAGTTTTTTATATACAATAGTGATATCAGAGTATGGAAATGAAAAAGATAATGTTTACCTGCAGATGTTCTTAGAAAAGACCTGAAATATGCTTGATGCATGGGTCTTGAATCACGATCATGCCCCTGCTCATGACAGACCAACAGTACAAGAGTTTTTGGTTGAAGTCACTAACAAAATTGGCCTATCCACCAGATTTTGCTCCATGTTACTTTCGGCTACTCCCAAAAATGAAAGTCGCTTTGAACAGTCACAGATTTTTGAACATCGCTGACATTCATGAACACACGATGGCCATCCAGAACAGCAGTCCACAACAGACGTTCCAGCAACATTTTGAACAATGGGAACACCGACTCACTAACTGAACTGCAGTACCATGGGACTACCTTGAAGGTGACAGGCACTATCAGTATACAAGTATTTAAATAATTATACAACTCAGACACAATATGGGGATAACATTAAGTTCTTGAATAAGGTTACCAATTTCAATTGCTGGATATACCTGGTCATATACCAAAACTGGAATGAATTGACTTACTTGACTTGCTTAACTAATGCCATGATATATGGGACTTACCAACCTTGAGCTAGTGAGACTATATTCTCTGGTGTGTATGCCACTCTAATGAGACTTCTTTCTCCTTCCAAAATAAAGATTTCATCCTTGTTCACAGCTACGTCCAGCACCCCCCGTAGATCTGCCACTGTAGCTACCACGGAAATCGTAGCAGGATTTAGAATGTATACCATATCACTGCTATAGGTCACCAAGAGATGTTCTCGAAATACCAGAAGAGGGCCAAAATGGTGGTCACCACGCACATGTCTCACACGCGATGAAACAGGGTTGATGAGTGGTGTGCGATTATTCTCTTTCATTAAAGCATCCTGTGAGAAGGCAGAAATGGATGTCACAACATGTACCATGAATCAAAGTATCTTCCAGATAACACAGAGTGAAAACACTTGGTCATTTATACCAGTGAGTGTGTGAATTTTATCAGCGAATGAAATATGCAAAGATGTCTATATAAGGAAGGAGAGAGGTCACACTCCTTACATGCAGCACTTTGCCAAGTGATCTCTAACTACAAAGTTCGTCCTGTCAGAAATATAGATGCATGGCTTTCTTTTCACCGCACAACAGTGTTTCAGTATCCAGCAACAGTTAAAATGTTAACAAACTCACTACAGGCATTTAAATTTGTGCCTCACTTTCAATGCCACCTGTTCTACCAAAACAGAGGTAAAACTTCTTGCTAAATTTCTACTTAATTAACAAAATAAACTAATCTAACTAAATATACGGTCATCCTTTAACTGTTTGGCGCCGGAATTATTTTTTTTAATTTTAGCACACATTGTATATAAAATGTTAATAAAACAGGAACCAAATAAGTTAGAATTATGAAACAAACTGCATTTTGAAGAGAAAGAAACGGAAAGTGTATACCATGTTTAAAATATTCAGTACCTATATTAGTTGAATAAATATATAAAATGCAACGTTTAGAGGTTGGCAATGCGGTTCGACCACCATAGGGGTCGTTAGGTGTCAAAGGGTTAATATTTTGTAGAGTTATGCAATTTATCAAAAACTGCCTGAACATGGCACCTGACATTTACAAAAACCACCACTGGACCACAGTTCAACTTCCAGCTATTTGTATTTCCCTACAAATCTCTCCCTCTCTGACTATGTTACCTAACAGTCTCTCTTCTTCAGGTCTGCCAACTAAAGTTTGCATACCATTCTCTCAAACAGCAGTAATATACCTTATAAATAAGTGTCTGCTGTACAACACCATTCTTATCTGCGAGCCAGACACGCAGACCAGGTCTACTTGCGTACACCACCAACTCCTGGGGACGGCCAGAACCAAGACAAAATGTAGCCCCTAGTCTGCCTAACCTGAGGAATGAACACAATGGATCACATATTCAGCAGTATATGATTCTAATCACTTAAATTAATAACCTACTTCTGTAATTAAATTCTCTTGTATGCTACACACTGCTACTTGTACAAAATGCCATTTAGCCCTTCAAAAACAGACTTTGTTATAATTTGTTACGGTATTCCTTCTGCATATTGTACTATTTATGCTGAAAATTGGAGTTTTAACATATTAGAAAACACTGGGTGTAATTTTAACCACGACAATAAAGCAATTTATAATAATAGCTGTACATTAACCTTTTGGCGCTGGAATTATTTTTTTTAATTTCAGCACACTCTGTACATAAAATGTGAATAATACAGGAACCAAATATGTTCGAATTATGAAACAAACTGCATCTCGAAGAGAAAAAAACGGAGAGTATATACCATGTTTAAAATATTCGGTACCTATATTTGTTGAATAAATATATAAAATGAAACGTTTAGAGGTTAGCGGTGCGGTACGACCCCTATAGGGGTCGTTAGGAATCAAACGGTTAATATAATTTCCTGTGTACAGTACACTCTTTTTTAAAACCACTGAGCATGCAGCTCCCTCCTCTCCATCTGGTGAGAAACATACTGGCCAGGTACGTCTCAATTTCCTGCTGCCACATGAACACTGGAAGTATGTTGAAAACACAGTACCTTAACTTTCTGATGATGTAAGAATCCATGTCTCTATCCAATCATGACTTAACGTATACTTTGACATAACTATATATATGATACGACGACAAAACTGGAAAAGTCACAAACATTAATTGGACACCAGTACTGGTGCAACTAATGCCTTAAAATCTTTCTCTGCAGATATAGCAGTAAAATATAATCATGTTCTACATACAGTCTGAATTTTCGAACACAATTTGCTCATATTTACATTTAACAATAATGTTTAACAGGGTGATTAATATACAATACAGGCAATGTACATATTAACGTAACATTAGGGCATGTTTGTACAACCACTGTTGCAGTGGAAAAGCATTAAGTATTATGGTTTCTGAGTGTGTGTCTGCAACCTTAGTTATCCAATATGCAATTCACATGGATCATATTGTCATCTGTAGCCTGACTGGGTCTACCGTATTTTTCTACATCAACCCACAATGAACATGATTTTCAGAAAACAGTTACTGAACATAAAAAGTGTTTTGATTTTCTCTACAACTTTTGTTTAGAACATTTCTCATTCTAAGAAGAAATGGGTGAGAAGTTATCAAAAATGTAAAGAGGTCTTCATGTAAAATTTCCATTATGTCAGATTTGAATGGAACTTGAATTTTGACAGATAGCTGAAAAATGCTCAAATGCCAAATTTCACGAAAGTCCACCCACTAGGAGCCAAGCTGTTCCATGCAGACAGACAGACAAAGGAAAAGACATGACAAACCTAACAAGTCACTTTTTGCAATTTTGAAAACACACCTTAAAACTGGGCCACAATACACCCACTGACTATGTAAACATTACACACACAAATTTGCTTGGTTTTAGGGCATACATGAAACACTACCACTTATAATTATTCAAAGAACTAATTTTAGACCATACACCTGAAATTTTTATTCATTAAGTAAACTAAATCACTGTGGTACATCAACAGCCACAGCATTATAAATGTTACTATCAAACACTGACAACATTCTCACCATTTGGAATTTTCTTAAATATACTGCTGATGTGTTAAAAGCAGGATGCATCAGTTTATTGAAACAAAAACATGGTGTGGGAAGGCTATTTCTTTATTGTGTAATACACATGGAAAGAATCTTTAAAAATCAATGGAAAAACCACTTAGGGATGAAACGTAATCTGTTTCATTTACTGGCCCAGTTTATATTGTGCAGTAAACACTCTTCAAGTCAGTTATAAAAAACAAATAATTACTGTTGCATGGAGAAATACCGACTGTTCTGAGTTCTACACCAAATACATGAATATACTCTGTGGCCAGAATTTAGAATTTTCTGTTGTTAAACCTGGTGTTGCATAAAGTAACCACTTGGCTTTAAAAGGTTAAATGTGAAACAAGTGGACAGACAATGGCCAAAGTAACCAAGTTCCCAATTTCAATTAGCACTCTCAATTCATTATTTGAAGAACAAATAATCCATTACAGGACACAAAACATTTAAGACAAACTCACACTTTTCTCTCCTTCTGCCCAACCTGTGCAACCTTCCATTGATCCTCTCTGTAACAACACACAATGCTGCGGTACAACGTAGAAATAATCAGGAGCTGCTGACTGTAGCTCAGCTGCACAATTTCATACTTCTCATTCAGCATCTCCACTGATTTACTGAGGTGCTGTAAGAAAAATCATGGTTTCTCTCTGGTTTAAGTATCAGGAGCAAGGTACTTAATTTCTTAGTATACACTTTTCTTTCCTGACAGACACGAACAACATACGAGGGGAAGTCAGAAAGTAAGGTTCCCTATTTTATTGCTACCAAGTAACTTCACATAGTGAGATGTCTCTATTCATTTATTACACTTCACTTCACTTATTTTTCCACATAGTCACCTTCTCTGTTGAAGCACTTGTCTAGGCAGGAAATCCATTTCCCAAAACGATAAATTTCAATTGGAGCTGTCCCTTTTGCCCACAAAAACCGAATAACTGATCGCACCTCTTCTTGTGTCCACACACACAGTACAGTACCCATTGCGGAACTGCGCCATCCACGAAAATTGTGGAGCTTGAGCTACGAAAGTGCTACCATCTAGCGACCAATGTCTGAACTTTAAGTTAATAAAGAGGCATCTCACTATGTGAAGTTATTTGGTGGCAATAAAATAGGGAACCTTACTTTCTGACTTCCCCTCATAGATGGTGCCACTGACATCACTAAATTTCAAAATGAAGAACAATGGCTGCAGTGCACAGGTTTGTCAAGTGTAGAGCAAACTGAAATTCACTTAATAAGAGGAATGAAATGTGTACTTCAATTTGAATTTTTTTTGAAAATGAAAGACATAAGGACACACTTTTTAAAATGTTTTAAATGTTTGCATGGCCATCACATGTACTGTAGCCGTGAAATTCTACAGAACAATACCTTTTTTTTTTTTTTTTTTTTTCATTTCATTAAATACACTGGTTTATTTTTCTTTTCAGTATATAAAAAAATAATTTATTCCAAACACCCATGCATCCTAAGGTGTAGTTCTTTGGCCATTTAATTCCCAGGAATGTG
>Ga0123355_10014980_pt1 | contig 12156 bp, 12 predicted proteins | sample TergutEmb28metaG_3_FD_89872 | JGI IMG/M metagenome (GOLD analysis project Ga0123355, IMG submission 89872) | Embiratermes neotenicus P1 segment gut microbial communities from Petit-Saut dam, French Guiana - Emb289 P1 | ecosystem: Host-associated > Arthropoda: Insects > Digestive system > Gut ... | reverse complement strand
AGTACAGCTCTAGATAGTTCTGCCATATCAAGACTATGACATCACTACTAGCCCCCGTGACACAGCAAACTGACGCCAACCTATTGCATAGGATGATGCAATGTCTAGCTACAAAAATGAAAAATGAAAATAATGTGTACAATTAACCCAAAATTCTGTCTCTTGTGTATACAAATACAGTTATGTAATTGTGCTGTAGGTTGTGAAATTTATTAAAGACCGCCGCCAACAACGCCGTCATCGTCTCCCCAACTCTTCCTTACGCAAGATTCCAACAGCCAAGTTCTCAAAGGGTGACCCTTATGAAACGTGTGCAATCTGCCTTGAGGATTATCAGGAAGGAGAGAAGCTTCGTATATTGCCTTGTTCACATGGTAGGTGGCTGTTTTTTGGCTAGCATGATGACTTGTACATGAGTGTACTGCATCATTATTCAAAATAGAATGGAAAAAAAGGTTTCCCTTTTGGATACAGAATGTTGTTTTATGGTGGTGAAATCAAGTAAACCCATACTGATAACCCCTTTTGCAGCAGGTGGACCGTATTACAAAATGTATGTGAGTTTTCATGTTGAAACAATGTAAATAAATGCCCATTATCACTATACATCTGGAGTGATGGGGGAAACAAAACTAATTTTAAAGAATGTGTTCTTCAGTTTGTGTCATAAAGGCATCTTCATTCCAAAGGTTAACCCTTGTGAAGTTCTGCTATGCCTGGAGTGGCCATAGACAAGTACGGTCTTTTGACCTCAACCCCCTCTCCGCCCAGCTTCTTAGAAATCATAGGACAAAAACAAAAGATGGTACATTGATCAACAGGTTTTTCAAGGTAGTTGGCTACCTCTGTACCATATTTGAATGACAAGCAAAAGTGAAAAGCCAGAGATAATAATAGTGTTATGGGTGAGTCGTGGTGTTGCCATGTATGAACAATGTTACCTGTTGCAGGTCTTACACTACATTTCCAGAGTGAGTTAATAGAAATTATAAAAATCTTTTTGTCATAAACATAATTTGTGTGTATAGGTATCGGTTAAATAAAATTATACAAATGATTGTTCATGATTATTGTTAATGAGGACATGTTGAAGTGAATGGGGGAAGGAAAGGTGAAGTGAGAAATTTCTAGAGTGAAAGGATCCATATTTGTAGATTTGGAAGCGTGGATGAACATTGTTTGTTTGCTTGTTTTTTTTTTTTCCTTCCTCTTAGCTTACCATTCGAAGTGCATAGACCCATGGTTGACCCGCAACAGACGGGTGTGCCCTGTCTGCAAGAGGAAGGTATTTGCTGAAGGTGAGCACGTGTCAGACACAGAAAGTGAGAGTGATCCAGATGACACAACTCCATTGATTCGACCGAGCTCATATGGAACTCAGGGAGGAACTTTTCTTCCTCAAAGGGTATGTGTGGTTAAGTTGCACAACTATAGATATGTTGGAAGTGTTCATAAAAGCAGATAAACTTGAGTGAATTGTATTTTTACATATCTTTATGAAAATGTTTTGTTATACTGGAAATAGTTTAAATAAAGACAGTAGAACTGTCATGGCAAAGTAGTTGTGTATGACAAGTGGCCTCTGCATCAGTACGGTAGTTTGGGTTTCATTTCCTCTAATTCTTACTTTACCACAACATACATTATTTGGAATTAATTAAATCAATGGTACCAATGTGTCACCTGTTCTTAAGGGGAACAGGCATCAGTGTAGTATATGAGTTCATTTTTTAAAGACAAGTTTATTTGAAATTTTGGATAAAAGATGGCTTTGAATATGGTCTCCCACATTTTCCAACTTTAATCATTTATGAGCAGTGATTACACATGAAATTTAACCGCCCTGTTGGGGGAGGGATTCTGGGCCCTTGTTTTCACATCATTCAGTTATTTCACAAGGTTTTATAAGTACTCTGAACAACAATCGATGCAAGGTAAACTTTTAATGAGATTAACAGTCCCACAGTAACAGTAAAATACTTGTGAGGTTGTTAGGCTTTTGCAGCAGTGTAGATGAGGTCTGTTTTCTTCTGGGAGGTGGACCTGTGTCACTGGGTGATTGGTGCCCTATGTTTTGAGACAGAGTTGTGTGGAAATGCTACGCACCAGGCCCGGTGACACAGTGCCACATCCCAGAAGAGTGGAGATGTCAATAAGATAGTTGTTAAGCATGCATAGCCTGTAACTCTCCATTGCCCTGATGTTTCACCCTCCCATATTTCTGACCAGCATGTAATAGTGCAAGCCGTTACTCCCTGCATATATCCTGCCATCCAAGCTTACTGGTGCAGGCAGAAATACTACTTAATGACAAGCAGATGAGCATGCCTGCATGATAAAGATCATTACATTTTTTTTATTCCTATACCGTTTTCTCTTTTTCTGTTGCCTACAGTGACTTGAATGGATAGTGAGGCACATATGCTGAACATATCATCAAATCCTTTTACTCCTTGTGGAGCATAGGGCATCCATGAAGAGTTTCCAGGCATTGTGGTCTCCAGCTATCCCCTTGACCTCGTTCCATGATCTTCTTGTGCTTCTTATCTCCTCCTCTATTGTCCTTTGCCACTTTCTCTTTGGCCTACCTCTCCTATGTCCCTAAGGATTCCAATCTAATGCAGTTTTCTCTATTGCTCCTGTTTCTTTATGTAATGTGTGTCAAATCCAATTCCATTTTCTTCTTTTTATCTGATTTTCTATTGACTTCTGATGGGTGATTCTCCATAGTTCTTCGTTTGTAATCGTATCCGACCATTTTATATTCATTATTCGTCTTTAGCGTTTATTGACGAATATCTGTAGTCTTCTTGTTATCTGGTTGGAAGTTCTCCAAGTTTCACAAGCATATAATAATACTGATTTTACATTTGTATTGAATATTCGTATTTTAACTTCTTTTGATGTGTTGGATTTCTCCACACACAATACAGCTGAATAAATACACCATTTGCTTTCTTGATTCTACTTGCTGCATCTTCCTCTGTTCCTCTGCTTTCTGACACCACACTTCCTAGATATTCTTCAATTTCCATTTCCTGTAACCTAAATTTTTTGCATATTAGATATATTAACTCTTATCCCCTTCGTCTTGTTTATGTTAATATGCAAACCAACAAATTCTCCTTCCTCTTTTAGTCTCTTTAGCTTTTCTTCCATATCGCAAAATCTCTGGGCTAACAGACAAATTGCTGAACATACAGTGTGTAGAAACAACATGTACAGTAGCAAATCTGCAGTTTGTATTTTAAATATTCATGTTGCAGGAAAATCCATTCCAACGAGCAGCAAGACGACAAAACAGGTCTGGCTCTGTATCATCATCTTCCACACAAAGTGACAGTAGTGACAGTGGTAGTAGTAGCAGTAGTAGCACAGATAGCAGCACAGCATTACCATCAACTTCCCAACAACACACTGCAGTTACTGGTGGAGGTATTCCTTCCTTTTTTCTTTTGTTTAACTTTATGTTTGGTGTACTCTGTTTTCTGGCATATTAAAAGTGCAGTGTTATGATAGACCATTAACTTTTTCCTCCCTCCATAATGTCTATTATAACACCGTTGTTACATCAGTTTATTGATTTAGAACTGTACATTTATTTATCTGACTGAATGAATTATTTTTTACTGTGCTTAAATTAATGTTCTTTGTTGTATTTTATTTTCTTATATATTAAAAATGCAGTATTGTGACATCCTTTTTTCTCCTTCCATAATGTAATAACGTGCACTATTGTTATATTGCTATTACTGATTTAAAACTATACAGTTATTTATCTGACTGCATTCATTAACTCCTGTCTTTGTGAACAAATAAATTGCATTTTACATCTAAAGTCTTTATTAATTTCTAGTTCAGATTGGATAAAATGTGCATAACAGGCATCAGAAGTGTTCCAAGTGTGAAGATACTAACTCCACAGAGTACACCATTGTATTGTATATAGACGATTGGAATACTGGGCAGAGCATCATTTCTCCCTACTTAATGTCCAGCATGAACAAGTGACTTCATAAGAAGGCCTAAAGTTATTATTACATACACATCCATAATTGCAAAAGAAGTATTGTGTTAAACTTATGTTGTTCTTTCTGTGCATTATCGACAACTAATGGACACCTCTAAACCAACAAAATGCACAAAATTGTTCTTTAGATATTTGTATTACAATATTGCAGTGAACATTCCTTCATGTTTTGATTTACAACAGATCATCATCAGGGAATCAAACCAAAGCAATACCCCTTTACACCAAGTTAGCCACTTTCATGCACTGCTGACATGGTGTAAGAGTCAAATTGTTAGAATGCAGACATTTCATTGTAGAATAGTAGTTGTATAAGTGTGGTGGATCTTGAAGTACAGTATCTTGGAAGCAGCCTATGTATGTAATGAAACTTAGCACAGTACTGTGTTGTGTTACGGTGGTAGGTTTGTATCCAGTTACACATTATTAATCAGCACCACTGTGAAAGCCAAGTAGATTTAAAAATTTTGCAAAATTGTAGATACTGATGAAATTAACATTTTCTTTAGTAGGGCTGGATGAAGGAAAAGGAGGAGACCTTGTAGAAGAAACAGGAACTCTGGCCTTTACATTTGCAACAACAGGAGAACATTCCATTAACAGTGCTTCAGAATCTCGAGAGGCATTGGATGCTGACATAGATGAAGCTGCCATAGTAGTTGCCCCTGCTCCTTCAGCTGTTCTGCCTAGTAGGAATATGTCTCCTAGTGACAAGAAGCCAGATCTAGTTGTGTGATTGGAGCTGTGTGTTTGGTGAGACAGACCACAAGATGGGAACCAAAGACTGGTACAGACATTGGAGGTGGTTGTGTAGCTGAAGAAGTTTTTATGGAAGGTTGTATCCAGGTTGACTGTTTGTGATGAACACATGCACTAATTAGTGTGAATTTCAAGAAAAAAGTACAGAAATGGTTGTAGGGGTGTCTCTCTCTTAAAATGAACTGTGCATCTTGTGTTCTGCAGTTTGTTATGTGGTGGCTGTGCTTTGCAAGTGTTTTACAGTCCAGCTTTTTCATTTAGGGGTAAGACAGCAGCCAAAGAAGTAGGTTTTATTGACTTCTTGCTGCCAATTATTATGTCATTCCTTCTCATCAATTTTATTTTCTTGATAGTGATAATTTATTATCATTCATGACAAATGCTAGATACCATATTTACCCAAATAGAAGGTGAGAATTGTTCCATAATTCATGATCTGAAAAGTGGGGCATGGCATTATACACAGTTAAACGCATTCTGTATAGGCATTTTCCTTAAATTCCAAGATTGTGAAGGGGGTTTCATATATTCTGGTAAGTACAGTACCAGTTGAGATGTTTCCTGTTGCTGTATTTGTATTTTGAAATGGAAGTATGTGTGCTATGGGAATATTTCTCATATTGTGGATGGAAGTGGATGTGAGCTGTGTGTAAAAGTCACTGTTCATTTCATGTTATATGTATATAATCGTATGAATGTTTGAAGCTGTGTTGAGACTCTTTTGGGATGTAGGAGTTTTGGAGGCGTAATAGAACCATAAGAAATTGTTTTTGTCACTGTTGTCACAAATATTCTGAATTTCTGATAGGTCATTGTCTCCTTTATCAATTAAAAGTGGAAGGTTTTCTACTGAAGTGGTACTATGTGTGCTGTGAGTAGAGATTAGTTGAGACTTGTAAGATAACTATGTTGTTATACTGGTGAGCTAATGGTGCTAGATAATTGGAGACATGTGACATATAATATTTTATGTTGCTTTGACAAAGGCTACAGTAGATATTTTTCAAATCTCGTAGTGCGTTTATGCAGTGTTTAAAAAAGGCATCCAGTTAGGGTAATTACCAAGAATGTCCCCCCACCCCAACTTCAGTTTAGAAATTCTTGCCTTGAAATCAGTCTCAGGAATAACTCTCAGTAAACCCTGTGTGTTAATTTTGAGTTAAGCCATGCATTGTTAATTAACATAACCCAGTATCAAAGTTTTTTTTATTACCAACTGATGCACAAGAGAATTTTTTAAAACAATTCTCATGTGCATCGGTTAGTAATAAAAAACTTTGATAATAGCAGGATGCACGGTACAAATGTGAAAATTATCGACGCCCAACAGGCAAAATTGTGTAACAAAAAACAATTCTCTTGTGCATCAGTTGGTAATAAAAAACTTTGATGGTAGCAGGATGCATGGTACAAAAGGGGGGGGGGGGAGACCCAATATGGTAATACAGGGTGATTCATAATACAGCTTCATTAATTTATTGTAAATCAAGGAAAGTAATTTAAAAGTGGAATTTGCTTCATTATAGTTCTGAATACTTCAAATGTACTGTAGAAACTGTGATGTAAAAATATTTGTATGAATGGGGTAGTTGATTCACAGCAAGTGCCTGTAGAAACACAAAACATAAAACCATGACAGGCATGTCAGTTTTATCATCGGATATATTGGGAACTTTTTTTGACTGCTGTCAATTGTGCAGTATCAGTGTACAGAATTTCTTTCCATGCGCTTCTACACTGCAGGATCTTCTGTGTCAACAGGCAATAGTGTTTTTCTGCGCTAGGTTTTTGTGATCATCCACCTTGCACAATTTGGGGTTAGATCTGAAAACATGGAGGAATTGTCACGCCTATTGGAATATGCCGTTTGTCTTTTGTAGTTTATTTCCCTAGTAGAAAACATGTATATAACCACACAGTTCGGAAACATACTTAGATCCTTTGGTCCCAGGATAATATACTAGGTGTATTCAGATTTATAATGTTAGTCCCTGATCAGAGGTGCAGAGTTTTTTCCACACAGATTGGAAGCTGTTAACCTCTTCTGTAGGTTGGATGGAGAATGGTTTGTAACACACATTATAAAGTTATGATTAGCATTATTCATACTCTCGTTTTTATCTCCTTGTTGGGTTGGGGTTTCACAATTGACCCTTTTAGCCTGTCTCAAAAAGTTCCTGTAATTATCACTGGGCTATTAATGTATGCCACAGAGTTTTCTGTGCAACATGATGCATGAATTTAACATTGCAGGCGGAGACAAAGTTTCAATAACATTAAAGGCACTAGAGCATAGAAAGGAAGCTGAGCACAGTAACGAGAGCTTCCTACAAAACTGAATATTAACGTTTGTATCACTGAATTTTATCCACAATAGAATATAGAGGTTACATGCTATTTTGAATTTTCCTGTGTTATTCACCATAAGTGTGATTATATAAATTGCTTTAACTGTGACTCAGATAATTTTATGATAACACATTTTGCTGTTAGTATACTTCTCCAGATTTTGTTTAGTGACTTTCATGAATCATATTATTTTCTTTTCATAAGTGCAGTAGTACATGGATTTAGGTGTAACAGATTTCTGCTGTTAGTGGTGTCTATCATACACATCAAGATTTACGAAATGAATGGCTTGGAGTGTCCTGTCATTGTTTATTTATGTCTTTCAAAAATCAAACTACAAACAGAGCATATAAATATCTGTCAGCTAACAGTTTTGGCTTTTGTGTCTTAACAGTTTGAGATTTTGCTAATATCAGTGTTATTTGTATTTTAATTTGTCAGACTTGCAATATTTAGTAGACGATTTACACCCAAATTTTATGATCCAAATTCAGCATTTTGTGCTGCAGTTATGACATCTGCATAATATATTGAGTTTATATAGCATTATTTTAAGGAAGAAATTAGTAAAGTGTTACATTTTGAATATAGCTTTGTATAGTGCTGAGACTTTTAGACATTTTGGAAGGTAGGTCACAAATACCTGGTAAGTTTTGAAATGCATGCTGGAGAAGGATGCAGAAGGTCAGTTGGGCTGATCGGGCATCCTGCAGTTGCGGGTTACACGTATTGTAATAAAAACCAACTTGGGGCATGAATTTTCTGTTGATAAATCACATGTAAGTAATTTAGTATAAATATGCCCAGGTGGACTTTTGAGGTAAAAAAGCATTTATGAATGCCCAGAAATTTATTACACTAAGTACAAGGTGTTTGACAGATATGTAGCAGTGGCTTGATATACATACATATATATATATATGTAAGGGTACAGTTTCAAGTAAATCTATTACATCTGCCACCAGATTCAGTGATTTGTATTGGGATTGTGAGGTTCGTAAGTGTTATCAGGTGACTTCTAAGAACTTTGCCAGGAGCTTTAGCAGACTACTAATTAATATCACAACAAAGAGTCAGTCAGCTGCTGCTGGATGTTTGAAATGTGGTATATGGTAATGTTTTTCATAATGATTGGTGGATAGGTGTTTCTATGTCATGCTCCCCTACAAATGTGTTGTCTCAAGTTTATTGACTTCTTTACTATGCAGATGTACTACAAATCTGTATTAATGTTGTGCTACTTTCAGAGCTGAGATTTGAAGAGTTGGTCTAAATTGATTAAAGTTTGGTGATTCTTGCCCTTTTCTGATGATTCAGGGACTGGAGAGAGAGTTGGGTTTTAGGGGACTGGTACCCATCTTTCTCACAGGTTATAGCATAAATAATAGTATGCAGAATCTAGGATAAGTATTGCTAGCATGTGTGAACATGTTTATTGACAGGATAAACACTGAGCATGCAAAGTTTATGCAAGCGGTCATACAGAAATAACTGAAGGTATCAGAAGGTTCTATTTATAAACAGAAATAAAAGTCTCAAATCTAACTATGGAGAAAGGTCAAAGTATATGGCAGTATTTGGCATGAATTCTATAGTTGGTGAATGTAAAGAAAACTGGAAATAAATTGCTAACAGTAAAGTAATATTTTCACCACCTAGCATTGCCAGTAGACACCAGTCTTTGGGTCACTAGTCAAGGAACACTGCTGTAGCCTGTAACACCTTGTTTTATAAGTGTGTACTTGTCAGTGTTTAATCATGTAATTGTTTTGAATATTTTGGTTTGTAATATATCTTATGATTTTAATAAATAGTGGCCTGTCTTTATAAAGCCATGTATGTGTATATGTTACAGGGTACACGTATTACCTTCATTTTCATTGCATTTGTTGAGAATGATATGAACAAAATATTTATTTATTGAAGAAAATTGTAAGCCACAATTTTATGCCTTTGGAAATCACATCTGAGTTAAGCTGTAGGTCCTGACTGCCAGCTGTCAGTTTTGTCTAGTGTATTACACAGTCATTTGTAAGTGATGCCTTCTTTCATGCTTCCAGTTGAAGTAGAACAGACTACCACTTGGCCCATGCATGTATAAGGTCTGGGAAACAAACTGATAGTCCTTGTGTAGCTACTATTTTTGTGAGTTGGTGCACATTGAATTACATGACTATGCTCCAGCAGTTTTATATCACTCAGATCTGGTTTTGTTCTTTAAAGAAATGTGCAAAAATATGGTTTTTGTGTGGGAAGACATTACAACTCTTGAGAAATGAGCCATCTGAAAACTTCAAGAACTCTTTTACTTACTTACTTAATTACTTACTCCATGGAGCAGAGTCCTAGAAAAGCTTACTGGTTCTCGGTTAGTCAAGAAATTCCATGCATTTTATGGAACCTGAAGGTTCATTATGACATTCACAAGTGCCCACCTCCTGTCCCATTCATGAGCCAGGTCAATCCAGTCCATGCCCCCCACATCCCACTTCTTGAAGATCCATCTTACTGTTATCCTCCCATCTACACTTGGATCTTTGAAATGATCTCTTTCCTTCAGGTTTCCCCACCCAAACCCTGTATACACCTCTCCTCTCCCCCTTACATGCTACATGCCCCACCCAACTCATTTTTTCTCGATTTATCACCCGAACAATTTTGGGTGAGGAGTACAGATCACTAAGCTCCTCATTTTGTAGTTTTCTCCACTGCCCTGTTACCTTATCCCTCTTAGGCCCAAATATTTTCCTCAGCGCCCTATTCCCAAACCCCCTTAGCCTACGTTCCTCCCTTAATATGAGCGACCAAGTTTCACACTCATACATAACAACAGCAAAATTTTAGGTCTGTATATCTTAACCTTTATATTTTTGGATTGCAGACTGGGAGACAAAAGATTCTGCACTGAATGATTACAAGTGTACCCTGACTTAAATGTGCTCTAAATTTCATCGTGAATAAAATTTTGATTTGTTAAGGTTCCCAAATATTTTAACTGTTCCACCCTTTCAAAGGTACTGTTTTCAATCTTTATATTCTGACTTCATCCAGCATGCTGATCTTGAGACATAACTATGTATTTATTTTTATCAGCATTTACTTATAGTCCAATATCCTTACTAGCAACTACTAAAATGGGTGTTTTTCTTTATAGTATGTATGCTTCTGCCTAGTATATTAACATCATCAGCATAAACCAAGAACTGATGTGTACCATTTAATTTCAACCATCCTGGTTTACCTGAGCCCTCCTAATGGCATACTCTAAAGCAAAGCTGAAAAGTAATGGTGATAAAAATCTCCTTGTTTTAACCATTCCTATTAGGAAACTTGTCAGACAAATGTTTAGTATCCAGATTCTGCTATGGGTTGCATTCAGATACATTTTTATTAGCCTTACCAGTTTCATGGGATACCAGATTTAGAGTATTATAGAATACCTCCCTCCTAACTTAATCATAAATTTCTTGAAGTCTATAAACAGCTGATGCACTGCTTCATTGTATTCCCATTTTTTCTCAAGTAACTGATGAATGCAGAATATATGATCGGTAGTTGACCTGTTATATTGAAATCCACACTTATGATCCCCAATAATTTCCTCTGCATATGGAGCTAACCTTGATAGCAGAATGTTGGATAACATTTTGTACATATTTGGCAAAAGTGATATGCCTATATAATTACTACAATGTTTTATCACCCTTCTTAAAAATAGGTACAGTGAACGACTCCTTCCACTCGTCAGGCAGTTCCTCCTTATTCCAAATAGAATTAATACGTTTATGGATTTCAGAGCTCATTGTTCTACTCGCTGCTTTAATTCTGCTGGAATGTGACTAGGAATTTGGATGAATCTTTGAACTGTTTTCTGTATTTCACAAGTAGAAATTTTGTAGGTAACCCTGCAGTTTTGCAACTTTCATACAAAAGTAAAATTGGTGAAAGCAGAGTTACAGAGCTGCAGCAAAATTCTGTGAATACTCACATGTTGTCAGATGATTCAAAATACTGCCTGAATTGAAGTCAACATCATTCCTTATCTCAGAATAGTTTTGAATATGTGGTGTGCGTGATTCAAACTTTGTATTAGTTTGTTTTGAATTTGTCAGTTGAGTCGGAGGGTAAAAGCAGTTTAATTCAAAGTTTGAAGCTTAATATAAGTAGGGTCTAATGTTCTTAATTCATTAACTTCAAATTTGTATGGAAAAGACATGCAGAAGTGTGTGTTTTACTTTACTTCCATTTTCATGTATTACGATTTTGAGGCACTGTGTAGATCTGGTACATTACAAAATGTCTACTTTGAAGAAGGCAAAATAAGGACTTCTAACTTATATGGCTCTTGAAAGTATATTTGAGTTGAATGTATATAATATGTTGTATTTGATATGTGTGTCTGTGGTTGTCTGATTTATATGATTGACGTATTGACATGAATATGGATCTGTGAAATGCACATGTCTTTTTGACTTAGGTTTCGTAAAATAAAGTTTCTTATGAATATATTTTTCAGATGTCATGTAACTTATACTAAAAATGTAATAGTTACATAGATTGTTACATTTATATGCTAGCAATCATTCCTATACATGTCTCTAGTTTTAATTTTGGCCTAGAGAACAGTCCTCTTCAACTTTTTCAGTGACTTTCAGTGTCATTTGACGAATACTGTTCTAGTAGGCCTATCTTAACACATTGGCGACGGTCTACGGAGATTTCCGTACTTCGGTATCCAAGCGTAGGCGACGGGCCATGGAGATTTCCGTTTTTCCCTAGGGGTGGATGGACGAGGGGGTTGGTTTTGTTATGTGTTAGCGTTTGTTGTTATTCAACCATAATATATCATTGGAGAAAGTTTGTAGGGGTCCTTGAACTTATTTATCTCTCAAATGGTTTTTTACCAAACTGTCATAGTACTTAGGTTTTTTTATTGAATTTGAAAACTAATAAAATATTGAATTTTAGTGAGAATGGTAAGCGAGGCTACTACAGGTTACATATGTAATATGGAAATT
>Ga0123355_10014979_pt1 | contig 12156 bp, 10 predicted proteins | sample TergutEmb28metaG_3_FD_89872 | JGI IMG/M metagenome (GOLD analysis project Ga0123355, IMG submission 89872) | Embiratermes neotenicus P1 segment gut microbial communities from Petit-Saut dam, French Guiana - Emb289 P1 | ecosystem: Host-associated > Arthropoda: Insects > Digestive system > Gut ... | reverse complement strand
TTAAAGGCAAGAAAGTTTATCTTGTTGCCATTGGAAAAGCAGCATGGACAATGGCAAAAGCGGCAAGTGATCATCTAAAAGAAAAAATTGAAAAAGGTGTCGTCATTACCAAGTATGACCACTCTAGGGGTGAGTTGCCACGCTTAGAAATTTTTGAAGCAGGACATCCAACGCCGGATGAAAATACGCAAGCAGCAACACAGAAAGCTTTAGATTTAATCGCTGATTTACGTGCCGATGATGAGGTGCTATTTCTCGTTTCAGGTGGTGGCTCAGCATTATTTGAAGCACCACAAGATGGCATTACCCTTGAAGAATTGGCAGAACTTAACAACGCCCTACTAGCAAGTGGTGCTGATATTGTTGAAATGAATATGATTCGCAAGCGACTATCAAAAGTAAAAGCGGGTCGTTTTGCAGAATTGTGTAAGCCGGCAAGCATATTTGCCGTCGTTCTTTCTGACGTTTTAGGCGACAGACTAGATACCATCGCATCAGGACCAGCTGCACCTGATACATCAACTCGTGATGACGCAGTGGCTGTTACAAAAAAATACAACCTTAAGCTAACTGAGTTGCAAAAAATACATCTATCACAAGAAACACCAAAGCAACTTGACAACGTAAAAACCATCATCACAGGCTCAGTCCGCTCCCTCTGCGAATCAGCAGCAAAATCAGCGACAGAATTAGGTTTCAAACCCTACATCTTAACGACCACCCTAAATTGTGAAGCATCTGAAGCGGGGCGATTCCTAGCATCAATTGCCGCCTGCACCACGGCAGGGCGGGGTCATTTCGAAAGACCATGCGCCATCATCGCTGGCGGCGAAACAATCGTGAATCTAAAAGGCACAGGCAAAGGCGGTCGCAACCAAGAACTCGCTTTATCTGCTGCGACTGGCATTTCAGGCTTAGACAATACATTAATATTCTCACTAGGATCAGATGGTACAGATGGACCAACAGATGCTGCCGGTGGAATTGTTGATGGAACAACTATTGCAAGGTTAAAAGAGTTGAACCATGATGTGGATAAAATTTTAGCTGATAATGATGCTTATCATGGACTTGGAGCAGTTGATGGGCTCATTATTACTGGACCAACAGGAACCAATGTAAATGATGTGTCTGTCATTCTATGCCTGTAAATAATCATTTGTTACAAAGATTAATGATCATCGAAAATCAGGAGAAATTCCGTTGGCTTTTTCGCTCAGATGTTGTATAATACTAATAGAGTGAGAAAGTTTCGGAGTGATAAAAATGGCAAAAAAATTTAATATCACAGGTACCTGTACACCTGAAAAACATTATATGGTCAATCTCAACAACAAATTGGTGCAAATTAAAAAACTTATTGATGATGAAAAATACTTTACGATCAATCGTGGAAGGCAATATGGCAAGACGACTACTTTGACAGCCTTAGAGAAAGCGTTGATAGATGATTATCTTGTTATTTCAATTAGCTTTGAAGAGTTTGATGAGGCAAGCTTTTCTAATGCAAAAGTATTTTGCCAAGAATTTTTAATAGCAGTTGATGAATCTCTTGAAATTTTAGAAAATCCACCAATTTGGTATGATGATTCTATCGAAAATTTCAGACAGTTAAGTCGCCATATTACAAAAATGTGTGGTGAGCAAAAAGTCATCTTAATGATTGATGAGGTAGATAAAGTAATTATCATATCTTCTTAGATTTTTTAAGCACCCTCCGAAATAAATTTTTATCACGAGCAAAAAATCGGGATGTAACCTTTCATAGCGTGATTTTAGCAGGTGTGTATGACATTAAAAACATCAAGCTCAAAATGATTAGTGATGGATTATATACAAAGGCAGAAGGTGAAAGAAGAATAAATTCTCCGTGGAACATTGCTGTACCTTTTGAAGTTGAGATGTCATTTTGTGTTGGAGAAATTGCTGGGATGCTAAGGGAGTATGAACAAGATCATCATACTGGCATGGATATTCAGGATATTGCAGAAGAGATTTATAACTACACAAATGGCTATCCTTTTTTAGTCTCACAAATATGTAAACATATTCATGAAAAATTAGATTGTGATTGGACAAGACTAGGTGTTTCAGAAGCGGTTAAATTAATGATTGAAGATTCAGCACCAGCAACGTTATTTGATGATTTATTTAAGAATATAAAAAACGACGAAGAACTGTCTAAATTTTTTTACGACATTTTACTAGTTGGAGAAAAATATCGTTTTGTCAAAGGTATGAAGTTATTGATACGGGATTACGCTATGCATTTATTGGCGTGATAAACCGAGAAATCCAAATTCACAATAAGATTTTTGAACTTTTGATAACGGATTATTTTATTGAAAAAGAGCGAATTTCTGCTAGCAAGACTGTTAAAAATGATGTAGAGTTCGAGGTATTGCGTGGCGGTAGGTTTAATATTGAGCTGTTTTTTAAAAAATTTAATGCGCATTATCAGGCAAACTATGCCAAACGAGATGCCAAGTTTCTTGAGCGAGAAGCAGCATTTTTATTTCTATTCTTTTTGCAGCCTTATTTGAATGGAACTGGACGTTATTTTTTAGAAAATCAAACAAAGTCAGGTCAACGGATGGATATCATTATTATTTATGGAGGAGAAGAGTTTGTAATTGAACTAAAAATATGGAAAGGTCCAAAACTTCATGAAGATGGACAAAAGCAGTTACTAGGATATATGGAAAAGCGTGGCGTGGATAAAGGCTATTTATTAACTTTTGATTTCAGACAAAGAAGAGAGCAGAAACATGAGTGGATAGAAGTTGATGGAAAAGCCTTACTTGCTGTGCAAGTGTAATTTTTTCCATGGAATATTATTGCATATAGGATTAACGAAGTTTGAAGAATTTAATTTTCACTTATGAGAGCTAAGGCTGTGTAAAGTCTAAAACTGACACAAAAAAGCTATTACGCAAGATATCCATAGGACCTGGGCGACCTTTTTGTCAAAAAACCGTAAAAGGTCGATGAAACCAGTCTGACAAGCAGAATTCAAAGGATTCGAGCGACCTTTTTGTCAAAAAAACCGTAAAAGGTCGATGAAACCAGCCTGACAAGCAGAATTCAAAGGAATCGGGCGACCTTTTTGTCAAAAAAACCGAAAAAGGTCGATGAAACCAGTCAGACAAGCAGAATTCAAAGGATTTGAGCGACCTTTTTGTCAAAAAAACCGTAAAAGGTCGATGAAACCAGCCTGACAAGCAGAATTCAAAGGAATTGGGCGACCTTTTTATCAAAAAAACCATTAAAAGGTCGATGAAACCAGTCTGACAAGCAGAATTCAAAGGAATTGGGCGACCTTTTTGTCAAAAAAACCGAAAAAGGTCGATGAAACCAGTCTGACAAGCAGAATTCAAAGGATTTGAGCGACCTTTTTGTCAAAAAAACCGTAAAAGGTCGATGAAACCAGTCAGACAAGCAGAATTCAAAGGATGTGATCGACCTTTTTGTCAAAAATCAACTAAAAAGAGGGTGCTCGCTTCATCTCTGTTCCCTAAGTCAAAAGGGAGGTATTGACGCAATATCCGAAGCTTCCCTGCCTAATACAGAAGTCGATAATAATCAAAAAATGCCCTAAATTCCTTTCATTGTATATCTAAGTGAGAGGAATTCGAGGGCTTTTTAGTTTTGAATTTTATACCCACAAGTAACTGTATAGAATGAGATAATGCCTAAAAGGTAACATTACATCTTTTGGGATTTTTTTTTAAGTATGTCGCAAAAACGTATCTAAAACAAGATGGGATGCTTGCATTTGTGAAGCCGTAGCTGCGAGAGGGGATTTTACTCTTTGTTTAGGATAATTTATAATTCCGCTCTTATGTATATGTTGGACAGCGTGGATAAAAAAAGGTATAATGTAATTATTGCATAACAAAATTCAACAAATTTCGATATTGATACAGAAAACTCAACTACCACTGTCTGAAAGCGGTGGATTATGCTGCGATTGAATCTCAGATATTACCCCTCTACGGTAACAATGAATTGAAATGAATAATCGTGGACAAGATAAAAATAGAAACTTAATTTGCAAGGACGTGCAACAGAAGGAGAAATTACAATGTCAACAGACTTTAAGCTGCAGACTATTATCAATAAAATAATCACCCATTCAGAGGAAGCGATTGAACTGCTAAAAGAAAATAACGAATTTCTAAACCAATCCATGAGGCAAATAACAGATGTTATTCAAGATGAAACATTGATTAAAAGCATCTATAGTGATCAAGTACATTATGAAAATGTAAAACAATATTTAGAAGATATCAAATTAGTTGCCAAAACGCTAAACTTAGCTAATGGGGTTGGCATTAATGACTATACAAAATTAAAAAGTATAATCAAGACGCACCGACTATCAAACGAAGAATTATTAAAACTTCAAAAACAAGCCCAAATAAATCTAGATTCTACGTTGAGTTCAATAGAAAATTACAGACAGATATATCAAGAAGCTGTTGAAAGAGTTCCGTTTTTAGAGTTAAATGAAAAAATAATACCCTTTAGCTAAGCCTTTTAGCTGCCACACAGATGCTCAGGATGGAAAAGTCGGACCTCCTCAGAGGATTGAGCTATTTTTTTGCGGTGATTTATGAAATCTTTCAAAACTTGCAATGAGCAAGTTGTAGTTACCCATTGAAAAATGCTATAATAATAAATGATGAGGTGAGTCCGATGAGAAAAATTCCATATGGTGTAAGTAGTTTCCCTTTGATTCGCAGGGAAGACTACTTGTATGTAGATAAAACACATTTTATTAAGGAGGTTGAAAAAACAAAAACTTTAATTCATTTACGTCCACGTCGATTTGGTAAAAGCTTGTTTTTGAGTATGCTTGATAGTTATTATGATTTGGCGAATGTTGGTAAATTTGACGACTTATTTGGTGGTTTGCATATACATAAAAATCCAACTGATAATCGGAATAATTATTACATGCTACGCTTTAACTTTTCAGGTGTCCAAAATGTTCGAGAAGGGGATTTGGAGCAAGGTTTTTTGAATAAAGTGAAAGATGGTACCCAAAGATTTATTAATAAGTATAAATTGGATATTAAGCTTGAAGAATCAAACCAAGCAGCTGATGTTTTAGCATCATTAGTTAAGGGATTTGAAAAGCTAGAACTATCACAAAAAATCTATATTTTGATTGATGAATATGACCATTTTACCAACTCTGTGTTAGCAGGTGATGGGGAAGAATTTTTGGCTTTGCTTAAACGTGGTGGCTTTGTCCGATCATTTTATGAAGTCATCAAAGAGAATGCGGAGCTAGAAATTATTGAGCAGATCTTTATTACGGGTGTGATGTCGATAACACTGGATAGCATGACAAGTGGATTTAATATTGATACGAATATTACGACAAATAAGAGATTTAATGATGTGATGGGCTTCACTGCTCAGGAAGTAAAAGATGTGTTAAAAATGACCTTTTTTGAAGAAGGAGAACGGGATAATCCGATCCAACTGACTTCTGATGAGCAAGCTGAGGTTTATGAAATTTTTGTCGACAATTATAATGGTTATTCGTTTTCAGAAGAAAGTGATGTCAAGGTCTTTAATTCAACATTGATTATGTATTATCTGAAACATTACTTACCTGAGAAACGCCTACTAAGAAACCTTGTAGATCCGAATTTGAATCAAAGTACTACAACCATTGAAAACATTGTTAGTCTAAAAAATCCTGAGCAAAATTATGATTTGATTAGACAAATTGTTGAAGATAAAGAAATAACAGGTAGATTGCAAACGTTCATGGATATTGATAAAAGATTTGAGCGAAATGATGTAATTACAATGTTATTTAACATCGGTTTGTTAACGATTAAAGGGCAGGGAATTCGTACGAGATTTGAAATGCCAAATAAGATCATTGAGCAGATTTATTATCAATACTTAAGCGAGCTTACTCAAAGGAAAGCGAGTCATAAGCTGGATATAGAAAAGCAAGAATTAGCCCTTGAGGCATTGGGAGAACAAGGGGATATTATGCCATTAACGAAGTTGGTAGAAGAATTTTTAACTCATATCGCCAATGTAAATTTGCGGAAATTTGAGGAGAAATATGTTAAACTGATTTACTTGATGCTGATTTATATAACAGATCAGTTTAAAGTATATGATGAGTTTCCAGCAGGAAATGGCTTTATTGATATTTTGCTTGAAAAATCTCCTGTAAGTTTTGCAAAGTATGAGATATTGGTTGAGCTAAAATATATTAAAAGAAAAGAAACCACACCAGAGAAAATTGAGAAGGAATTTCAAGATGGAGTGAGGAAAGTTGAGGACTATTTACAAGATGATCGCATTAATCAGCTCACCAACTTAAAGAAATTTGTGATTATTTTTTCAGGCTATGAAGCAGTTAGCGTTCAGGAAGTATAAGTAGTTTTCTTTTATAAGAGGTTGAAAAGGCTTGCCAATCAGGAAATCGCTGAGGTTAGCTATGGCAGTAAAAGTTTGATTTATGGGAGGTTAATTATGTTATATGAATACCAATTATCTACACAAAAAGAAAATTTCTACAACATCACACCGCAAGTCTGTAACGCTATTCTAGAAAGCGGTGTGCAGAACGGAATTGCCGTAGTGTTCAATCCGCATACGACAGCCGGCATAACGATTAATGAAAATGCCGATCCGGATGTGGTTCACGATATGTTACTAGGCTTGGTGAAAATATATCCTGACCGTGCAGAATTCCGTCATGCTGAGGGAAATTCAGCAGCGCATTTGAAAGCAAGTGCTGTAGGTTCCAGTGCAACGGTTATTATTGAAGGCGGCAAATTACTGCTTGGAATATGGCAGTCGCTGTACTTTTGTGAATTTGATCCGCCCCGCAATCGTACATTCTATGTGAAGGTGATGACTACATGATGAGCGAATATTCTATCGTAAGTTCAATTCTGCCTTCCTGAACAAACTACTGAAATCTACAAATGATGAGCAAAGACTACACAGCATTGCTAATCATGTCGACCTTCTTCACAAGCTTAGATAGCATTTGAACCCCACCTCAGACATATCCTGTAAAAAAGGATGTGTTTTTCGATGCTCGCATACTACAGAAATAAAGAATTCAACCTAACAGCACTACGACCATACAACTCACCCGACGGACGCTACACCTGCACCTTCAAAGGCTCACTCATAAACCAACAAGAATTACGCAAAAAACTCGAAAAAACAGGCATTTACATGTCATCTCCCCGCCCAGAAGAAATCATCTTAGAACTATACCGTTTTTCTGGCGACAGCTTCGCCGAGGTCCTCCGTGGAAAATTCGCAGTCATCATCTTTGACCATAAAAGCAAGCAGCTTATCGCAGCACGTGACCGCTACGGCGTGCGCCCACTCTGCTATAAACTAATTACTGACGGCATCGGGATTACCAGTGAGCTCGCAAATTTTAAGCCTCGCGCAGGATGTCAGCTAGATAAACTGAATAAAGACTCGTTGCGACACTACTTTTCTTACGGGTACATTCCGGAAAATGATACCTATCTAAAAAATATTTATCATGTACCAGCGGGCTGCCTTTTGAAATATAATGACGCTCAAGGATTAGCGATCACTCCTTTTGCTGATATGCTAGTGATTGAAGGCAACAACCATCAGCTAGTCGACGAACAACTGCTTCACGATGTAGTTACAGAAGGGATTCATACAAGGATTCTTGAGGACAAACTAGTCGGTATATTTTATACAGGCAAAACGGAAGATTTAGTACTCGCAGCGACCGCTAAACAGGCGGGTTCTGAAGTTAAGGTATTTTCAGCTGCGTTTAGTAAGAAATGCATGGCTGATGAAACGTTTGAAGCCTGCCTAACTCGCCGAAGAGTCAATGCCTATGACTACTGGCACGCGGCTGTAGCCGCTATCCATACCATGGATATACCGCTAGCAGATCCCACTGCACCCATCGATTATTTACTATTTGAACTAGCGAGCAAGCAAGTAGATATGATCATCTCTGCAGACGGGGCAGATGTGCTGTTTGGTACTGGTGAAAAGGGATTTGAACGTTTAAAAAAGAGAAATAATGGCTTGATCTTTACAGAAGATGACAAAGAACAGCTGTTGAAATTTGACGGAAAGCCATGGAATGAAATAACCGACCCCTATTTAGCACAAATCTCCGATCTAGGTTCAATTTCAAAATGGCAAACACTAGAATTAAACCTCCGTCTCAAAGGAAGTACCATTTTGAAGAAGGAGAGACTAGCGGAATATCATGGTCTTGAAGCGGAATGCCCCTTTTTAGATGACAAAATTTTGAACATCGCAAGCTTTTTGACGAATGATGAGAAGAAATCCATGTTCTTGTTTGAACAAATCTTTGTTGAGCAGATCTCTAAGTTCCAAAAGCCTAAGAAAAAAGATGCCCATAAAATTCCCCTTGCGAGGTGGATACGAACTGATTTATATGCGCACATTAAAGAAGCATTTGAACAAGATATTGTTGAGCAATTTTTCAATATTGAACTTCTATTCGAGATGTTGGAACAACATCGCAAGGGATTACGTGATTTAAGCTGTCGTATATGGGCAATTACAATGTTTATTATTTGGGCAAAGGAATTAAGATACTGATGATTAAACAGTCTTAAATTAAACAGGCACGCCTTGAACGATGGTGTGCCTTAAATCTTAAAATGCCGCAAATCTTGAATTTGACACACAACCCTTAAACCTGTATAATACTGCCTAATATTAAAAAAGGTGGTGGCGTAAAATGATACGTAAATTAACAGAATTAGATAACGAGAAAGTGCTGGAGCTTGTCCTTCCGCAGGCATCAATCAACTTATTCATCATTGGTGATATTGAGATGTATGGCTATGATACAGATTTCCAAGAACTGTGGGGCGATTTTGGCAATGATGATCATTTGCGCGGTGTTCTCTTGCGCTACTATGATTACTTTATTGTCTATGGGTTAGTTGGCTATGATGCAAAAGGGTTTGTAGATATCATCGAAAATTATGAAAAATGTGATGCTATCTCTGGGGAGGAAGAAGTTTTAAAAGCTTTACAACATCTCTTAAAAGATAACTATGATAAGCGGGTAACTTACTTCGCAGAATGTCGAAGCGACACTTTAAACTTAAGCGATAATGAAGAATTACGGGCTAAAGTTAAATGCGCTAAGCCAGAAGATGCTACGCAAATCGCTGAGTTAACGTGCTCAATTGAAGAGTTTGCTACTGTGAAAAATATTGATGAACAAACTGAGCGCATGGCAAAAGCAATTGCAGACAAAGCAGGTCGCTATTACTTTATCAAAGAAGATGGGAAGATAGTATCAACCGTTGCAAGTGCAGCGGAAAATTCGAAATCTGCGATGTTGGTTGGTGTTTGTACAGCGCCAGATTATCGCATGAAAGGCTATTCGACAGCGATTATGTCGAATATATTGCAGGACTTACTTGAAGAAAAAGAATCGGTTTGTTTATTCTATGACAACCCAAAAGCTGGGAACATCTATAAACGTAGCGGGTTTGTCGACATCGGCATGTGGACGATGCTGATTCGTGAAACTGTTTAAGAATGAAACTGGAATCCAAATTAACAGATTCCAGTTTTTTCATTGAGCTATTCGCCCTATTATCTGTGAATTTTCCGGCATTATGACGATAAATGTTAGGTTTATTTTTTTTGCTGTTGAAAAAGGTTGAATTTCAGCTTGGAAAGTGTTATATTGCAAATACCAGATTATTTTATCAATAAAGTAGTGTCAGGGAGGAAAAACTGTGAGGAAAGAGGTTTCAATTGCAATAGTGGATGATAATCCCGCTTCAAGAAAATTGGAGAGAGAGAAATTGGAAGATGTTTTAAACTTAGAAAGTTTCCGAAATATCCATTTCACTATAAAAGACTTCGAAGACGGAAAAGAATTACTAGATTCGGGAGAAACTTATGACCTAATCTTAATGGATTATGATATGCCGCAAATGAATGGAATAGAAACAGCGATTCAATTGAGTAAATCTGGTACGAAATCAAAGATTTTATTCTTATCTGGTTACGATGAAATTGTCGAACCACTTCAGCAAGCTACTTCAATTGATCTAACTGCAGGCTTTATTTTCAAATCGGATTCAATTGATCAATTTCGGTATGAAATAGTGCGTGTGATTAAGGATATTTTAGATATTTACTTGGTCAAGATTAAGCACTATGGAGAAGAGTGGGACATAGATAGTGCTAAGCTTAAAAAAGTATTTTATGAAACAGTTATCAATGTGAAAAAAATTGTGACAATTCAAAGCCAAAACGAGGTTGTTTTTGTTTATGGAGAAGATGACGAGGAATTTTCGACTGACCTTCCAATAAAAAATTGGCTGCTTAAATTGCCAGAAAGTAATTTTGTCTATGCAAGCAGGAGTTGTCTTGTAAACTTAAAGTATGTGTGGTCTTACTCTAGTAAGATTATTGTTTTGACGACGGGCGAAGAGATTAAGTTAGGTCGTTATTATAAAAGAGCATTTAAACTAGCGTATGAGAATTATATGATAAGAGAGGCGATGGAATAGATGTTAGCAATCGAGTATATATTTGGTTTTTCGATGTTTTACCTGATTATATTTCGGGTTTTGAATTTTGAACAAAAGAAGCAAGTTAGATGGCTCAATCTTACTATTTTTATCCTGTTAGCTACTTTGGATGTGATTAGAATAGTCAGATCCGGCGATCAACCTGTAGAGGCGTTTGGTGATGTTATCGGATTAGGCCTAGTCTTACTTTCGTCATTTATGGTGCTTTATGCACTAGAGGGTTTTAAATCATGGCGCGCTTGGGTAAGTACTGGGTTTGCGTTTTTCATTATTACTCTTTTTACTAGCCCTGCACTAGGATTTATAACTCCTTTGTTGGGATATCGGTTGAATTTCCTGAATGAAGTGCTGGATGAAAATGCAATTTTTAGTGCGATAGTAATGCCATTTGGTGCTACATTACTATTCATTTTACATCAGGTGGTTAAGAAGTTAGGATTCAAAATTAACGTTAGTGCCCTTTCAAGGGCTGAGGTTGTAATTATCCTCCTTTTCTTAACAATATTTGGTTTCTTTGTGACAATCAGTTATAACGTCAGCTATCATTTGGAACGTAGTTTAGTCATAGCGATGATAAATCTTGCAGCTGTATTAAGTGTAATCGTTGGGATTTACTTTGTCATGTATCTTTCAACACAAAGGAGCACCATTTTTGAAATTCAAAATAGAGAGAAGCAGCAAGAATTAATCTTTGACGAGCAAAAGCAAAACTACGAAAGGATGGAGAGAAGAAATGAAGAACTTAAAATTTTTAAGCACAACATTAGAGATGAATTGCTTTACTTATATGATTTGCTGCATAGTAATGAATCAGAAAAGGCTAACACTTATCTCAACCAAATGAGAGGGAAACTGGACACAATTGAGCAGAATGTTGGGCAAGATACAGGTTCTAAAGCTGTCAATGCTAGTTGGTATGCGTTAACAAGCAGCAAGAGATATACAGAAGTAAAAGCTACGTGGTTGGGTCGGTTGCCCATTCAGCTTTTAATGAGTGATCGTGATTTAGTATTGTTATTTTCTAATTTGCTAAATAATGCCTTTGAAGCGGCATATAAGGCGATTGATGATAAATATGTCACTGTTAAAGTTGATGAGAAAGAAAACGGGTTGTTTGTGTCGGTTAGGAATAGTTATCATGGTGAAATTAAGGAAAAGCTTAATGGCGATTTTGTGACAACGAAAGAGGATAAGATAAATCATGGTATGGGGGTACGTATTGTTAAAAATGTTGTGGAGAAGTATGGTGGAAAAGTTAAATTTTCTTATTCAGATGTTGAGTTTGTTGTGATGATTGTTTTTGGTGGTGAACTCTGTAAAGTGATTCCGATAAGTTGAGTAGTTTGTTTTATTCCAATTTGTAGAATAATTTTTAAAATAAACCTTTAACTCAAGAGGTTAGTGTGTTATAATTATTTGTAAAACAAAGCAGATAAATAATAGACTATACGTCCTGAATTATTCATGAAGGACTTTCAGCTAGAGTGTGTGTCTAGGTGTGTGATAAGCTCAAAAAAAAGCATAAAGACTTAGATTTTATAAGCCATCATAAGTGGCTTGACCCAATTTT
>Ga0123355_10014977_pt1 | contig 12157 bp, 12 predicted proteins | sample TergutEmb28metaG_3_FD_89872 | JGI IMG/M metagenome (GOLD analysis project Ga0123355, IMG submission 89872) | Embiratermes neotenicus P1 segment gut microbial communities from Petit-Saut dam, French Guiana - Emb289 P1 | ecosystem: Host-associated > Arthropoda: Insects > Digestive system > Gut ... | reverse complement strand
CTACACAGTTGTTACGCCAACTACGCTATCCCAGCCCACAAAAAATTGTGAATTCGTACAATAATGTGAACTGGAAGGTCCTGGTGAAGGGTGATACAGATCTCCCAGTCTGTGGTCAGCTTCACATACCAGCTGTCTTACCTTCAGGGTAGGGGACCCCAAACTATGTGGCACCACATCCCAGCGGACCCCAAACTATGTGGCACCACATCCCAGCGGACCCCAAACTATGTGGCACCACATCCCAGCGGACCCCAAACTATGTGGCACCACATCCCAGCAGACACCAAACTACATGGCACCACATCCCAGCGGACCCCAAACTACGTGGCACCACATCCCAGCGAACCCCAAACTATGTGGCACCACATTCCAGTGGACCACATTCTAGTGGACCCCAAACTATGTGGCACCACATTCCAGCAGGCAGTAATCATCAACTCACCACAGTGAGAACCTCACTCTCACTATGTAAAGTACGTGTATACACAATTTGTTACCTAGCACTGCTAGCACATAGTCCTACAAAAACAGGGGTTTCATTACATTCGCCAATCCACTATCGCTGTTGGGGTACAAGTGACTCACTCCTAGCAGTACGCTGGAAAATTTCAGAGACCAAACACAGTTCTTTCAGAATCAAAGTATTTCACTTGTTTCAGTACAATGCAGCATACTTTTGGGTGCAATGTGTCTCCCTGTGTAGCTCAGTACATCAGCACACACACTGACAACTGTCAGACAGGATTTTTTTAAATTTTATATTAGAGAATTTCACAAAACTTGCATCAGGAATTTCAGTCTCCATTATTAGCGTACAATTACAACAACCACTTTATGTGAACGCTCCGTACGCATTCTCCATGCATCACATACGTAATTCATGAAATTCATTGGAAAAATAAAAATTTTGAACAAAAGCTGCCTAATAGAATGAAATACACATTTCATGAACAGCACACTTTTCCTACAAGTGCTGCAAACTGCAAGGCACTTAAAGGAACATCATCCTACATGTACCTTTCAAAACTTGCAGCATACTGAAATTCAGCAATGGCTACGTGTATAATGCAACACAATCATCAAGCAATACAAGAAAAAACAGAAGGTGGTGTTTAGAATACACTGAAATCATATTCATTTTACCTTTCAATATGTGTTCATTCTGACAAGTTTTCAGTGTCGACATGAAAGAAGCTGCAGTTTGGGACTGTGTTGTTCTGGAATGTAATGCCGTAGTTTGGCAGACTTTGCAGCTGCTTAAAATTTCACATAATAAAGTAATCTAAAATAAACAGACATGATTCAGTGTATATATTTAATACCAACTAACTGCACATGTAATAATTATAATGATATTACAATCAGTTGGCATTAGATACACACAATACAATACAATTACTGCACACAATACATAAAATGATAAATATGTAAAATTCAAGTTATTTGGGATCTAATACTCTGTCACTAGGCAAGTGATTCCCAAAGTTCTGAAGAACTGTAAGTGCCTTTTTCCTCCTCCTCCTCAATCTTTGACTGCCTGACCCTGAAAATGTACGCACTACAGTCCCTCAAAACATCAGTACTCCCCTAATGACACACCATCATGTCCCAAAGGACCTGACACTTTGAATCACAATTTTGTGTGTATAAACCCTATCACAAACATGCAAACATAATTCTTCCCAGTGCCCGAACAATAAAGACTATCTTAACTGCCACACAAAGTTTCAGCCACCTACAATTTAACAAACTGTGAATAAGGGCAGACGGCACTCTAGAAGAGGTCACGAAGGTCCACAGGAAGAGTAGAGGTATAGTTCTACTCTTTCTTTAACCTCAGCACTAGATGGGGGATAGGTGATCAACACCATGTCCCAAATGCTTTCCCCCTGGGATAGAGACCTGGTACCCATTGTACCAGATGCTGGGTGAACCCCAGGGCTGGACTGGAAGGGTGTGATCCCCAGACTGTCTGACCACTACACAGTTGTTACGCCAACTACGCTATCCCAGCCCACAAAAAATTGTGAATTCGTACAATAATGTGAACTGGAAGGTCCTGGTGAAGGGTGATACAGATCTCCCAGTCTGTATGAGCCCAACATGTCACTACTGGCACTCAGCTGTATCTCCCAGCCCACAGGATAAAGACACCCCACAACATATATTGTAAAATCTGATCACAATCTTATGGCACTGTTCAGAGAACCACTTTCATTTGCTCTATTTGTACTAATCCATGCAAAATACCAGAAGAGTGCTGGGTTAGTTGATGACAAGCAGCTAAAGGACATGGACTGTACTGCGTTGTGCACTGTTAACCAAACACACTGTTCTACACAGAATATTTTATGCTACACTACGGCACTATCTCGGATAGGATACCACCTAAGGCGTAACACAGCATTTAACATTTGGAAATGTATTACAGGCAGGGAATTAAATGGAATAAAGTTACGTACTAATGTCTGAACACAAATCAATGTTTTAGGAAGAGACAACTCTGCTGCAGTCACATTCCCTGCCTCCATCCACCCATGCTATGACCCCCACTCCACTCATACTACAAGCTATAAGCAAGCAACCTGCACACAAGGGTGTCATAAGATTGTGATCCCTGTCTACATACTTTAGCTGCACATGACAAGAATGCAACCACCTGCCATGCCTTTCAATTTGTTTAAAAAATAACTGAATATGGCTTACACCTGATCCCTGAGAAAAATGTTGTATTAGGTGATAGCTAGCTTCATCTCTTGTTGTACCTCTCTTTACACACACTTCTGCTGGACACACTGTCTCCATCAGTGTCACTGCTGCTTGCTGCAGTGACACTGACACGCTTACATTTCCTGTTTGACACACTGCTGCTCCAACTGTCCCCAGCATCACTGCTGCTTGTTGAATCTCGACTGACACGCTTATGTTTCTTTTTATACATTCTTCTGGTTGACGACTTGTCCCTGTTGTTACTGCTACTTCCTGCAGCTCGACTGAAACGCGTACGTTTCCTGTTTGACACACTGCTGCACCATGACCAGTCACTATCATCGCTGCTGCTTGCTGAATCTCGTATGACATGCTTATATTTCTTGTTACACATACTTCTGCCAGATGACTTGTCCCCATTACCATTGTTGCGTTCCACAACTTGACTGACATGCTTACGTTTTGCCCTGCAAACAAAATAACCATTTTCATACAGAAATGATGCAGAGCAATCTAATGTATTTACCACTTCCAGATCTCTCTCAAAGCATTACACTTCCCCCTCAAGCATGATTCTCTCCATTCTCATCCACTCCAATTATGCTGCTGATACACATGTTGCTACTGATAACCACTACTAAAGAGCGTCTGGCTGATCAAAATTGGCCACAAGGGACTGCAACAGTATGCAGAAAGGAGACGCATCCAGTACCATCACCTAACCACCCATGAGACTTCCTTCAGTGACCTCAGTATAAAACCTGGCACAAACTACTTGAACACCGGGCAGTTCACCCTCATTTGCCAGCCCCTATGCAATCTAATGTCTTTTAATACCTCATATGCTGCCAAGCTCCATGCATCATACTGGTCATGTGCATTTTAGGGCACTTCAAATTTAAAACACCTCCATCCAGGGCAGTAGTTGCAATTTCAACCCCAGCATCACTGAATGCTCTTAACAAACAACAAAGCACTAAAAGAAACTTTATCAGGATAGAAAAGAGAGGCTTGGCACTGCACAAACTTGGCTGTCATGTTATATCCTGTCAGCAATGTAACAGGGTGACAGTGAGAAATGCACATTGCGGACATCTGTAGTGTATACACTTCACCAAATGTTATCGAGGTGACTAATGCATGGAGGATGAAATGGTTTGGATATGAGGCACACACAGACGAGATGTGAAATGCATACACAATTTTAGTCTGAAAACCTGAAAGGAGAAGAACATTTGGTATACCTACACAACGATGGGTGAATGATATGAACCTTACAGCTAAGGAACAACGTGTACCACATGCTGTAATAGGCATGGTGTATCCACAATTTATGTAGGATTTTCACAGCACATACTGATTATTTACCTTATTGGGCTTTCCAGCCAGTGATTTGAAACATTTTCCATTGAAAAATTCTTCAACACTGAACCTAGCCACATTTTGAATGAGACCAGTGAAGAGTGTCATACAGAACGAACATACACGCCATGTACTGGACACCCCTGAAATAATCTTAAACAAGGAAACAACAAACAGGGGTCTCAGACCTGTGGCCATCAGTTCATTATGTACAGCCTTCTCACCAGTCCTTTTCCAATTATAAAATGTGGCCCAAATTAGTGTTGACATTCTTTTAAATGTAAAATGATTATTTCTGTCACGTGCCAAAAGACTCCGGAAGTTCTTCTATCCCTTGAAGCTACTGCACAAGCACAACATGTGCTAGCAAACAAATAACAGCGAACCTTTTGATTGTTGCTGCAAGTACAAAACATTTGTTGTGGTGTGTTTAAAGTTAATTTATAAGCTTACCACAGACTGAAGTCTGCTGGGGTGTGATGTTGCATTGCTGGGTGGGAATACAGTACCCTATCTTCACGCATACAGCTACTCTTCTTGGACTGCTTGCCCCTGAAGATGAAGGCAATATAACACTTCGAAACATTCTGCAATACTCGCCCACTGGCACAGCATCACATCCCACTGGAGTTTTCAGCAACACCTCCGTGAAAGCCTCAAATCTCACACAAAATATCCCTTTTTCACTTACCATGATGTGCATTATTGTCCATTTGTCCCATGTAGTACAAGAGCTATCCAGAAACTAAAGATACTAAACAGATGGGAGGGGACGGGAAATCACCATAGTGAAGGTGGCAACACTGTCGTGTCTAGCATACTCCCATTTCCATTTGTTTTTGCATTTACAGGAACACCTGGCTGGCCATAAGTTTCATGAAGATGAAGAGGTGACAAACGAAGTAATTACATGGTTGTGTGCTCAGGCAGCAGAGTTGTATGACATCTGAATACAAAAGCTCACACCCAGGCTAAACAAATGACTTGACAGAGGTGGTGATTATGTTGAAAAACAGCTAAAGGTACATGTTAAGAGTTTTTTCACTCAATTTTGCTAATAAATATTTTTTTAAAATGTTACTGCATTTGTATCTTTACTTTCTGTATGTGCGAAGTATTGAAGCTCCACGCTCTTGGTAACAGAAGGTTTCTGTACAATTTTCAGTGGGCCTTACACTAGTACTTACTTAACAGATGGAACCACAGCCCAAACCTTCCAACAGTACTTACCTAATGGAAAGAACCACAGCCCAAACAGCTATAACGTGAGCACATATCTGGTAATTAAGAAGGAAGTGGTTAGGATAAGGTGACACAGAGAAGGCGTTTCAAAATGATTCCAAGGAGCAGGACATTCGAACGGACTTGGAGAAGCACCAGGCAGTGGACAGGACCTGCAGACGAACAACACAGTGGTAGTCAGGTGAGTTGTATCGTCATTTGGCAGCCAACTACAGCCCAACCAAGTTACCTCCTCAATGACATTCACTGATTAAAATCAGACAGCAAGGTTATTATGAAGTCTACTGCACACAATGGAACTTGGAATTTACATTCCCTGAAACTACATTTTCCTTGATTCTACACATATTTTTATTGGTCCTTCCACAACTTCCACATGAACAACATTACAGTTTCCCTAAACACATATTGGTGCTTCATAGTATATTGCTCAATTACATGTTCCAACTGAGCATGAATTGGCATTTTTGTGTAATTTTAAGCACTTTCAGTTGGAAATTTGTGGAAGAGGGGGATTTTTGTTATAATTTCTGCCATCTTTTATTGTCTTTATGTACAGTGGAGTAGCCTGGCTACACTACACTCCTGACACCAGTCTTTTCTTCAACATGGTGGGGAGGCCCAAGTCAGTGTTGGTAACCTGGCTAGGTCAATCCACTGTAGACAGCTCATGACACAGAAAAATGTCCACTAGATGTACAGAATGGCGAACACACAGTGACTGTGCCCACAATAGCACTGAGAACAAGCAAAAGAGCAGCAATTTATGTAAATGGACATGTGCAAGAAGTGAACAAGGTTATATCTTTAATATAACACAGTATTAATCCACTGCACTCAATTTCAAGCGCTACATACATACATATCCATTTCCCTGGTTTCACATTCAAATTTTAAACGGTCCCTCCAGAAACATAAAAGCCAAGTTCCACTGTACTTTGCAATGAATACTTCTAAAGAGTAATGACTTAATGTACCCTTGTGAAGGTGCTTCATAATCTTGAAGGACCTCATGATGTCTTACTGGAGACAGCAATGTCATATGCATGCAGTCCATAGGTAAATCTCCAGGAGATTCTTGTGAAATCTCTATGTTGTGTGTGTTTGCCTGCACAAATGAATTTCAAAGTTTTGTACCACATATGATTATGTGACAAAGTTACATTCAATCGGAACTTAAACATAAAAATGTTTTTCTTCGATCCACTTTATATACATATATTTTATGTTTATTTTACGGGATATGACAGACAAGCTTTGAAAATGCAACAAACTGAGGTATTTACTGCACAGGACAATCCATGAAGCCATTCTTCAGTCAGCAGATCTGGATATTTGTGTTTCAAGTGGAGGACTGGCCATGGATGGTTGACTCCATAGCAGTTCAACAATGTACTCGTAACAGCAGGGTTCCGGGTGCAAAATGGCAGACTGTTTCCCCTTATTGTTTCCAACCAGATTGCATTATTATTCAGTGGCGTTAGCTCCTGTCGGGTTTTGGACAAACGGGCTCCGAGCGGCATATGGCATGACAGGAGGAAGTAAAAGATGATTGTCCTGGAATCTCTTAGTTCTATATTTAGTGCCTTGTTGGGACTATGGAAACAAGGAATGTGCTGATCTTGCACTGCTGGGCACCTTGCCCGGCGTGTACACTCACAACATCAACGCTAGAAATTTAATTTTCTACTGAATTATGTATACTACAACAGACCAACATTAAACACTGTATGGTAACCAATGAGGTCTAGTCACCGCCAGGGCTTGGCTGGCATGGAAATTAGCTACCATTCTCCCCCCCGCCAATCCAAAACTTTTGAAAACCACCAAAATAATTCCAAATCTGATCCTTATTGACTTGTCGGTGGTTATAATATGCAATGCTTGCCTGAAGCTGTTTGCTAGCATATTCCCTTCTGAATAATTCTCTAGGCACAGCCTGCTTCCACCACCATCATCTTACAAGGCCGCAGTCAGAAAAATCTCTCCTGTCCGAGATCTGCCTCGCTTATCTAAAACTAACATCCCGTCAGCAACCGAATGCAATGTCATGCACAAAGTCAGCAGTGGCTAGACCTTTCTTAAAACACAAAAAAAAAAGGAAATTTAGGTATTGCCCGCACTACACAATGAAAGGCTGCGGTCAGCGACTTTATACCAGGATTTGTGAGCAAATTTCTGGCCACCAGTCTGCCTGTGTTTCAGTTCCTTGCTTATCATTATTCTGGCTGAGGTTGTAACCTTGCTTTCTGGATGGCCCATTGTGCCAGTGGAGATCTAATTAATCAGGCAGTCTGTTCACCCAAGTATTTGCACCACATTTCAAACACTGAATGACATTCTCTTAAGCAGCTAACAGCTGTATATTTTGATGTATTTATTTTGCGATTGCTCGTGTGTGTGTGTGTGTGTGTGCGTGGGTGCATACGTGTGTGGGTGCGTGTGTGTGGGTGCACGTGTGTGTGTGTGTGTGTATGTGTGTTCGCGCACACGTGTGCATGCATTGTGTGCGCGCACATGTGTGTATGCATGCGCGCGTGTGTGTGGGTGTGTGTGTGTGTGTGTACGTATGTATGCATGTACATATGTATTTATGTATGTATGTATGTATGTATGTATGCATGCATGCATGCTGTCTTTCTGATGCTTGAGACCACACACTCATCATCCTCACCGAACCCCATCCAACCCAGGGTGTGCATACACCACTAGGGCAACAGTCTCCCCGCAACCAAATTATGGTTACTTACAAGCTCGAGAGATGCTAAGAAGTAACGAGGGATGTCTGTCATCGGCTTGTCTGCTGAAAACTGTTCAAACTGCAACGTAACTCTTGCAGAACTTTGAGGGAATGACTTCAGTATTTCTGTTTCAATCTTATGGATGTCAAAGTGACCTCTATCACGCGCAACTTTCAACTTGGGGCGAATATAATGTTCCCATTCTGCCACCCGTCTTGCAACACCTGTCTCAGCGTCCTCCTAAGATATTAACATAAACAAATCATACAGGTAACAAACCTTAAATTATCTCTGGAAATGAGAAATTGTAACATATGCAAGATATGTGCAATAAGTAACATTCCCTGGCATCTAACTTGTGTGTTAATCAAGCACTTCATTTTTCAGCCGAAACTCACACCTCAGTGGTGTTCATATTCTGCCCTGTGAGTGAGCTTGCATGCATCAGTGAATTCAAGAAATATGCTAAAGCTGCATAGCTGCTGACAGGACCACTCACATCAGACAGGATGGGAGTTGGGGTGTGAGGCTTATCAAGCCAACACCATAAAAACCTCTCATTCAGAATCCTCAAACCAGCACAGCTGAGACTGTCAAGGCCTCAATTTGGCTGTAGCACCAGAGAAGAAGGATGTAGCAGTTGTAGTACAGGTAGCATGCAACAGATGGCGCAAGAGTCAGTCAGTTAGATACTATTAATGGGATAAGTTGATGTTCAATGGCACCGACAATGGAAACTTGGTCCCATGAACAGCGATTCAAGGTTTATGGGAGAAAAAAGCTTCCCCCATAAAATATCTCATCCACCTGATAGAGGTGTATGGTGATGGTGTAATGGGAGTGCAGCATGTCATTAGTGCGGAGTGTCTGATTATGGTTGAACGGACATCCATAGTGATGAGTGCAGAAGACTGATGTGAATGACTTAGGAAAACAACTTTCAGGAAGTTGCCAATTGAACAATAATGAGGCTATGAATGCACAAGTAACAATTTCTACCACAACAGAATCTGTGAATGCATGCAGACATTGGATAATTCATCAGTGTGACTGGAGGTTTTGCTGCAAGTTAATGATACTTCAGTGGAATAAATGAGCTACATTCAACACTGTAATGACCTGTACATTTAAATTTTATGACTAACACACTGCATGCTCTTGGTATAATATTTAGAGTAAACCAGCAATGGTGAACTCCAAGTGTCCACATAATACATCAGTTAGCAAACGTTACAAATTACTGTTACATTGACACAACAGTGCACAGTTCTCTATTATGTATGCTCCAGCAACTGAAACAGAAAACTATTTGTAAACTGCTGTAACAAAATCAAGCCGCTACATCCAGAGCACACCCTAACAAGCCGCTACATCCAGAGCACACCCTAACAAGCCGCTACATCCAGAGTGCACCCAATCAAGCCGCTACATCCAGAGTGCACCCAGTCCAGAATGAGTACAAATATATTATTTCAGGATTCTGGGCTTCAGGGATGTGACATGGTGCTGGTGGGTGAGCAGTTCCAGATGTTTCGGAGGACTATATTGCCTTCATCTTCAAGCGCGAAGCAGACCAAGAAGCTGACAATGAACAATGAAGCACTACAACCCCTTAAAACATAAGGAGCCACCCACCCAGCTGCAAAACAGCACATCCCAAAACTCTTGAGTCTTTTGTGATGTGCTGTGAGTATCTCAGATCTTGCAACTATGTTATTTGTCTAGACACTTCTTACATGCGCTGTGTCTGGAGAGCTTCGTGTCTGACCGGGCACGCTATGTTCGCAGCCACGTGATGTGGCGACTGGCAGTGGAACAGCGACACGGCTGTCCTGCCTGGCAGCACGATTCTGACTGCCCACAGCCTCTTCTTCACAAGGCCACCCATGGAACTCTGACATAAGAACAAAGACAGTCACAATCCTCAACATAACTGAAACAGCAGTACTCACAAAAACAAGGTAACCTAACTAATGTATGCTTGTAGAAACATTACTTTAACATTTCCTGGCATACATGACTGATTCCTTTTTTATGAATTAAAAGAGATTCAAATGAACTCCACAGGGCTCTCAGTATAGCTCAAATGGTATAAAACTATGCAAAAGGCTGGACAAATGAGAGAATCATGGTTCAAAACCTGGCAGGAGGAAGTGATTCCTCTGTTCGCAACAGCATCCAAACTGGTAACAAGACCTTCCCACCCTACCAGTCAGTAGCTACCAGGGGTGTTTTCCCATGCACAAAAGTGACCAAACCATGACAATCCATGACACTGACCACTCATTTCCATCTAGTGCTAGGGTTAAGAATGAGTGCAGCCACTCTAACACTCCCACATATGCCTTCATGGCTTATACAAGCAGAAATTTGCTTTCACCATTATGACATTCACACACATGGCAACAATTTCTCAAGAACACAAACTTGACATGTCTGTGATTCAAATGATGGTTATTTTTTGGGGTTTCAAACCAGGTAGCACAGGCTTGCTCTGAAACTTCAGAGGAATATGCTGCGTCCATCTTCAGCACAATGGACACTGGCTCAACTGGATATAGATGTAATTGGAAGGAAGAAATGTGTCAGTGTCATAAAAGGGTTGAACAAATTCTGACCAATGCACTCTCATCCCCTCCCATCCATTCATGCATATGTCCCTCTGCTGGCACTGCAAATGGCCATTCTTGATGCTCTGAACTCCACTTGGCTCAGTTCAAGCCCTCTCCACCCTCTTCCAATCCTTCCACACATCTCACAAACTCCTTCAGCCCACTTAACTTTAGCATCTACATTAAACACATTCAGTGCCCCTAAAAATGGAAGCAGTAAGCTCCTCCAAATTACTGGTACAAACCTTCATCCCATCACAGGAAAAACACCCCAAACACATTATGTGAACAATAATCCATAAGAAAACCTGAAAATCCACATTTACATGCCTAATTACAAAGTTTATTATTTACTATTACCTATGGATTCATGGACATACACCATGGCTCCCCAAGGGTATGCAGCACACAGGTTGGTACCACTGTGCTAGACATAACATAATTTGTCACATTTCCTCCTCTATCCTCTCATACCACATGAACAGAAAGTTTACTGCACTTTGCATGGGTGTGAGCATAGGAAACTACACACTCTTTATTTCATACCTTCCTCTTCTTCATCCTCGCCAAGTACAGGTTCGCGATCCTCAAAGCCAAAGAAGTCTGGAATGAAAAACAGAATACAAGATTTGAAGATCTCACAGTCACATTAAGAAGATTCAAGTATCCTACGAAGTGATACCATGCTGCTGGGTGTGCAGTTGCCTGAGTGTTGCAGGATCATGGTGCCGTACCAGCAACACAAAATACACACCCATCGACACAGCGCATATACCAGAACACGTGAATCTTCATGAAACAGGAAGTTACAGAAATGGCTTCCAGTTGATATTCAGCACAGATGTGTGCCAATTCCCTGCATACTTATCATTTTATAAAACATATCTGCTGTCAGAACATGCAGCAAATAACCCAAGTAACTGCAGCAAATCCTCACATATTGTTTGGGTTACAATTATGAAAATCATAATACACAGCACTTCATTAGCACAAGAATTATAGAACCACCCCATCAGTACAGCGATTTATGATTCTGACAGCTTCAAGCAAAAATATTGTTATTCTGAGCCCAGGCAACACCCACAGATTGCTTTGGTTATTAGAATTGTCAACTTTAAAGTAATATGTTGCAGTGTGGGGCAATGTCAAATGAGGACTGCCTCTAGTGCAAACACACACAGCAGACCTGCTGAGAAAGAGAAAGTGTCTGTCAATCACTACATGTTTATGACATTCCTTCACACATATATGAATGCCCTACCTTCACTGAGACTATGGCAAACCTAGCAGATTGATCCACTCTATTGCAGAGAAAGGTTCAGAACACAATCACTGTTTTTTAACCCTCTGACACCTAACGACCACTACCGCACTGCTAACCTCTAAACGTTGCATTTTATATATTTATTCAACAAATACAGGTACTGAATATTTTAAACACGGTATATACTCTCCGTTTTTTCCTCTTCAAAATGCAGTTTGTTTCAT
>Ga0123355_10014975_pt1 | contig 12157 bp, 9 predicted proteins | sample TergutEmb28metaG_3_FD_89872 | JGI IMG/M metagenome (GOLD analysis project Ga0123355, IMG submission 89872) | Embiratermes neotenicus P1 segment gut microbial communities from Petit-Saut dam, French Guiana - Emb289 P1 | ecosystem: Host-associated > Arthropoda: Insects > Digestive system > Gut ... | reverse complement strand
TTCACGGAACCCGAAGGTTCATTACCGCACTCACAAGCGTCCGCCACCTGTCTCTATCCTGGGCCAGCCCAATCCAGTCCATATACCCACATCCCACCTCTTGGAGATCCATCCTAATATCCAGCCATCTACGCCTAGGTCTCCCCAGTGGTCTCCACAAATGCATCACTTTAGCTGAAAAAAATATAAATTGGCGGTTTGCTTCGGAAAACCGAGTGGAATCGAACCACACAGGATACAAAAATAGAGGTTGGATTCATTTGGCTCTGGATAAGGTCCAGTGGCGGCCTGTTGTGGTAAAAGGGATGAGCATTCGGTTTAGAGAATTGGGGGAATGTTACTGGACTATCTGAACTATTATCAGCGCCTGAAGAAGGAATTCTCCATTTTATGACGACACTGTAATTATTTTCCTTCTAGGAACTGCATTTAAAAATTATGAGACAAATTGAGTGTAGAAATTATAGTTTAGAGAGTGATCGCTTAGTATCTTCTGTAAAAGGTAAAGTGATCCTGTTACAGGCCTGGTGTGGCCAGAAGGTGTGTAGAGGTATAGCTCTACTCTTCCATGACCGCGGCACTAGAACGGGCTGAGTGGTCAGCAGCACGCCCCGGCCGCACTTTACCCCCCGGTAAAGACCGGTACCCATTTTACAGGAGGCTGGGTGGGCTCCAGGGCCGGTCTGAACAGGCGGAAAATCTCGTCCCCACCGGGATTCGATCCCGGACTGCCCAGCCCCTAGTCAGTCGCTATACCGACTGAGCTACCGGGCCCACGTATCTTCTGTATTATCCGCTAACATTTGTCTTAGGACCGACTGGCGCTACGATTGTTTTCAGTGTACCAATTATCCACAGCAAATAAAGCACCTGAACGCACGACAGCATTGTTTTGCCTTAATACAAACAGCTTGATCCGAAGCAATGTTAAGTAAAGCAATCCCATTACAGGCCTGGACAGGCCCTGAGGTTTCCGGCAGTTTGAGGATACCAGATTTCAAGACAGTCGGCACATGAAGTTGGTAAAGTTGTCAGCCCTACGCACCGACCGCCTTAACATTCTACGAAATATCTCTGATACTCATTTCTGTTACAGGTTGAGTCAACCCCGTGTCCATAGTGCGGCCGGAAGGATTATGTCATTGAAAAATTCCAATGACACCATCAGGAATCGAACCCGTGGCCTTCCGTCTTGTGGTGCAATGCGAAGCACTGTAAAGTACTAGTGCCATTATTACCTTATTACAGACCTTCACACAGGACAACACTATACAAGAAAGGAAAATGAAGGCGAAGGGAGAAGTTAAACGAAAAACACCGATAGAAGGAACTAAGTAGTACGAGTAGGTAGATATGAAAAGATGCCATAATACTGACTAAATTAGACAGAAGATTCAGCGAAAGTTTCTTCTAATCAAAGTGGCACACCTCCTTTGCATTATTAAACACAAATGTACGTTACAGCCAGTCAACACAACATTACATTCGGTAAGAATACAGCTACACGTCTCGGCTAAAAATAATTAGCCATCATCAGGACTAATTTCAAGAATAAAACAACGTATATTTTACTACTGTGGTTCAGGTTTGAGATATAAAAAATTAAGAGGGTTAATATACACAGAGCTTAAAGGATATGGAATGACGGAATAAAATTTGAAATTTATAGAACAGTAAAAATATTGAATAGAATAATAAGAACAAATCTCACGTCTTATTATTCCAATTCGTAGAAACAGAAAATGCAAAAAAAAAAAAAAAAACTTTAGTCGAAACCCCGACAGTAGGGATCACATGGGATACGCGGTCAGCCATATTTATCCCGTGTGTGTACAGCGCATCTTTGTCTTTTTCTTGGATGTCCCAGATATTTCTCCCCAGGACACTGAAACCAAGTTTCATAAACAGTTTAGATATTCGTTCGTCCTCCTGCCTTCTTCACCTGATCCACCCGCTCCTTCCTGTAAGTATCTGTACTATCAATAATAATAATAATAATAAAAGTATTTAATTCCCCTGGTATCTTTATATCTTTTTGGTCTTTGGTTCTACGTGCTGTGCTACAAGTCGGAAGGTCGCTGGTTCGATCCCAGCTGGTGTCATTGGAATTTTTCATTGACATAAAATCCTTCCGATCGCGCTATAGCCCTGGGGTCGACGAAATGAGCACCAGGGGCATTTCCTGCGGCCGGTGCGTGAGGCTGGCAATCTTATCACCATCCTGGGCCGTTGTCGCGTAATCTGGGAACCTTAACTTCCAGGAACCGTCTGGGTGCCTCGGGCCTGTAACGGGACTGATTTATCTTTTTGACCTTGGTACTATATTTTCCCTCTCACGCATAGCGAATCTTACTTCACCTGTTTGAAAACTTGTTTCAGATTAATAAATTGTGTATACATGCTACGTCCCACGTTCGAAGAATCTAAAATTAAAGAAGAACACAATAAATGTGTGAGAGGGCACTGTTCCAATTTCATTGGTTATTTTTGTAACCCGCATAAAGGAACAATACGTCTCATTCTCGGCACTAACAATCGCCCGTTGTTCCGTTAGCTTTAGCAGACTTACTCCATATTTAAGAGTCTTAAGAAAGCAATTTACGACAAACTGTCAACGACGAAGTTCATAGTATGCCGTGTTAAAAGCATATAACTTACGTATTTCTTTTCTCAACAGACGTCACGCCTGAAAGTTACAAGGAAGAGCTTCGATGTAATTACGTCTTAATTGTGGGATATAACTCGTATCAAGTTAGCGTCATTTAAGGACCTAAGCAGGTATAAAAAAGAAAGTTGTTAGGTGTAATTCTGGGATGGAGTACTGCGTGATACTACAAGCTCATTGACTTTCATTTTCAAACAGATGATTTAGAAAAACTTAGTAATTAAAGAACTTTACGGTTTTTGTGCCGTGCTTTGTGATTCAATTGCACAATGTTAACCAACAAGATGAACGATTTAAATTAATGTTTTAATTCAATTCTTGGCGTCTTCTACATGTTTCGAACATCATGTGTTCTCAATCAGGAAGACCATTTGTACAGTACGTGCAGTTTTTGTATTCTACGTTTTTCATGCTGAAATCACAATAAAAGGCCACATAAGATCTCGCAAAAAAAAGCCAACTTGGTGCACAATTTTTCTTAATATGTTTATTTCTTTTCTCTACATGTTTCGGGCAACTATGTGCCCATCATCAGGAGAAATAACTGTATCTATGCGACACTTGATATTTGTCACTCTGTGTGGATGACTGTCTGGTATATACCAGACAGTCATCCACACCAAAAAAAATATGCATCATGTTGGCTTTATTTGCAAGATTATACAAGGATGCACGTTCAACAAAACGTAAAATTCGGCTATATAAAATATCTAATTGAAAAATGTCAAGGTATTAAAATATCGGTAAGAAGGTACAATATGGCAGGTTTTAATCTGTGATAAAAGTTTTTAAAACATGAAAATTCTAAATTCTAAATATTGCATCTTTTGAGAAACTCATAATGCAACATTTTATAACGGGTTTTCAGCTAGTCAGTATATTCCCCGCATTTTATAGACCCCGAAGGTCCATTACCGCATTTACAAAAGCTCGCCACCTGTCCTTACTCTGAACCAGATCAATCCAGTTCATGTCCGCACCATTCCACTTCCTGAAAATTCATTTTACTACTATCCTCCCATTTACGCCTGGGTCTTTCAAGTGTCTCTTTTCCTCAGGTTTCCCCACCAAAACCCTGTATGCATCTCCCCTCTACCCCATGCGGGCTACATGCCCCACCCTTCTTATTTTTGTTGATTCTGTCACCCGAATAATACTTGATAAGGAAGCTCCTCATTATGTAGTCTTCTCCACTCTCTTCTTATCTTGTCCCTCTCAGACCCAAATATTCTCCTCAGTACCCTAATCTCGAACCTCCTCAGCCTACGTTCCTCCCTCACTGTGAGCGACCAATTTTCACACCCATATAAAACAATTATAATGCCTCATTGTGACTACAGAGAAGTTCCGAAGTGAAACATGTTGACAGACAGACAGACAGATATGCCCAACATGCGATCTTTTTTGTGCTGTATTGAAAAGCGGCACACAAATGGCAGGATATTCTGAATGTTGCAACTAAACATGCTCCAGCAATGAAGAGCCACATATGACATACAACTAAATACGTTTACAAATATGCATATTCGTAATTTTTACTTGAGGGGTGTTTGGCCGTGCATCTTCCTCATGAAATAATGTGAAATGCCAACTTGATGCAACTAGGTAATTTTATTTATGTATTCTTAGCTCGACATGTTTCGGGCGCATACGCCCATCATCAGGAGCATTAGATGTTGAGTCGCGGCATATGGTTTTCTGCACCGAGTTTTTGGATGGGTGGTGGTCTTGAGAGCCGCTGTGTAGGGTGCGGACAGTGCCGTGCACGGCACTGTCCGCAACGTAATGCCGCCACTCCTTTGATGGTTGCTTTGTTTCCGAGTCATAGTGATATAACCAGGTTTCGTCCATGGTTACCAATCACGACAGGAAATCATTTGGATCGAGCCGAAAAAATTCCAAAGTTTGCTCAGACGACTGGCACCACTGACTTTTTGATCCTTGTTCAGGCATTTCGGCACCCACTTCGCGGAAAGCTTCCGCATGTCCAAATCTCCATGGATGACGGACCCAACTCGCTCACGTGAGAAGCCCAGTTGCTCAGCTATTGATTTAGCCGAAATCCGGCGGTCTTCCAAGATTAGCTCGTGAATTTGTTCAATAATCTCCGGGGTGGTCACTGTTTTGGGTCTTCAAGGACGAGGCGCATCATAGGTGGAAAAATCACCACGTTTAAACTGGGTCACCCAGTTTTTGACAATGGCATTCGATGGTGCATGTTCCCCTAATGTTCCTGTCAGAACGGCGTGAATTTCCTTCGACGCCTTGCCTTGCAGGAAAAAAATAACTTGATGACAGCTCGCGTCTCCATGTTGTTGCAATCGCGCGAGTCGCCTGACATGCTTCCTTTCAGCCTCTGTAACAAGAAAAAGACTTGCAATTCGGCACATAAACAGACATCCTTTTCCAAAGACACTACCGACTCCGTCCTACGACATCGGGAAATAGGTCGGGCTAAGGCCTTATCAGCACCCACTCGTATATGAGTGCATTTGTTGGTGTTTATTTTGATATAGTGATATTAGTGGACGGATATGAAAGAATACAATTGAGGACAGAATATAAAGGTGGCTCTGAAGTCAAATTTGAGCACAGGATTTATCCAGACCTAAGCAGTGGCCACTACTGAAGGAATAGAACTGTTAATTCACGGTCGGTCGCACGGTTTGTACACCTTCGTAGGAGAGAGACCTCCCTAAAAGATGTAGTGACGTCAAAGAAAGGCCGCGAAATTTTGGTATGGCTGTAAATTGTATCAATTGGTGTCCTTCTCAACTAGAATGTTAATATTGTGCACCAAGTGTTGAGGATTTTTATTCGAGTTTCTATTCCATCAAAATCCTCACCTCTTTTACTATTTGACTTACTTACATTTTCTAAAGAAGATTACAAACTTTTTTTGATACGGATTCGTGTTTACTGCTAAGCAGTTACTGATATTTCTGAAGAACTTTTTGCCTCCATTTTCAACACAACCGTGGCGATGGACAAAGCTACGATTTCCCGCCTTTCGCCCTTTAAACACCGAATTAAATCCCATATGCCATTTGCTGGCATTATTACGAGCTCACCATATTCTACACGTTAGCAGGATAAGGGTTAAATCATAGTATGAAAATCAGATATGCTGACTAAGAATTCACATCTCTCAGTTCCACCGGGCAAATACAGGTATGCGCCGCATAACGACGTTTCGGTCAACGACGGAACGCATATACGATGGTGGTCCCATAAGATTATTATATTATAATACCACTGTGTTACAATTGCCTACAGTATTCAGTACAGTAACATATTGCACAGGTTTGTAGCCTAGGAGCAATAGGCTATACCAAATAGACTAGGGGTGTAGTAGACTACATTATCTACCGGGGTGCTGATAAGTCCTCAGCCCGACCAGGAAGGGAACAAGCTCGGATGCATGTCAGGGACGCTCGCGATTTCAACAACATCGAGACGCGAGCTGCCATCAAGTTTCTTTTCTTTCAAGGCAAGGCACCGAAGGAAATTCACGCCATTCTGACAGAAACATTAGCTTGTTTCCTCCCTGGTCGGGCTAAAGACTTATCAGCACCCCTGTAGGTTTGTTTAAGTACACTCTATGACTTTCGCACAACGATGAACTCGCCTAACGACGCATTTCTCTGAACGTATCCCCGTCGTTAAGTGACGCATATCTGTACACAAAACAGTGTCTCAATTTTGGTCACGTGCAACTTCTTTTCTGTCTGTCCGGTTCAGTATTCGTTACTGATCCCATCATTCAAGGTTATGAAATCTGACCTGCGATGATGTCATTTAATAAGTAAATAAAAAGCGAAATAAAATACTTGTGTACCTGTACCGGACACTTCGAGTTTAGTTCACTCCCCAGGAAATAATTCCCCTTCGGTTTCCCTAGCAGCTTCCGTCTTATGACGTCATGGCAATAAAAGTCCTGTTCTCTCTGCCTCAGTATATTGCAGTTCTCTGCCAAGTCCTAACACGGAAAAGGCGGAGATAGTTTGCAGTAAGGGTCATCGGGTAAGCTTAAGCCATTAGGAAACTGTGCCTTAATGAAGAGCCAGCTTTTGCTCTCTCTCGGCTTCTTCCTTCCCGATAAGATACACTCGACACCTTGCCTCTATTGTATTTTTGTTTTTAAATTCCGTCAATGCTTTTCTTCCTCTTTTCCTCTAACTCAGGTCTGGATGGTGTGAGTTTGTGGATTGCATACGAAAGCTAAACGAAGTATGAGGCGTGATGGCCGTAACCTATGCTGAATACTGGTTATTGCCCTCGGAATGTTGAGTGTGCAGTGTCGAAACATGTAGCTATGCACCGCCGGTCTGATTTGTAAGATATGAAAACTTTATGGCTTTCAGATTAACTGAACTTCTCTCGGGGTAACAAGAATAAGAACCAACTAGATGCTACTTATTGTTTTATTGTACTTATGATAGGCTTAACATGTTTCGGGCACTACTATGTCCATCATCAGGAGCTCACGACTATAGTGTTGCGTACCACATAGGCCGTCCGGTTCTTGGGTTGCTGTTGGTTGGAAGTTAGGTGCAGGCAGGCTGGATAGTGTCCGGGTTGCAGGCTATAGCCTGCAAACCGGACACTTATCCAACCTGCCTGCCAGCCTAACTTCCAACCAACAGCAGCCTGCAACTCGGACAATTATCCAGCCTACATGCCAGCCTAACTTCCAACCAACAGCAGCCTGCAACCCGGACACTACCCAGCCTGCTTGCACGTAACTTCCAACCAACAGCAACCCAAGAACCGGACGGTCTATGTGGTAATCAGCACTATAGTCGTGAGCTCCTGATGATGGGCATAGTAGTGCCCGAAACATGTTAAGCCTATCTTAAGTACAATAAAACCATAAGAAGCATCTAGTTGGTTCTTATTCTTCAGTTATCACAACGATGCACGGTCCAACACACATCAAATTTCCTCTCTGTATGTCTGTTACATGAGTAATGGAATAATATCAATCGACGCCGATGAAGGGGACGGTTCATGGCTCCGAAACGTCGGGTTGTGGCCCATCATTGAGGCAGCTGGTAGGGCTAGAAAAATTCATCGGACTGTAGACAGTAGTTCGCAGGCGCGTTCTCAAAATTGCGAAAAGCGAATATTAGCTTCGCCTTGTCTGTCTCTCCGTTTTTCGGCATGGAACAACTCGGGTCCCAATGGACGTATTTTCTTTAAATTTGTTACAAGAAAAGTTTTCGAAAATCCGTCGACATAGTCCAAATTTCACTAAAATCTGATCAGAATAACGGATACTTTACATGAAGACAACACACATTTTTTATCATATCTCGCTCAGTTATTAACAGAATTGAAATGTTTCTGGTAAATGTTCGAGAAAACCAAAACACACATTTTGTGTTCACTAGTTTTCTTTTTTAAAAAAAGTGCCATTTATGAGATAATGTGGAAAAATATCGTAGAGCCGGGCAGGCCACAGATGACAACATGGCACACGCGCATTGCATGCTGGATACTTAACAAATGTACACTCATGTAATACTTACTGCCTTTCCACTGCAACTTTGGTTACGAGAACGCGCCTCAATATTACGTTACACGTACATTGCCACTCTTGTTCATTCTTTCCCGTAACAAGTCATGGAAACTCAGAGGATGGATGGAATTCTGGGCTTCCATCCTTAATTTCACATTCGGTATAGCCAGAACGAAAGAGTCGTCACCTGTACACGCCGGAAGCACTTTAAGCTCAGGGAAACTTCTGGGTACTCATTTCTGTAGGAGGTTGAGAGAACGCTGGGGCTACTGAATGGCGACAGAAGGACACACGGACTCTACTTGGAATCGAACCTGAATCCCCCCGGCTTATGGCATAGTGTCTCAACGCACTGGGCCACCGATCGTCCCTTAAAACGGTATTAGGCTAGCAATCTGTAGTGACGTCAGGGACTGCAGCTGCAGTCTGCACTTCAAGTCCTCCCTGTGTGCAGTCTGACGGTCATGAAGACATAAGGAAGCTTTACCTTGACGCCAGACGGCAATGTAACAGACAACGGCATGGGCACTTGAAGTTGACTGGGTTAATTGACTAATTAAAAAGGAACTGCAACATATCTGTTTAATCCAGAACTGTCATTGCTAATGCAGTAACTGGAAGTGCCAGAGTCCTTCCTGAGAAACTGATTGTTCGTCAGCTAGCCGAGAAATTCCCGCGCTTCAGGAAATCGTATTGTTCATTTCCGCGTTCACAACAGCAAGGCACTTGTCCCTATCCCAAACTAAATTAATAACGTCATTTAATTAGCACACCAACTAATGTACACAGATACATATTTTACATTAAAACAGCTAAAATCGTTCCAACATGTTTCGATCCTAAGATCGTCTTCAGGGAGCTACACTGTTCCTTGCTAAAGCAAGGAACAGTGTAGCTCCCTGAAGACGATCTTAGGATCGAAACATGTTGGAGTGATTTTAAGTGTTTTAATATGAAATGTTATGTATGTTCATTAGTTGGTGTGCTGATTAAATGACTCTACGAAATGCACAGTGCAACGATAAAGACAAATTAACAAAGTCTACTTCCTCCCATCTTAATGTGTTATGGATCCATACATCCTTCCAGCTGCGACAAAGTAGTTTATGTGGACGATTTCCTTCATTTTTCCCCACCAAAACTCCTCTTCTCTCCCACAAGCGCCAATCGCTTTGCGCATCAAGATTTCCCTCCATTTGATCACCCAAACGGTACTTGGTGGCCAGCACAAAATACGAAGCTACATTTGATTCCAGTTTCTTCCCTTTGGACTCCAATAAAGTTATCAGCTTCCTATTCTCAAAAACTCTCAGCCTATCATCTTCCCTCAATGTCAGACCCCACGTTTCACAGCAACACAAACAACAGGCAAAAGTGCAATTATATTTGATTAGTTATAACTAGTTATAACTAACCCCGTCAGTCGCGTAGTCCAAGGAGTGGGTCTGTGGCCGCTCGCTTGCAAGGGATTGTGGGTTTGAATCCCGCCGCGGGCCTGGATGTCTGTCTGTTGTGAGTGTTGTGTGTTGTCAGGTAGAGGTCTCTAAGACGGGCCGATCACTCGTCCAGAGGATTCCTACCGAATGTGGTTTGTCTGAGTGTTATTTCCAAACCTTAACAATGAGAAGGCTTAGGCACACTATTGCTGTCGAACCGTGGAGAAACAAAGATATCTTAACAAGATACAGTTAAATAAGTCAAGGTATAAAAAGGTAAAGGTAAAGCAGTCCCATTACAAGCCTGGAGTGGCCCAGAGCGCTCCAGGAAGTTAAGGTTGCCAGATTTCATGACAACGGCACAGGATTGTGGTACGGTTGTCAGCCTTACGCACCGGTCGCCTTTACCCCCAGGAAACGCTCCTGGTACTCATTTCTGTAAGAGGCTGAGTCGATCCCAGGGCCACAGTGCGATCGGAAGGATTTTATGTCAACGAAAAATTCCAATGACACCAGCTGTGATCGAACCAGCGACCTTCCGATTTGTAGCACAGCACCTTAATCACTGTGCCACCGCGGTCCCCAAGCCAAGGTACACAATTTTCAAAATATAATCTATACTTTCAGAATATGAACTTTCTCTCTCATCATCATGAATATAACCTTGTCTAACTACTGGCTGTAGCGGAGGACTTCACTGGAAGGGGAACATTAAACTTAGCGGTATGATGTCATGAAATGGCAGAAGAAAATTTCTGCGTTACGTAGAATGTGGAATGGGCAGATGCGTACATGAATGAGAAAGAACTAAAGAAGGTCTCTACGTGGAATGCGTGATAAATGAAAAAGCAGATCAGTTTATATTTGACATATAACAGAGTGATGTCTCTTCGGTGACACTGAGTGAGCCTGCGACAAAAATGCGAGTGAAGTTGATCGTGTGGAGAGATTAGCTTGCGCACACCAATATGCATACTGCGCATTGTTTGGTGACGGCAGTTTTATCAGACCGTTACATCTTACATTTCGTTTTTCACGGTTAAAATAATATGTAGGGGAACCGGGGGAAATGGAAGAAGCTGCTTGATCAAAAACACTGATGAAATTCAAGTGATATGGAAAGTGCTGCCCTCTGCGTCTTCAAGGTGTTGGCAACCTTGACAACGAAAACCATCATTTCAGTCTGAGAACTCTATTCAAACGTCACTAACTTTTTCTTCTCGTTGTTACTAAAGATTTAAGGTAGTGATCGTAGGGTAGTTGTGTGTATTACTTTCTCTCTGCTGCAAGTGTGTGAACACTTCAATAACTATTGCGCTTGTGTTCCCTAGTAGATTTGGGATTTATGCATTTCGTGATTAATTCTTAGATTTTGATGTTTAGCTGACCGTGCATCTCAGTATAATCTTAGCAATTGAACAACTTAAAGCACAAAATCTTGTTTTATAATAAGTTTATTATGTGCCTCTACATGTTTCAAGCACTATGTGCTCATCATCAGGAGGTCGAGATTGTATTACACAGCATCTGGTATCGTCACACTGAAACAAGACAGTGGTCTAACATTTCTAAAATACAATTCTATAAATATGAGCACATAGTAGTAAAAATTTCATATTTATAGAATTGTATTTTAGTAATTTTAGACCACTCACTTGTTTCAGTGTGACGATACCAGATGCTGTATAATACAATTTTGACCTCCTGATGATGAGCACATGAGCTCGAAACACGTAGAGGCATGAAATAAACTTATTATAAAACAAAATTTTATGCATTAAGTTGGTTAATTGCTAATATAATTCTTAGATATTGTTTGATGTCATTCAACATGTTGGGAGGCAGTGAGAGACACAGTGGCTTCATATAATTTGATAGAGGGCCTCGTTGTCACATGTTATGTTATATGAAAACTGTCATGTCTTCCACATTATTATTATGATTATTATTATTATTTCATTATTATGGTTATTATTACTGAAATTGGGAAAGTAACTGCGAAGTTTTATTATTATTGTTATTTCATTATTATGATTATTATTACTGAAATTGAGGAAGTAACTACGAAGTTTCAAACAGGACAATATTTTATCTTTCGTGAAATCCAATTATGGAATTATTAATACTGGAACTGATTTTACGAGTATTTGACAGTACACACAATATTTGACAGTACACACAATATTTGACAGTACACACAATATTTGACAGTACACACAGTATTTGACAGTACACACAATATTTGACAGTACACACAATATTTGACAGTACACAGAGTATTTGACAGTACACACAAATATTTGACAGTACACAAAATATTTGACAGTACACACAAATATTTGACAGTACACACAATATTTGACAGTACACACGATATTTGACAGTACACACAAATATTTGACAGTACACACAAATATTTGACAGTACACACAATATTTGACAGTACACACAATATTTGACAGTACACACAATATTTGACAGTACACACAATATTTGACAGTACACACAATATTTGACAGTACACACAATATTTGA
>Ga0123355_10014974_pt1 | contig 12158 bp, 3 predicted proteins | sample TergutEmb28metaG_3_FD_89872 | JGI IMG/M metagenome (GOLD analysis project Ga0123355, IMG submission 89872) | Embiratermes neotenicus P1 segment gut microbial communities from Petit-Saut dam, French Guiana - Emb289 P1 | ecosystem: Host-associated > Arthropoda: Insects > Digestive system > Gut ... | reverse complement strand
GCCTTCTTTATAACACTACCACTTGATACATCACGCCCGATACACTTTTGAGCGTTGGATACCACCTTAATTTGATCCCGAAACCGCGGGACAAATCGCAAAGACATGGCAAGTATCAACGACAATGCAGGGATTATTCTGCCGAACAAATATACAATTTTATCGCTCTCTATCACTTTGTTGAAGCAGGAAAACCAAGTAATTACAGTAATGAGCATTGTCGCTGCTGCTATACCATATATAGTAGATTCAAGCGTAATCGGGTTGCCGTTTGGCAGATATGCTAGAATCGTGCCTCCTTGGTGATTAAACAGAGGGTTTAAAACGGCTGTGAATATCAACATTGGCAACATGATGAGCAAGCCCATACGCAAAGCTTTTCTTCCGTTAAGATAAATCGCATAAACTGATGCACAGATCAACGAAATAAACAAAGCTACGGGATGCATTAAAAACATAGCAAAACCTATTACCGCTATAAAAAAGAGCAGGTTTACAATTGGGTGGAAACCTGCAAAGGTACATTTATTCATCTAACTGTCCGCTATCGAGCCAATCGACACCCAAATCGCGCCCCAAGTCTACTGTATACTGCCACACTATCTCGTCACCAGGGTTTAGAGTGTATCTTGAAGCCCCAAAATTCGGGAACCATCCATTAACTTTGTACATCCATCCGGACAGTGCCCCCACATCGAATTCGTAGAGGTTGTTGATCGCTTCAACATATGCGGAGTTGAAGATAGGTGTAAAGCGCGAGGCCATATGAATATTATTACGCCGCATTTCCCGTTGCAGTACGTTAAACACACTCTCGCCCACATATGCTGTTACTTCAGTTCTTGGGAAAATCACGCCATCTGGTGGTATCAGTTCATGCTTATCCCTGTGAAGCAAATGCATATTATGCAAGATCATATCTACCCTTACTTCCAAAGTGACGGTAAAGGAGTCATCTCCAACCACCATATCCTCTGGCTCCACAGGATCACGCATATTCGGGTGATACTCCCCGAGAATTTGGGATTCCTGTTCAGATCCTTGCGCAGGTTCCTCTACAATCATTGGCGTGGGCGTCGCTGCTGCAACTGCCTGCGTTGGCCTTGGTGTAGGTGTCGCAATTGCCACAACCGCCTGAGTTGGTCTTGGCGTAGGCGTGGCAGTTGCCCCATCTCCTTGTGCTGGACCTTGAGTCGGCCTTGATTCAGGTGTGCCCTGCGATGTTGGCTCATCCTCAGCCGACTGTGAGTTTTCACTCATCGATTCTTGATCTTCAATTTCAGACAAGTCTTCAAGAAATTCCTGCAGGTTTTCGTGCTCATTTTCAGCTGTGTTTTCTATGGAATCCGATAGTTCGCCCGCTGTGCCAGTCTCCTGCGGCAATGTGCCTCGCCTGGCAGCAGCAGTATTTCCTGGTATTGATTCCGCTTCAGTGGCGGTTGAAGAGTCATCGGATGATACCGCAATTGCTTCCATTGCTGGGGAGGAAGAATCTGGAATGTATATATCTGGAGTTCCGCCTGAAAACCAAGCCACTAAAAGTACTAACGACGCAACAACTGCTAAAATTATTATAGATTTATTCTTTTTAATAATTTCTTTCATAATGGCCTCCTACAAGTAGTTTACAAGAGGTCTGCTCGCCCAAGCATCCTATACAGCATATCAGCTATTTCGCCTCGTGTAATTGCAGACAACGGCTCTATATAGAATCCGGAATCATCTAGAATTCCCTCACGGTAGCAGAAAGCAAGTGTAGGCCATGCCCAATCTCCTGCTGTACGATAATCACCAAACGCCGCCAATATATTCAAAGTTTCAGTCTCCCCAAGATTAGTGTCCATACCGGAAAGCCGAGCTGCTCGAGTTACCATAGCGGCGGCTTCTTGACGAGTTATAGTGCCATTTGGGTTAAAAATAGATGGTGAAGTTCCGCTTATAATCTCATAGTAAAAGGCTACTCCAACCGACCCTGCAAACCAAGCGTCTGCTGGTACATCCGTAAATTGAGCATTATTTGGCCTATCAGGCAACCCAAGCCCTCGTGTGATAATTGTAGCAAACTCTGCTCTTGTCATAGTATCTGTCGGTGCAAAGGCATTTTCGCTTCTGCCTGTTATGATTCCTCTTGACGCAAGAGCTTCTATCGACCCGCGATTAGCGTAGTTTTGTATATCACCAAAGGTTCTGTTTGGAGTAGTGATTCCAACTCTTCTTATATCATTATGTCTGCCTGCAAGCCCAAAGGATCCATCAGCAGGCGGAGTAACTGCGGGAGTTACCGCCGGTGTTACTGAGGGTTGTGTTCCGCCATCCCCCGCATTACCCATATCATAAAGCGGACTCATATTATTTACGAATCTCCAATATGCGACAAGGGCATATGCAGCCTGTTCTGTTGCCATATGGTTTACTGGATCGTTCGGAGTTGGCCTTCTAAAACCGCCTGATGCCGGATCAAACCATCTGAGCAACCATGTAACATATTCTCCGGCCTCATTCGCATAGCCGGGGCCCAAAGCAGTTAGCGCAACTATCATTTGGCCTGTGCTTTCAGGATCAGCGAATGTCTGCGAGCGCAACCAACCTAAAGCCCTGCTAACAGATTGTGTTACACGAGCATCGCCACTGCGGTAATACGGTGCAATGGCTTGGAGCGCCATAGCGGTGACATCAAGATCTAAAGGTGACGTCGCAAGACCGGGGCTTAAGCTCCACGACCCGTCAGCTCTTTGTGCACTAACCATAGAATCAACGAATCTGTCTCTATCACCACTATAGTTCCTGGCATCAAGTGCTATAAGAGCAAATGTGTCTACATTGATAGTTTGGTTCAATGAATGCCTCTGTGCATTGGGAACATAGCTCCTAAAAACTTCTGTTATATCCCGTCCGTTATAATTAGAAGCATCTATTCCCACAGCACTTAAGGCAATTGTTACGCGCTGAAAGTCAGTCCAGCGCCGAAGTGCGGAAGGAAACGTGCCAGGTGATGGTGGATTATGTATATCATTGGTTTGTGCAATCCTGTCTACCTCCGAAAGCGTCCTATCCAAATCTGAAAGCCATGCACGTACCCATGGGTCGTTCGCATTCACGCGGTTGGCGCGGGCCAGTGCAAGTACCGCCCATTCCCCGCCTACACTTCCGACAACTGGGCTGGGAACCGCGTTGCGTATCCAATCGAGCGATCGGTTCATAGCTGTTTCCCAGTCTGCCTCTGATGCCTGCACTGGGACAGTTGTTGGTAAAGCAAGCCCAAGTAGCATAACAAAGGCTAATAAAAATGTGACTAATTTACGCATTTTTTTGCTCCTCCTAGTCATATTTCATATGAGTAAATTTGTAAATGTCAAATCCCTCAGCGGATATGTACCCGCTGAGAGATTCGATGGATAATAAACTCTTATTGCATGCTATAACGTAGGGATTGTAGAGCGGTCAATTATGTGAGATTTTCAACAAATTGTCGAATCATTGTAGCAGTTTCCGCACGAGTTGCCATACCGCGGGGCACAAGTGTTGTTAACGTGCGACCACTTATAATGCCGTTGGCATTAGCCCACTGCATCGCATCCATGGCCCATGAGGATACAGCATATGTATCGGTAAATTCTGATATAAATGAGTCTGAAGTCGTGTCAATTCCTTGGCTCCGTGCGTAGTTACGGAGAATCGTAGCAAACTGTTCACGTGTAGCAACATCTGCTGGCGCGAATCGGCCATTGCCCATTCCGCTGACAATATCGTTTTCGCTTGCCCATGCAACCGCCGCTGAGTACCACTGACCAGTACCTACATCGCTAAAAGCATTGTTGTTTGCAGATGCTTGAGAGCCTGCCATTCTCCACAGTATTGTAACAATCATAGCTCGGGTAAGCTCCATGTCCGGCGAGAACGTGGTTCCCCCAGTACCAACCATTAGGTTATTGGAGAATGCAAACCTCACACTACGGAAATGCCACGCATCTCGGGCTACATCAACAAATGGGTTGATCCATTCGGTCACGAAGAACAGTGAGAAGTGGTTGGTAGTGAAGATCATTTGACTTCCATGGTATCCAGCACCCACCATTTCTCTGATGTTTCCGTTGTCTTGAAGATGATAAACCGTTAAGAGATCGTGATCTTCAGCAGGGGTTGTTGGGACAAATGGTATCGCTATAGTAGCGTTTCCTTCAAAGTTACTTATCCGTTCATTCCCAACAAAGACCGATAATCTCACGAGGAGGTTGTTCCCTACTATCGCTTGCTGTACAGTATTAAGCTCATATGTACTGTCAAGGCGCTCTGCAACTATCCTAACAACCTGATTGGCATCCCTGCCGCGGGCAAGCCCGATAAGTGTCGCAGTGTCCAGAGTGATTGTAGCAATGTCGGATTGGACAGTTAAGCTTAATCCATTTGATGCTATTTCTTGTATGGATCCTACTATAAGTTCCAATGAGACATTGTTTACGCCATCCGCAACCGGGATAGTAGTCATGATTTCAGTTGCACCGGCGTCCACTGCTTGGCCAATCAAGTCGTTGATGATTGCTGTGTCTGCTTCTGCAACAGCAGTCGTGCCGTCTTGATCAACAGTAGGAGGTATGACTACGCCCACGCGGGCTTCCAGTGCGTTTATTGCATCGCGAAGCCTGTTAACTGCAGCATCGATTTGAGCCTGCGTAGCATTCGGGTTATCACGAACAGCTTCGGCTGCTGAAAGCGCACTCTGCATTGCTGTCCAGGTTGCGGAGGTGTAATTGCCAGCAGTAAATCCTCGTGCCCGTGCAATTTCACTGTTCAAGGCTGCCCTGTCGTTCGGGCCACCGGCATCGTTTGTTTCTTCTTCATCGTCGTCTGCTTCTGGTACGGCTGCGCCACCACCAAAGTTGTGACCCAGATCGTTCCCAAGGTTACGGGTAAACAACCACTCTACGTTGTCGCCATCACTTAGCGTATACAAGGAAGAGGAGAAGTCAGGGAATCTGCCATTAACTCTGAACATCCATCCTGACAATGGACCATCACTAAACTCGCCCCAACCGTTTATAGACTGTACATACCTTCCAGCAAAGTCGGAACTCCCAGTTGATTGGATGTTTAATCCGGTTCTGCGGAGCAGGCTGTAAGCTGTTTCGCCCGGCTCAAGATCGAACTCCCGTCTAGCAGAGAATACTCTTGTCTGTGTACCACTTGCATTCGGGTCAGTTACACTGATCGATGCTCTTGCAGTACCAGTTGGCGCTGGTGTTGGCGTTTGCGTTGTTTCTGGTGTTATTGTTGGTAATATTGTTGTTGGTGTTGGTATTGGTGTTGGTGATTGCCAAGGTGTTGGTGTTGTTGGTTGCCATGGTGTTGGTGTTGCTGTTGGTATTTGTGGTGTTGCTGTTGGTATTTGTGGCGTTGGTGTTGTTGCTGCACCGAATGCATCTCTCATATCGTAGAGACGGTTCATACTGTTCCTGAAACGAGAGTAAGCTACCAAAGCATATGCAGCCTGCTCAGTTGCCATCGGGTTGCTAGCTGCGTTATTAACAACTTGAGTCCAAGTGTTTCTAAAGCCGCCATCTTGATGTTGATAAGCAAGCAGAGCAGTAATAGGGGTGTTTCCATTCTTGATGAATCGTGCATCAGTTGATGGGTTGATGCCTAAAGCAGTTAGCGCAACTATAACTTGTGCTATACTTTGTGAATTTTCATTACCCCAAGATTCCCATCCACCACTTGCAGACTGCCGAGTGGATAACACGTTCAAAGCTCTATTAATTGCTGCTGCCACTGCAGGCCTGTCCCTGTAAGGCGTGAGCGCTTGTAACACCATGCTTGTGATATCAATGTCAGGTGTTGTACCAGTAAGCGCCCAGCCTCCGCCAGCTATTTCTAGATCTAAAATGCTCTGGATAAGTGCATCACGTGTGGTTGTTGCGCCCGCTGGCAGTGTATACATGTTAGTATCGAGGGCAATCAACGCAAATACAGGGTTGTTTATAGTCCCACCGTTTATCCAGTTAAGATCCCCCAGACCGCCAGCACTTATAAGATTATGCCTTCCTCCGATGTTCGTCGCATCTCGCCCTATTGATGAAAGCGCAATAATGGCACGAGAGGTATCAGTTGATTGGCCTCCACTTACCCTTGATGGGTTTGACTGTCCAGCCATATGCGTAACGACTCTGTCGTAATACCCTTCAAAGAAACCTGGTCTTACATTGAAATTGGAACGGGCCAAAGCCATAACATTCCATTCATCCCCAAAACCGGGATTGGTCATCCTGCCGTGAATATTAGCAAGAACTCGGTTCATTGCAGGCTCCCAGCCTTGTAGAGGCTGCAGATTCCCAATTGCGGTTCGCAGTGCTGCTGCAGCCGCATCGACCTGGGCTTGTGTTGCACCAGCATTATCTCGGATAGTCCCTGCCGCCGTAAGTGCACTTTGCATACTTTGCCAGCTATTTGCAGTGTAGTTGGCCTGTAAGCGGTTTTGTGCAGCGGTAATAGCAGCATTCAGTTCGTTGCGATTTACTGGTATACCTGTTGGTACAGGTGTTGGTGTATTTGTCGGTCCTGTTGGTACAGGTGTGTTAGTCGGTATTGGTGTGTTTGTTGGTACTGGTGTTGGTGTTCCATTCATGTTGTTGTTCAGATCGTTGCCAAGGTCACGGGTAAACAGCCATTCTACGTTATCGCCATCACTTAGCACAAACAATGAGGAGGAAAAATCGGGGAATACGCCATTAACCCTGAACATCCATCCTGACAATGGACCATCACTAAACTCGCCCCAACCGTTTATAAACGCTACGTACATCCCATCGTCAGAACTTCCTCTCGAATCGATGTTCAGATTGGTTCTGCGGAGCAGGCTGTAGGCTGTTTCACCAGGCAGAAGATCAAACTCCTGATTTGGTAAGAACACACTTGTCTGTGTGCCACTTGCATTCGGATCTCTTACGCTGATACTCGCCCTTGCTGTTGGCGTAGCCACCACTAAAGCGTCAATAGCTGCTCGTAATGCTGTTGCAGCCGAGTCGACCTGGGCTTGTGTTGCAGTATTATTATCCCGGGTGGCAATTGCTGCTGTGAGTGCAGTTTGCATATTTTGCCAGCTATTTGCAGTGTAGTTAGCCTGTATACGGTTTCCTGCATCGGTAATAGCAGCATTCAGTTCAGTTCGATTTACTGTTGGAGTAGCCGCCACTAAAGCGTCAATAGCAGCTCGTAATGCTGTCGCAGCTGTGTCGACCTGAGCTTGTGTTGCAGTATTATTATCCCGGACGGTGATTGCTGCTGTGAGTGCAGTTTGCATGTTTTGCCAGCTATTTGCAGTGTAGTTAGCCGGTATACGGTTTCCTGCAGCGGTAATAGCAGCATTTAGTTCGTCACGGTTTACAATAGGTGCCGATGGAAAGGCATCTCTCATGTCATAAAGAGAATTCATATTGTTTACCAGACGCCAATATGCAACAAGCGCAAGTGATGCTTGGTCTGTAGCCATAGCATTGCTTGCGGCGTTGCTTGTGACCTGTGCCCATTGATTTCTGAAACCACCATCTCTGGGATCTTGGTATGCAAGTAACGCTTCAATAGGGTTAATATCATTTCTAATAAATCGTGAGTCATCTTGCGCATCTATACCCAATGCGGCAAGTGCAATGATAACCTGAGCAGTACTTTGTGAATTCTCAACTCCGAAAAATCCTTCGCTGACAAAATTTCCTCTATCATTTTGCCTGGTTGAAAGCCAGTTCAAAGCTCTATTAACCGCATCACGAACATCAGTACGTGAGCCGTAATATGGTGCAAGGGCCTGAATTGCCATAGCTGTTACGTCTACATCAGCCACAGTGCCCGTTGGAGATAGCGACCAACCACCTGTAGTAGCCTCATTGTTTAAAATACTTTCGATAAGTGCATCTCTTGTTACAACATTTGCACCAGGGACAAGTAGTTCAAATCTGTTAGTATCAAATGCTATTAAAGCAAATGTTGGGTTGTTTCTTGTTCCGCCGGTTGCCCAATTCAAATCTGCAAGCCCGCCAATGCCGATAAGATTGTGTCCACCGATATCCGAAGAATCGCGACCTATTGATGAAAGTGCGAGAACGACTCGGGAGTTATCTGTTGATGGAGCACCAACTCTTGGGCTTGTTATACGTGCATCGACGCTGTCATTATAACTGTCAAAGAAACCGTCTCTAACATCGAAATTGGAACGAGCCAAAGCCATAATAGACCATTCTTGTCCAAAACTTGGACTAGTACGTCTTCGGTAAATATCGGCAAGCGCATCGTTCATCGCGGCTTCCCAATCCGGGGCTGAGCCTTGCAGAGGTACCAAATTGTCAATAGCAGCTAGCAATGCTGCTTCAGCCGCGTTGACTTCGGCTTGTGTTGCATTCGCATCATCACGCACTAAATTAGCAGCGTTAAGTGCAGTCATTAAAATTGCCCAGCTAGCTGGAGTGAAGTCAGTTTCGATTAAAGCCTCTGCATCTTCAATGACATCAATTAGATCATCTTTATCAGTTTCGCCTTCAACTGGCAGAACAATCACTGGTGCAGCGCCAAACTCCGCCCTAGGAACTGTAACTGCACTCATATTTGCCGATCGCCCTGTTAGTGGAATATTCCTGTGGGAACCTGGTAAATCGCCGAATCCCCCGCCTCCAATAATAGAGCCAGTTAATACATTTAAAGATACGTCGGTAAGGGTATGCCGAAGTGTAAGTGTAGTTGTCAGAGACTGAAATTGTTGCGGCTCGTTGCTATTGATGGTGACTTCACCATCAGTCAGACTTACAGCAGCTCCTGGTGATGGGTTATAAATACCTGCAAGCTTTTCTATGGGGTCAGATATCCCGACAATTTCTATTCTAGCTACATCATTAACAGCAAGGTCTTGGCCTGGCCTAGTCTCGTTCGTGACATCAACGGATACACCTCGTGCTCGTACAACTTGGTGTCTTATTGAACTGCCATTTGTGACTTCAATGATGTTTCGGCCATCTTTCAGCTGTACAGTAAAGCTGCCGTCATCGCTTGCTGTATAATTCTCCCAGCCCGAACCCCAAGAGGCTATATTTAGTGGATCATGCACACGAACTGCACTACCAGCAGCCGGAGTAAAAGTAAATTCTGCATAACCGATATCCTGATCAAAATACCAAGTATCGAAGTCATTACGAACTGTCATACCAGTATCAAAATTCGACCCGCCACCTACATTCACCACTACAGCAAGCGTATTCCTGCTGTCCATAGCATTAAAGAATGTGCTGGCTCCACCGGCAGTGACATACTCTATGGGCCCGTATGTAATTTTGATAACAGATACTCCAGGGCTCTGGGCAGTTATCCTGAATTGCTCACGCCCTGCCCCACCAATGGGTTCAACAAGTATGTTGCTGCCAAGAACTTGGTACTCGTAAACGGGTTCAACGAAATAATTCTCTAGAACCCCTGCCATAGCCTGCCAAACTCGGAAAGTGTCAAGATCAAACACCCCACCTACTTGAAGGTTGACTACTCCTGTGTCGTCAAGATTCGTGTAGACATTGTCGTCCATCCAAGGACTAGGGTTGCTGTGATTCCACTCGTTAAGCGGTATTGGATTAAGTGTTATTGTCGTTCCATACTGTGTTAAGGCGTTAAATCGACGCGCCAGCAATGCCGTTTCGCCAGGTACAAACGCTTCAATATGAAATGTAGTGCCAGTAGGAATTGCAGCACGGTATACATAACGTCCATTTTCAGATAGATCCGTGTCTAAGCTGATCGGGAATGCAGTAAACGCTTGAAAGTGCATGGTTCCTTTTCTGACTGCCCTAACTTCTGCGCCTTCAGGAACATTAATAAAAGTTACATCGTTGCCGGCAACTACCAAAGCATTAATGGCAGCCCGAAGATCTGCTGTGGCAGAATCAACTTGCGCTTGCGTTGCAGACATATCAGCCACAACTGTCTCTGCTTCAAGAAGAGCAGCTTGTAATAAGTCCCAAGATTCCGTTGTGTAGAGATTACCATTTAAAGCGTTAGCTTCATTTATTGCTGCACGAAGTGCTTCTCTATTGGCAGTTTCAACGTCTCTCGATTCAACCCTGAGGAAGTGATTGAAAAAGGCAGGAAGCTCATAGCCTCCAGTAGTGCTATCAGGCACAATCGCTACAGGCCTCGGGGTATGGTTGCCAAACGCTGTGTTGTTACCAATCGTCGGTGCATTATCGTCATAAAATCTTACAGTATGCAGATTGGAGTTGGCACTAAACATGTTATTTGGGATATTTGTTACTCCAGCTGGAAAGATAATTTCCCTTACTCCCGAGGTGCTGAAGGTATTGGCATTTGTAAACACCAACTCATCAAGTCCGGTGAAGTCAATCACATCATCAACAAAATCGCTATCCCCAAAAGCTACTGTACTAAGGTTAGGAGTTCGTATAAACATGGATGCACTAAGACCGATATGCGAAGGCAACCTTAGTACACGAATATTTTGAAGCCCGCGGAAAGCTGCTATAGGATAAATAGGGCCTGTGCCATTAATTACTGTTACTTCCGACAAATCCATTTCAATAATGCCATTTAGAATTGGACGATTAGCGGCTGCATTATCATTAAAATCCGAAAAAGCACCAGGTACCGGATTCATTACATTATTACCGCCACGACTATCCAAAAAGTCCCCAAAAGCCATCTCGCCAGTAACTTTCAGTCTTTCCACTACTGCAAGTCTTGTGCGGACTGGGCCTAACTCTGCACGAAGCTGTGCGTTTGTCGTCCCTGTCCCTGGAGGAAGTGGTGTCAGACCATTTTCACTCTCTACAAACGCAAGAAGCATGTCTACTAGCTGTCCATTCGGATTGTGAACTATATACCACCCATTAACATACTCAACATCATTCGGTGACGTTTGTGTGCCCTGCAGTGCAGCTAAAGCAGCTGCAACGTCGGCTGCACTTGCCACAGGGTTAATTATGACATTGAGGGCATCTTGCCTTGCCGACGCAGTCACATTGGATGCAAATAAAGCGCGTATTAGTGCAGTCTTGTCTGCATGAGTATAAAGCGGAGCACCAAAGTCACTCGGAATACCGAGATCAGCCCCAAAATCTTGCACACTAAACTGCCAGCGGATCACATCACCATCAGTCAATTCGACTTCATTCATGGCGTCGGCCATTTCATGATTCACAGTGAACATCCATCCAGATTGACTTGAAAACATAAAGGCACTTATAGGTCTACTAGGATCTGCATCGCTTTCATTCAAGGAAATAGTGATATAGCTTGGCGGGTTTATATAGGCTCTGTTGAACCCTATGATACCATCTAGAAAACTATCATCAAACGCCAGCTCATATGTATACCCTTCTCGTGTCAGCACCTCACGGGTAACTGTCCCCGCCAATGTCCCATCAGGAACTTCCAACTGCACAGGTTCTATATAAAAACCATGCCCAAGATTGTAACCCTCAAAAGAGATGTAAACGGTAATCATATCTCCCGATGCAGCTACAGGCAGTTCGAGCTCTTCCTCAGGGACGTATATAGTTTCATACGAACCCAACTCTACTTCCGGCTCACTATCATCTTCATCTGGTGCGATTATATCGTCAGGTATTTCCAATTCAGGCAGCTCTATCTCAGGGTCACCTTCAACGGAATCCTCTTCATTGAAAAAATCTGAATCATCCCATGGCATTTCATCAGATTCCGGTTCGAGAGCCTCTGGTTTAAGCGATATATCAGCATCTATGTAAGGAAACTCACCCTCATCACCTACAAGGGCATCAACGTAGCTGAAATCATCCTCTACTGCAAAAACGGTCGTAGGCATAAGCCCCATCGTAAGGACTAACACCAACAGCACTGCCAACATACGCGATCTAACATTCGCTACGCGCACAACCATTCTCCTTTCGTTATATAACGAGTTCCATTTAACCCGCCGAACGCAAAAAAACCGAAGTACGCTTAACATTTACAATCCAGATAACCTGGATTGCAGCCGTATCAGCGCCTTCGGTTCTTCCGTTCGGCGTCTTGGAGCACAATCTTCATCTTAACCATTTAGCTTGCCAAAGCACAAAAGACCGAGGTACGCTTAACATATGCAATCCAAATAACCCGGATTACAGCCGTATCAGCGCCCCTCGGTATTTCCGTTCGGC
>Ga0123355_10014973_pt1 | contig 12158 bp, 14 predicted proteins | sample TergutEmb28metaG_3_FD_89872 | JGI IMG/M metagenome (GOLD analysis project Ga0123355, IMG submission 89872) | Embiratermes neotenicus P1 segment gut microbial communities from Petit-Saut dam, French Guiana - Emb289 P1 | ecosystem: Host-associated > Arthropoda: Insects > Digestive system > Gut ... | reverse complement strand
TGCATCCGTGTCGGGAAAAAGTTTCCCAATATCGCCCAGTGCCAGCGCACCCAGCATCGCGTCCACCAAAGCGTGAAGCGGTGCGTCTGCGTCGGAATGACCATCCGGCCCGAAGTCGCTGGGTATCTCCACGCCGCAGAGTATGCATTTTCTTCCTTTTTTCAAACGATGCGCATCGTATCCATACCCTATTCTCATGCCCTGCCTCCGGATTTTAAAATTGCCTCGGCGATGACTATATCCTCGCGTGTTGTGATCTTGATGTTATTGCGCGAACCTTCCGTCAGCCGCACCGGGACGCCAAGCTGTTCCACCGCCATGCAGTCGTCAGTGACTGGTATCGCTTTGTTTTTCGCATTTGTCAGCGCACCCTTGATAATCTCCGCCGTGAAGACTTGCGGGGTCTGAATCTCGAACAGATTCCCCCTGTCAACCGTCTCAATAACCATTCCCTTTTGCGCTTTTTTTATCGTTGAACTCACCGACACGGCGGGGGCGGCCGCGTGAATCGTTTTTGTCACGGCATTGATTGCATTCTCTATAATTTCCGCTGTGACACATGGTCTCGCGCCGTCATGGATGGCAATCAGTCTGTGCTTCCCTGTCGCAGCAAACACGCCGTTCATTACCGAATCCGTCCGTGTCTGTCCGCCAGGCACGATTTTCGCAGCCTTACTGATACCGCACTCCGCGCAAATTTCCTGAACACGTTCAATACAATCTTCCCTGGTCACCACGATTATTTCGCCGATCAATCCGCAGTATTCAAACGTTTCAAGTGAATACGCCAACACCGGTTTGCCGTTTAGTTGCAGGAACTGCTTGTCCTCTCCACCCATTCTTTGAGAAGACCCGGCCGCGACGATCACCGCCGCGCACATTGGCCGTTTGTTTTTTGAAAATAAAACCATAATCTCCCCCTAATCAACCAATACAAAACAAACTGCGGAGGCTATTAACCTCCGCTAAACTGCAACACAATCAGGCGCATATACGCGCCGATCCACAATTATCTTAAGCGAGTGCCGCGTTAATGCGTAACTCAACTTCTTCATAAGTGAGCTTTTTCGACAAAACGATCTCTGAAATCAGAATCTGCTTCGCTGAATGCAGCATTTTGCGCTCTCCCGTAGACAGGCCTTTTTCACCGTCTCTGGTCATCAATCCCTTGACAACACGGGCCACCTCCAGCAGATCTCCGCTTTTAAGCCGCTCCATATTCTCCCGGTAACGCCTGTTCCAGTTAGAGGTCATCTCCGCGTCAATCTGTGAAATAGACGCCATCAATGCATCCGCCGCTTCGGAATCAACAATCGGCCTGACCCCAATCTGCGCACTGCTTTCAGTCGGAATCATGACGACCATGCCGCCTGCCGGCATCTTTAGAATATAATACAGGCGCGTGCATCCGTTCATTTTCCGCTCTTCAATACTGTCGATAACGCCCGCTCCGTGCATAGGGTGGGCAATTTTATCGCCGACGCAAAACATATATCCTTCTCTCCCCATTTGCTTTAAACAAGCTTAAATACACGCGGTTAATGACATATATGCTCCGCACATCGCCTCTTTAGACCCCATCAAAAACCATCTTTATTTATTATATACCATTCTGGCCAGAAATAGCAAGCATTTGCACAATATTTGTGTATTTTTTAATATACTTCAACGTTACCGCACTCAAAACCGCTGACAGATCTTAAAAATTACAACAAAATAACACTGGAAACGCCGAATGCACGTTTCCAGTGTTTCATTCTATCTATCTACGCGTCAACTTCAGGTTCAGCTTCAGCTTCCGCCGTGTTTTCATCCTCACCTATCGGTACAGCGTCCGCAACTACAGCAGGCGCGCTGTCTTCAATATGCGTCTCAGGTTGCGTCTCAACCACAAGCTCGGACTCAGCTTCTGCCGTGTTCTCGTCTTCACTCAGCGGCGGCGCATCTGTATCATAAACTACTTCGGGCGTTCTGTCTTCAGCATCCGCCGAAATGCCCTCCGGCTCATTCACTGCTTTGATGCTTAACGACACTTTTTTCCGGTCATGGTCAATGTCGGTGATTTTAACGTCCACAAGCTGCCCCTCTGACAAAACCTCTGAGGGTAGGCCAATTCTATGGTCGGCAATTTGAGATATGTGGATAAGGCCATCCACACCCGGATAAATCTCAGCAAACGCACCGAACGGCATCATTTTGACTATTTTTACATTCACAACATCGCCTGGTTGGTTTTGCGCTGTAAATCTCGCCCACGGATTGTCTTCGGCCTTTCTGAAGCCCAGTGAAATTTTTCTGGTTTCTTTGTCGAACGAAATAACATACACACGAATCTCGTCACCAACCGCCACAACATCTGACGGCTGCTTAATCCGAGTCCAGCTCAGCTCTGAAATATGAACCATTCCGTCAACGCCGCCGATATCAACGAACACGCCGTAAGATGTCATAGATTTCACAACGCCGTCGTATTCTTTGCCGACTTCTATTTCATTCCAAAGCTTTTCAGCTTTTTCTTTGCGTTCTTCAAACGTCACGGCACGGATTGAACCGACCACACGCCGTTTCGACTGATTGACTTCAGTAATCCGCAGCTTTACCGTCTTTTTAACAAGCTCCGTCATCGGAGAAGATTTTGGAAGGCCTGTTTGAGACGCAGGGACAAATACCCGCACGCCGCGAACAGACACCACGATACCGCCTTTGTTTTCCTCGGTAACGATACCCTCAACAATTGCTCTGTTCGCCCTGGCGACTTCAATATCATCCCAGCCTTTAATCGCGTCCAGACGTTTTTTCGACAGCATGACCATGCCCTCGACATCATTGACACGCATCACAAACGTCTCAATCGTGTCTCCGACTTTGACGATTTCATTAATATCCGCATTCGGGTCGTCGGTAAGTTCTGAAACCGGAATATATCCTGACTGTTTTGTGCCTAAGTCTACCGACACTTCAGTCGCGGTAATTGAAGTGACTATACCCGTCACTTTCTGCCCTGTATGTAAAGTTTTGATTGATTTCTCAAGCATTTCCTCAAAAGTCTCAGGCGCATCAGACTGACCCTCCTCATCCGACGGTGCGGCGGGTGCTTCGTCTGTTTCTGCAGACTTTGATTCTGGCGCTTCGGGCGCGGCATCTTGTGCAATGTTTGCTTGCAACACCTCCTCCTGCACTGGCGGGGCTTCAGGTATAGTTGCTTCGCGCGCTTCTAGAGTTTCGTCAATCTTGATTTCTTCGCTCATCTTTTGGGTGACCTCCTTAATAATCCACTCTGGCGTTGATGCTCCTGCTGTGACCCCAACGGTACCAGCCATGTGGAAATGCTTAATATCAAGGCCAACAGCATCTTCAGTAAAAATAACCTTTTTGCAATATTCCCTGCAAATATCGGCAAGTCTGAGGCTGTTTGCGCTATTTTTCCCGCCAACAACGATCATTACGTCGGCAATTTTGGAAAGCTTAATAGCCTCCTCCTGGCGCTTGAAAGTAGCGTTACATATTGTATCAAATATTTTTGGATTTGTACACTCTTTTTTTATTATTTGCGCACATGACCTATAAATAGTTTGCGTCCCTGTGGTTTGAAACACCACTGATACGTCCTTTTGCGCGTTATTTCCGCTTTTTAACCAGGCGGAAAGTTCTTCCGGCGTTTCAAAAACCTCACAGTTTTCGCACCAACCTGATATGGCAATAATCTCCGGATGCGTACGCTCTCCGATTATCAGAACCGTCCGTCCCAGGCCAGATTCAGTTTCAACGATGTGCTGGATTTTCTTCACATCAGGGCAAGTTGCATCGATGATTCTTGCACCAAGCGTTGTCAATCGCTCACATTCATTTTTCCCCAATCCATGGCATCTGATGATCACCGGGACACTGGGATCAATTTCAGAAATATCCAGCACTGTGCGGACGCCTTTTTCTTCGAGATCTTTTATCACGTGGGAATTATGTATCACAGGCCCCAGCGTCACGCACTCGCCATACTCCTCCGCTGCCTTTTCGCATATCGAGACGGCACGGCGCACACCAAAGCAAAATCCGGCTGACTCGGCAACAATCACTCTCATACATTTGCTCCGGAATTCAGTTTGTCTATCTTGTCCATCAAAGCATCCGCAAGTTCCCTGTAATCTTCTGCCGTGCGCTTTTCAACTTGCTTTTCGATATGATACGGTTCTCCGATAATCACCGGAATTTTATGAAACAACGGTTTCCGTCGCGGAATAAAGACGGGGACAACAGGCACGCCGGCGCGCTCAGCAATCTTCACCGCACCGGTTTTTGCCATAACATTTTCAGACGTTTCACTGACGCGTTTGCCTTCGGGAAATATCGCAACCTTTTCTCCGCTTTTCAACGCGAGCAGCGCATGTTTGATAGTAGACACATCCGTGGTACTGCGGTCAACACTTATCATTCCCATTTTTTTCAGAATCCCCGACAAAACAGGCACTTTAAACAGAGACGCTTTCGCTATAAACCGCATCTGCCGCTTCACGCCGAAAGCAAAGGCAAGCAAGAAAGGGTCAGCCCGGCTGGAGTGATTGGCGCAAACCATCGCAGCACCGTCCGGAATGTTCTCTTCCCCATGTATATCAAGTCGGTAAAAAATGCCGACAAAAAACCGCGCCACACGATACCACCGTCTGTAAAAGCTGTCAGACTTCATAGACCAAACCTCTTTGCAATCAATTCACACAGGGCATTGACGCTGCCGTCCAAATCAAGTGCTGTCGTATCAAGAATAATAGCGTCATCCGCTGCCTTTAACGGCGCGACTTCGCGTTCAGAGTCTTTTTTATCCCTCTCTGTAATCTCATTCAATACAGCTTCAAGCGTGGTGTCCACATTTTTCTCCCGAAGCTCGCGATACCGCCTGTCGGCGCGAACAACCGGGTCTGCGGTCAAAAACACCTTCAACCCGGCGTGTGGAAGGACAATGGTACCTATATCACGCCCATCCATGATTACATCATATTTTAAGGCCATATCGCGCTGTGTCGACAGCAGAAAATCCCGCACCGATGCCATCACAGCCACACCGGAAGCATAAACTGAAGCTTCCGGAGACCTTATATCATCGGTCACATCCTCCGAATTAAGCAGCATACGCTGCGCACCATCATTTCCGTATTTCATTTCGATATTGATTTCAGGCAAAAGAGCTGTAACACCTTGTTCATCCCTTGAGTCCACACCGTTTTTCAACGCAAACAGACCGACAGAGCGGTACAACGCACCAGTATCAACATATATCAGCCCAAGCCGCTGCGCTGCTTTTCTGGCAATGGTGCTCTTCCCCGCCCCTGCCGGGCCATCTATCGCCACACTTTTTGTTTCCATGTTCTATCACTCCACCTTAAATTGACTGTCCCGCCGCATATGCGGTTGACCAGGCGATTTGCAGATTAAATCCGCCTGTGTAAGCATCCGCATCGATGACCTCTCCGGCGAAAAACAGTCCGTTTATCAGTTTAGATTCCATTGTTTTCGGGTTGATTTCACCCAACGCCACACCACCAGATGTTATGATTGCTTCTTCAACAGGCTGCGGGCGGTCTATGTCAATCCGAAATGCTTTAAAAAGCTGAACCAACCCCCAACGCTCCTCCCGGCTGATTGAATGCACTTTCTTGCCCGGCGGAATGCCGGATTTTTCAATGAAAACCGGTATCATCAGCCTGTTTAAAAGGTCGCCAAGGGCGTTGGAGAAATCTCTGTTAGAATATTTTTCAAAATCACGCAGTATCCGCAGATCAAGCTTTTTCTCATCCAGCGCTGGTTTCAGGTCGATGAGGGCAAAATATCTTTTCTTGTCAAACTCACGCATATGTGCGCTGGCGGTCAACACGGTCGGCCCTGAAATTCCGAAATGCGTGAACAGAAGCTCCCCAAAATCAGTGAAAACTGGCTTCGCCCCGCCATCATGAATCGTCAGCCTGATATTTTTCAACGCCAACCCCTGCATCCTCACGCAGATTTCACGCTCCGCTTCCAGCGGCACCAATGAACCTCTTACAGGTGTGACCGCGTGTCCAAGTGCCTGTGCCATATTGAACCCGTCCCCGGTGGAGCCTGTCTTTGGATACGACATTCCGCCGGTGGCAAGTATCACCGACTTGCACTTAAATTCCCCGGCAGAAGACAAAACGCCAGTGACTTGCTTGTCCTCTGCAATAATTTTAGTTGCCCGGCCGCGTTTTTGTATCACACCGGATTGATCCATATACCGCCGCAGCGCATTCACAATATCAGATGCTTTGTCCGATTGCGGAAACACACGTCCCCCGCGCTCAGTCTTCAACGGGACGCCGAGCGACTCGAACAACGCCATCACGTCTTGCGGGGCAAATCCGTAAATCACGCTCTGCAAAAAACGGCCGCCGGTCGGGATATTTTCTATCACTGCTTTCACATCACAGTCGTTTGTGAGGTTGCATCTGCCTTTGCCAGTGATGCGGAGTTTACTGCCCGGGCGGTCATTGCGTTCCAGAAGCAACACGTTATTCCCTCTCTGCGCCGCCACAGATGCGGCAAGCATCCCCGCGGCTCCGGCACCGATTACGACAATATCACTCATCTACCTTTTCATATACCCCGTATTCATCCCAAATACGCTCTAGGCGTTCAAAATTCTCATGCAAATCCCCCGGGGCTTTTTCACTCACAGCGACAATCAGTGCATTGATCAGGCTCAACGGCGCGACAAGCGTATCCAAAAACGATACCATGTCGCTTTTCGCGCAAAGTGCAATGTCCGCAAGTTTTGCCAACGGAGATATGCGGCTGTCTGTAATCGCTATAATCTCTGCGCCAACATCGCGCGCGTAATCAATCGCCCGTATCGTACGTTGCGAATAGCGCGGGAAACTGATCGCAATTAACACATCGCCCTCAGAGAGTCTGATAAGCTCTTCAAACACAGATGGGCTTTCGCTTAAAACACGTGAGTTGCTGAAAAGCAAGTTAAAGTAAAATCCCATAAAGTTAGCCAGAAACGATGAGGATCTCAGTCCTAAAATGTAAACATTTTTTGCTTTCGCAATCGCGTTAACAGCTCTGGTAAAATCCCCGCTGTCCGTTTCTTCCATTGTCAGACGTATCTGATCTATATCAGACGATAGGACATGAGACAGAATATCACTGCTGTCAATCGTATCCTTCGCCACCTGTATGCGCTGAACGGATGTCAGCTTACTGCGCATCGTGTCCTGAATCGCCCGGCGCATTTCCGGATATCCTTCGTAACCGAGTTCAGCAGCAAACCGCACAACCGTCGATTCGCTTACATCGGTTTTCACCGCAAGCTTGCTCGCCGTCATAAACGCCGCCTTGTCGTAATGCTTTAAAATGTACTCCGCGATTCGCTTACGTCCTTTAGAAAATCCGCCGGACTTTGCCTCAATGGCTGATAATATATCTATGTCCACCATAACACCCCTAACTTTTTGAGCTGTGCTCTAAAAACATTTCAACTTCTTCCTGTGTAAGATATCGCCACTTACCGGGTTTTAAAGTCCCCAACGCCAAAGACCCGATAGATATCCGCTTTAACGACAACACTGCAAGAGAACATTGCGCACACATCTTCCGAATCTGCCTATTGCGCCCTTCTCGTATGGTCACATAGAGCACCCCGCCATCGGCAGTCTGCGCTTTTAACTCGACTTCAGCGGGTCTTATGGTATAAGCATCTATCTCCATCGGCAGACGCATACGCGCCGTGCCTGTTTCCACGTCCCCGCGCACGCGCACTTCATATGTTTTGGCCTTGTTGTTCGACGGATGCATAACGGCATTGGCAAACCGCCCGTCGTTCGTCAGAATCAGCAATCCTTCAGAATCCATATCCAGCCTGCCCGCCGGATACACTCGCGTACCAACATCTGCGACAAGGTCTTTGACTGTTTTTCTGCCGCGATCATCTTTCAATGTCGTGAGATATCCGCGCGGCTTGTTTAGCATTATGTATATAGGCGCATCTTTCGGGTTCAGCGGCATACCGTCTATTGCGATCTCATCCTGCGGCAGTTGCGCTTGCTGACCCAGCGTCGCCTGGATTCCATTGACAGTCACCCGGCCGTTAAGTATCATCATTTCGGCCTCCCGGCGGGACGCTATGCCATGGGCCGAAATGATCTTTTGAATACGTTCAGTCATCGTGTCAATACACGGGGGCGATGCCATAGTTCACCCCACCGCGGCTGTTGGCAAAATACCACGCCCATCTTATCTTCTCCCAACCTCTCAGCCGTTCCGATTCGTCCAGTGTCACATTTTCAGTGTATACAAGCGGAATCTCGCTGACCGGTTCTCCATTATTTTTGACAATAATTCTCCCCGCACGCGCACCCCTGATCACACCAGCATACACAAATCTTGGTGCTTCGATTGCAATCGTCAAGTCATCCGATTTTCGCGCCAGCAGGAAAAAATCAATGGACGGACGCGCGGACACCATGTCTCTTGTGCCGGATATCACAGGCATTGTCACATACTTTGTGTCACTTGAGTTGATTCTGAATCCCTGGAACTGGCTGAACGCCCAGTCGTACAGTGATGTGTGATCATCCCAGTCATCCGGGGCTGACAACGTGACACATACAAGCAACATACCATCACGTTCGGCAGCGGTAACAAGCGTCCGCCCAGCTGCCCTTGTGAAGCCTGTTTTCCCACCGACCAGATCATCGTATTCGCGCAGCAGCCTGTTATGGTTCGTGAACGACCTGCTGCCGATGGTTATATTCTTTGTCGAGGCGATCTTGCGGAACTCCTCATTTTGCATCGCTTCCGCCATGATCATAGCCAGGTCACGCGCCGTTGAATAATGATTGTCCCCATCAAGCCCATGTGGATTGGTGAAGCTGGAATTCACCGCGCCAAGTTCTTGCGCACGCGCATTCATCAGCTTGGTAAAATCTTCAACACTGCCTGATGTGTGATAAGCCAGTGCCGTTGCCGCGTCATTGCCAGAGGCAAGCATGGTTCCGTACAACAACTCTCTGACCGTCACCACTTCGCCTTGACGTAAATAAATCGACGAACCGATAACATTCGTGTGCTCCGGCTTTATGTGAACCGCTTCATCAAGCGCGTTGTTTTCCAAGGCGACCAGCGTCGTTAATATCTTTGTTGTGCTGGCAATCAGCCGTCTATCATCGGCGTGTCTTTCATACAGCACAGTTCCGCCGATTGCGTCGAACAGTATTACCGCGGCGGCGGATGTTCCGGGTGCCGGCGGCAACGGTGCCGCTTGCGAATCCACCGCTGGGATATAGATATATAATGCCGTGATTATCAAAAGCATTGCGATAGTCTTTTTCATCAAAACAAGTACCATCCTGATCGTTTTGGCTCGAGAAGTTTTTCAAATCGTTCTCCGATTTAAGAAACCCCTGCATATTATTAACATCAGTGAGATAATTATGCCAAAACAACTGCATTTTGGAACCTAATGTCATATAGCTAAAGAATCTAACAAAAATGGGGACGTGTGGCAACAATACAGGAGGCAACAGGCCTCCCCTGCAAAAAATTGCATGGCTCTGTGCAGGGCCGACCTGTGGCCTCCCGTTTCTCCCAGTATCGTCCAGTTATATTTAGTAACATTGTCTCGATGCTTAGTCGTTTGTATCTTCCTTATCCTTGCTGATAAACTCTGTAATCTTATCCATGATTTCTGGCACGTTTTCAATAACTCTATCCAGCGTTGTCGTGGCGGGCGGGGCGATATGCAACATCTTGATACTCTCACCCTTGGCGATGATAAACGCCACAGGTTCAATCTTTACCCCGGCACCGATGCCACCGCCAAACATTGCGGGATTATGCTCCTGTTTCTTCGTGAAATCCGACCCTCCCCCGGCGAATCCGAAGCTCAGCTTCGACACCGGTATCAGCGTAATTCCGTCAGCTGTTGTTATCGGGTCACCGATAATCGTATTCGCATCAATCATCTCTCTGATCTTCTGCATGGTCGTTTCCATCAAATCATTTATCGGGCGCTTGTCCATTATTGTTGTACATCCTTTCTTTTTTGATCGCTTTCCTTTTTAAGTTCCTTACTCTTGCGCGGCAGGTATTTTGCGAGTGCCGCCGCGATATAAATTGCCTCCCAAACGGCGAGGGATATGGCTGCATTTACATAGATAAGCTGCTGGGTCGCGTTAAAATCTGCCTGTGCGCGAAAATCCCGGTGCTTTATACGAAAATTGTTTTCCAGTACCGGTACAATCACGCCAAATACAGCATTTGCAGCACCGAACGTCATCGCGGTTTTCACCGGATCTTCCCCGGCGGCGGTGTAGTGGATTGTCAGTTTTTTTATCAAGAGCCTGCGCCTTAATCGGCCTAACGCAGATTTTATTCCCGGCAGCATGTCTAAAAAGGCTTTCAACCCGCCCGGTTTTTCCATTTTCGGCTGTTTGGGTTTCTTAGGCTTTTTCGGCTTTTTAATTTTCTTTGCTTTCCTGGGCTTTTCTTTACGCGGTAAGATTTTTATTTTTATCAGCCCAACACTGGCTGTGACAAAAAAACCATCTCCCCCGTACTCAGCGGATACGCCGATACGCAGCAAGCTTATCAGGATAAGTACCGCAACGATACAGGCCGCAATAATCATAATCTATTCCTCTTCGTGTCCGGGTTCCTGATTGTTTTCCTCACGCGACTTCAACTGCAGTATCGCGCTTTGAATACTCTCTTGGCCGCCTGTGTCCTCAACCTGCGGCAGGATTGGCAGTTCATCCAGTGATGTCATGCCAAATGTCCTTAAAAAAACATGCGTCGTCCGGTACAACATCGGCCGCCCCGGTGCCTCCAGCCGTCCGCAAGATTCAATAAACCCGCGCTCTGCCAACAACCCCACTGTATACGCACTGTCAACACCGCGGATTTGCTCGATATACGCCTTTGTCACAGGCTGGAAATATGCGATAATCGCCAAAACTTCAAGTGCTGGCGGGGAAAGCTTCGGCGGCTTGCGGGTATCCAGCGCACGCCTGATAAAATCCGCATACTCTGGCGATGAGCAAAGCTGCAATGCCCCGTCAAGCCGGACAAGCCGTATGCCGCGCCGTTCAAAGCTTAGCTTATCCCCCAGTCTGCGCGCAGCCGCTTCAACAGCTGATTCCTCAACCCCAAGTACGGCAACGATCCGTGAGATTTTCACAGGCTCGCCCGATACAAATAGTATACCCTCAATCGCGCCTTCTATGTCATGATTTTCCATTAACCTTCCAACACATCCTTCACGGCACCGGCTATGCCCAGCCACTCCGGCAAGATTTCATCGATATCCTTTGCCAAGCCGCTGATTGACACAATAACGCCACCGCCCTTAGACTCAAAAACCAGCGCGTTGATACCATGTTCCTGCACAAAACTGCGCACCGCCGAGTCAGTCACTTCATTGAGCTTTTCCAGAAACATATTCGCGCGCATTTGCGCCGCAAATTTTGCCCCGGCAGCCGCGTACGAAATTTCAGCATATGTAGCGATTCCGCGCTTTACAAACGCCACCCGCACATCCTCATTCTGGTCGATGACGGTTGTATATCCGGCCTTTTGCACCGCCCGGATGGCTCCGAGATAAATCGCATACTGCGGATGTTCCTTCAACTCTCCCTCAATGCCTCTTGAGCTATATTTGGATATTATCGCCACAACCGCAAAAATTCCAACAATAATAGCCGCCAGTGTCAATAAACTGCTTGGCATCATATCACCTCACGTTTTCCGTCTCCAACACGTCCCGTACAATATCGGCGATGGTAAGCCATTCCGGCAAAATATCATTTATATCCTTCGGGTGGCCGCAGATTGATGCGATAATGCCGCCGCCTTCCGACTTCACGATGAGCGCATCCACACCATGTTCCTCCACAAACTGCCGTGCCGCGAAATCATGCACCTCATTCAGCTTCTTCAGAAACATCTCCGCTTTTAGTTGCGTCGGATTATACTGCGCATAAACGCGCACATTCCTCATACCGCCAATCTTAACCTCGCCGCACTTAACAGCACCGCTTTGTACAATTACTGCCGCATGTCCGGCTCCGGCATCATACGTGACTGTGCCGCCACGTGGATGGGTATAGGTTCGCATGTCTTTAGTTTGTTCATGCACGATTGTGTACCCCGCT
>Ga0123355_10014972_pt1 | contig 12158 bp, 7 predicted proteins | sample TergutEmb28metaG_3_FD_89872 | JGI IMG/M metagenome (GOLD analysis project Ga0123355, IMG submission 89872) | Embiratermes neotenicus P1 segment gut microbial communities from Petit-Saut dam, French Guiana - Emb289 P1 | ecosystem: Host-associated > Arthropoda: Insects > Digestive system > Gut ... | reverse complement strand
TGGAGGGGAGTAATGGTACAAGTAGTATGACCTGTACCGGAGGCTGCGGGTACAGTTTTTGATACTCCTGATGATGGGTGCTGTGACACCCGAAACGTGTAGAGTAGTTTTGCAGTGAATAAATATCTACATACTGTTGCATCTGTTGGATTTCTATTCACATTGAATTATGATGCATGGAACCACAGCTTAAAACATACTATATAGATATGCCTACATGTATGAAAATTGACATACTAATATGAAGAGTATGAAATAGACACATTCAACTTTTATGACTTTCAAATTAGGCCTATTTGTTTTACACCTAACAAACTAACTTCCTAACTCCATGGAGCAATTCTTATATTCTTATAATAAAAGCCAACGAGATGCACTATTTCTCTAATTTATTTTATAAAGTACCCTGTATATTTCAGACAGTTCCACTGTCTATCATCAGCAGTATCTCAATACTGTATACATGCAATAGGTATTTGTCATGCTAGTTCTGTTGGTGTCTGCTAGCAGACGCCAACAGAACTAGCATGACAAATCTCAAACTACGATACAAAAGATACTGCAAGATATTAACAAACATTATAAAACAGCAAAAAAAAGTATTATCGTGAATTAATAACTAAATCCAAGAATAAAATAAAAACTACGTGGAAAATCATTACAAAAAAAAATAGGAAATAACAACTGTCAAAATGATATTGAATCCTTAAGAATTAATAACACTGTAACAAATAATCAACAGGAAAATGCCAGCACTTTCAATGGTTATTTCTTAACTGTTGCTGAAACTGTTATCAGAAACATCAAAAAAGGTAACAACAATCCTAGGGAAAATGTGAATCCTTCCAATTACTTGATTAACAACTTTAATAGCACATTCCAAAGTATTAATTGGAACTAGGCCACAACTCATGAAATTGATAAGATTATCCAAACCCTATAAAGACAAAAAACTCATGTGGGTATGATGAAATCCCCATAAAGATTCTAAAATTAAGTGCCCCTTTTATCATTTCTCTCTTAACCTTTATTTGTAACAAATCCCTTTCCTCGGGTGCATTCCCCAAAAGACTAAAATATGCTATAATCGAACCTGTCAATAAGAAAGGAGACAAACTTCTCACCACAAATTATAGACCAATCCTTCTTTTAATGTCCTTTTCTAATATTTTCGAAAAATAATATATTTAAGAATATATAAGCATATATGCACAAATAACATACTGGTCAAGAAACAATACACATTTAGAATTAACAGTTACACCGAGGCTGCATCTTATAATATAATTAATGAAATATTGAAACCTATGAATAACAGACTTTCAGTAGGAGGAATATTCTGTGACCTCAAGATGGTGTTTCACTGTGTTAGCCGTGGAATTGCAGTAGATAAACTGGAGTTTCATGGAAGGTGTGAGAACTTTCTAACTTCAATACAATCTTCTCTCAGAGGAAGATATTAAAAAGTATTCACTGATAAAATCAATGCATATGATGGCATTTCTTCTGGATAAAAAAAGAGTTACAAATAGGGTTCCTCAGGGTCCAATTTTGGGGCCATTATTCTTTCTTATTTATATTAATGATTTGCCCAAAATAACAGATAAAGATGTCAAAGTTGTGCTCTTCGCAGATGATACTAGCATTATAGTAACTAACTCTAATCAAGGAGGACTTCAAACAGCATTAAAAAACACTCTCTGATATATTCTCATGGTTTAAAGCCAATTTCTATCATAAAATGTATTATTTAGAATTTAGAACTAAAATTTGCACTGACAAGACGTTAGATATTAACCACTTTACTACAACTATTGCTAACGTTCCATATATAAAGTTTCTGGGTTTAGTGACTGGTGACACTAACTTGATTAATCACACTGAACAATAATTTCCAGATTGAACTCTGCATGTTATGCAATAGGAGCTGTAAAAGCAATGTTGTCAAGGAAAGCTTTAAGAATGCTATATGTTTCTTATGTATATTTTATCACATCCTATGGCACAATTTTTTTTTTTTGGGGGGGGGGGGGACACACCCCTAATAGTATTAAAATATTCAGAAAGCAAAAAAAAAAAATGACTAATTAAAAAAATGGATTTATGCAGGACGCTCTTTAAGACAATGGAAAGTTTACCATTCTGTTCTCAGTATATATTTTCTCTTTCATTGTATGTTTGTTTGTTTGTTCATTTTCATATTCCACAGATCCAAATTAGGTTACAAAACCTAAAGGATATAGAAATTGTCATACTGTTATGAATATATCCAGCACAAAACAGCTTCTTATCATACATGTTAATTATCATTCTCGTTGTTGCTAAACAGCAGTTTGTATTCAAATACATTTCCAGTACACAACACTACTATATACTGTACAGTTTAAAATGATTACAGATGAGTTATAAACACACTTCCACTGATCTCTACACACAAACCATAATTGCTAATTAAAACTGTATTCTAAATACTCTTCCACTGAATAAAATGAATGTAAGTCAAGAAACCTTTTTAAGGCAGATTTAAATAATTTTATCTCGTTTGAGAGACTTTTTGTTTTTAGTGGTAGGTGGTTGAATAGCTTTATACCAGAGTAATAAGCTCCCTTCTGAATACAATCAAGTTACACAATGGAGGATGTAAATTTGTATTCATTCTTGTGGTAATGTTATGGATTTCTTGGTTGGTTGTATATAAATCTTTATTCTTTACCACAAATAATAATACAGAAAATATGTATTGGGATTGTAAAGGCAAAATTTCTCGTCTCTTAAACAACTGTCTGCAAGAAACCCTACTTCTTGACTTTGTCATGATATGAATTATCCGTTTCTGAACCTTAAAAATATCAGTACTTTGTGGCGAGTTTCCCCCAAAAATTATACCATATGTTATTATCGAATGTACATATGAATAACAAATCGTTTTCTGAATATCCTCTGACATGAGAAGCGTAATGACCTCGATTGCACAGCATGCCGAGCTCAGCCGTGATAATGTTTGATTGATGTGACATTTCCATGATAGCGTTTCCTCAACAGTTAACCCGAGAAATTTTGTGTTTGTGCTGTTGGTAATTTGGTTATATAGCAACTTAATGTTTGAACTTAGTTTCTGACTGTTTTTTGTTCGAAATTTCAAGTAAACAGTTTTGTTACGATTTAAAAATTGCAAATTATTCCTAAACCGTTCATTTACATTAGTGAAAACTTTATTTATCAGCAAATTCTATAGGACTGGGATCGGTAATTATGAGACTAGTATCATCAGCATGTAACACTAATTTAGCATTTTTAGCTCTTACTACTGTAGGCAAATCATTTATGTATAATAAATAAAATAAAGGGCCAAGGATTGAACCTTGTGGTACGCCATGCTTAACAAGTTCCCAGTTTGAGCAGTTAACAGTATTAGTTTCATCCTTTAATGTAACTCTTTGATATCTCTCCATGAGGCAGGATTTAATTAAGGCTCCAAATGTTCCTCTTACTTCATACTGCTCTACTTCTGACAGTAGGATTTTGTGGTTTACACAAAGGCCTTACTTAAACTAAACTAAACTAAACAAAAAATTCCTCCAACAGTATGCTTATTGTTCATTGCACACAAAACCTCTTGTATTAATATATAAGAGGCACTGTCAGTAGAAAGGCCACTTCTGAATCCGTATTGCTCATTTGCCAATATCTTATGTAGGACTATATGTGTGCAAATTCTTGTATAAATAATCTCCTCAAAAATCTTGGAAAAGGGTACTAATAAAGATATTGGTCTGAAGTTGGACATATTAAGTTTGTATCCAGTTTTAAAAATCGGTATCACTGTTGAGTAATTTAATCTGGCTGGAAAAGAACCCAATTTGAGAGATTTATTGAAAACATGTGTTAGTGGGGAACTAATAAAAGGAGCACTCCATTTAAGTATTTTGACTCAAATTTCATCGTATCTATGTGCATTTTTTGTATGTGGTGAATACACATTTATTTACAAAGAACTTAGAAGTCCACAACCACAACACTACATCCACTAATTATTTTCATCTACCCATTACTAATTTAACCAAATATCAAAAGGGAGCTCATTATGCAGGAATTAAAATTTTTAATCATCTTCCTACTAACATAAAGTGTGTAGTGAATAAAATACGAGTGTTTAAATTGGCTTTAAAGAGGTTTCTTCTTTCTAATTCATTTTATTCTACTGAGGAATATTTTAATTCTAATAAATAATATACTAAAATATACCAATCTGGAATACATAATATATATATTCCAGATTGCTATGTTTTAATGTTATGATTAATATTTTATTATGTAATCATTATATTATGATTGTATTCTTTAATTTGACAGCTGTAATTTAACACATGCATTGTGTCAACACATTATGACTATTTCCACATCCTTAGGTTCTATGTGTAAGTGGATAAATGGAAAATAAATGACTGGTAATGGAGATGTGGTTTCATACAGGCTGTTTCTACATGGAGGTTTTCCATGTCACTTTACAGTGTATGTCCTGTTCCTATCACAGTGCAGGCCACAAATTGTGTTTCTGAAGGTTGTTAATCAACTTTTATTACTTCTCCCACACAACTGGATGCATAAAGTTTAAAGTTATGTTGTGTATCGCTGAAATGGAATGCCTCAAAATTATATGAAGGTTATAAGTGGTATGATTATGTAGGTTATGTAGAAGCATGTTTAACAAAATACAGTAACAAGGTACACGGAAATTTCAATGCAGAAGGTCGTAGAATGGAGATGGAAATGTCACCAATAAACTACATTTTCTGAAAGGGAGACAATGCAGAAAACTACCTCTCTGCCTGGGTATTATGCAATTAAGGCGTCCAGGGGGCGTGGAAGGAATGTTCCACTATGTACCCACGCGTTGTACTGCGATTTGTAAAATGCTGAAAACTAGGCACATTAATTTAAAAATGTAAATCCACATATGGGACAACTTGTCTAATCCTTGGCATAACTTACCAGCTCCATTAACTTTAGGTAGGTTTTCACCATTTTTTATAGGCCACGAAGGCCCTTAGGGTGAGTAGAGGTATAGCTCTACTCTTTCTAGGGCCTTGGCACTCTAGATGGGGGTGGGGGGTCAGCCCCACGCCCCGGCCGCCTCTACCCCCAGGAAAGACCCGTTACCCATTGTACAGGAGGCTGGGTGGGCGCCAGGGCCTGTCTGGCTGGGCGGAAAATCTCGTCCCCACCGGGATTCGATTCCGGACCTTCCAGCCCGTAGTCAGTCGCTATACCGACTGAGCTACCCGGCCCACTCCGTTAATTTTAACATCGGTAAATGCCACGACACAAGCTAAGATACGGTGTACGGATAAAGTTCATGTTCACCTACTTGACACATGCACCGAACTTCGTTTTTCAGAAGTTTCTTGTAATAGTAAAATTAAATGGGAAAAATACAAGACCCTCAAGTGTAAGAAATCCATACTACGAGGCGGAACTTCCAGGCATTAAATGTAACTAACCTTTATCTTGTCACCATGCACAATACCTACGAACATCAAGTAGCCTATGACACACGCGACAAGTGACACATGATCACATTGCATATTGCCCCGTGGTATATCGTTGCACAACATACACCGTGACCGCGATATACATGATGATCGGCACAGATTCGCGCACAGATCATCTAATATGATTCGCGTACGTAATTGTGGAATGTTCCGTCAGGGTAGCCAACACACACGCATTTATTATTATGATTATCATCATCATCATCGTCACCATCACAGATCAACGATTGTCACTATCCTGTTATCAGGCCGCGCGAAAGTTCGATTTGGTTGTGAGACAAAGTCGTGATTCCTAATCCAAAGAGACGCAGCGAAATTTTATGTTCGTGGGCAGGTTACAACTATTGCAGTTGTTTGAAATAACCGGCGTTCGTGCTCTTGATTCATGAACTGACTTTATATGTTTTGAGAGTATATGGCAGAAATCATTTGTTACGGTCCACAAACGGTGGCGTATTATTAGATTTTCTTGTAAAGAACCTTCCCGTGACTCCGCCAATGAAGTACATGTCATCATCAAATACGATGCGTGCTTAAATACAAACGAGTAGAAAATGAAGGGCGCCATTAATTATGTACAAATTAATCAGTTTACCTAAAAAGGTGACGTCCCCGTGAACTATACGAAGGCATACAGAGGGAGAAGAGATATAGTTCCACTCATTCCTAACCCGGCCCTAGACGGAGGAGAGTGGGTAGTCTCACAGCCTGGCCGCTCTATTGCCGGTATTTGTTTTATTTATTTATTAGAAACATATTCCATAGATCCTAATTGAACGAGATTTTAGGGTATAGAAAATGCCAACAGATCATGAGAGTAAATGTTTTACATAAAACACCTCAATTTAAAATATAATAAATTTTTTAACTTAATATTGATAAATAAGGTCATAAGTATTGGCATAATAAGACATGCAATAATTGTGAAAATATGAAATGTGTGTGTGTATCTGATTAAGTGCAAAATATGCATTATATCATAATTAATATAATTTATAAAAGTATACATCTGTTAATAAATAAAATTAATAATTAGTATCTTTTATTTTAAGAATCGCATTGCAGCAACACTTCTAATAACAGGAATATATTCCTGTTGTTTGTACGCTGTAAGTCTTGGTCGCTGTAGCTTGTTTCCATCCAGGGTCGGACTAAGGACTTATCAGCACCCCTGTAAGTACACAGGTCGCTCCTTAAATCCCATTCAAAGTATTCATTCCAGGAGTAACGAGATCCTGCTAGAAGAACCTTTTTCAAGGCCACTTTAAACTTGTTTGTATCATGATATAATTGCTTAATGTTTAGTGGTAAATTATTGAAAATTTTAATTCTGGAGTAATATGCCGCTTTTTGTGCTTTTGTCAGATTTATTGTTGGCAGATGTAAGTCAAAGCCTTGTCTAGTATTATTACTGTGTATTGCAGAATTTAATTTGAAAGCATCTGTGTTCTTAACTACAAATGTTGATAATGAAAATATGTATTGCAACTAAAGTGGAAGAATATTTAACTTTTTAAACAGTAGATGGCAAGAGTCTCTATACCCAGCATTCACAACAATTCTTATTATTCTTCTTTGTATCTTAAAAATAGAGTTGCTACGGGGCGAATTGCCCCAGAAAATTATTCTGTGCAGCACTGTGGTGTGCACATAAGAAAAATAAATTTTTCTTCAACTTTTTGAGACAAAATTGACTTAAGGGATCTGACAGAATAACCCACAGAGCTTAACTTAGAGGCCAGTTGTTCAATTTGTTTCTTCCATGATAGGGTGTTATCTATGGTTAATGTTGTGTTATAAATATTTTTAACTTGAATATCATCAAAATTAATGTCTATGTCAATTTTTGTATTTGATTTTGCTATAAAATGCACATAATTAGTTTCACTAAGATTTACTGATAATAGATTGCAAACAATGAGTTTATTTTGTCAAATGTCATTATAAATTCTGTGGCATGATAAGTGGAATCAGAGTTAGATAATATAACACCAGTGTCGTCAGCGAACAAAGTTGGTTTAGATATATTATTTGTTATGTATGGTAAATCGTCATTGTATGATAGAAAAAACAGCGGACCATGTATTGAACTGTGTGGTAAACCCTATTTAACTTCACCCCAGTGAGAACTATTTTTGGAGTATTCATGCCACTGGATAGGAAGCTGGGTGGGTCCTGGAGCCAGTCACAACAGCTGGGTGGGTCCTGGAGCCAGTCACAACAGCTGGGTGGGTCCTGGAGCCAGTCACGACAGCTGGGTGGGTCCCGGAGCCAGTCACGACAGCTGGGTGGGTCCCGGAGCCAGTCACGACAGCTGTGTGGGTTCTGGAGCCAGTCACGACAGCTGTGTGGGTTCTGGAGCCAGTCACGATATTTCTGAGAAGCGAAAAAGTTTCTTGCTCCTGTTGGGAATCAGAGGAACTTGTTGGTTACAGCCAGTTAACGACATCAAGGTTGATCTCACCAGGGAACTTGCGATCATTTCACTCCAGCCAAAGACCCCACAGACCAATATCTCATATCACCTGCTCACCGAGAGCCAACACAACCACTAACACTCATGAGCAAGTGCCCACAAGTGTCTGTGCTGCTCTACTCACAGTGGTTTCAACAAACGTACATTGTTGCCATGCACATCTCTCCCCACCCCCCTTACAATGTACAAAATGCTGACAACACAAATTATCTCCAGTTGCCCCTAGACTCAACTATCAACTGCTTGCCTTTCAAAATCAAGAGCAACTGGAACTGTAGCACAGAGCATCCCTGCAAGCACTACAAATGGGCTAGTAACCTTTGTAATGCCACTTGCATGAAACTGTAGTATGCAATTTGTAAGCACTCCTGAATACATTATGCCACTTTTTGAATCAAACAAAAATACCTCACATATCTTGTTTTATTACTCTGCAGTAATCTGAGGCAGTCTCGCGACGACTTCAGAGAGATTTGATTATAAGAATTCTGGTCTTCTGAGATGTGATGCTGCATCACTGGGTGAGTGGTTTAAGGTTCAAGACATGCAAAAAGAAATTCTTCTTTTACATCTCAACCCTTGAAGATGAACACACCATGTTCCTATGAAATACGAGGAACCATTCACCCAACAATACAGCGTCACATCCCAGAAGACCAATACTCTCAACTATGCCATTGCAAAAACCCCACCCTCAACATTTAACTGTGACAAGAAGAAGAAATAGTGGAAATTATGGAAAAATGGAGAAAAAACAAAAATACAAGCAAAGATATGGCAGTCTCCTGTGTAATGTGAGAAGATAATTTGTTTTCTCTGGATTTCAGTTATGAAGAGGTCCAAAAATATACAGAACATTTATTTCATATTTATAATTATTCATTTCGGTGTTTTACATTAAATTACATTTCCTTTTAGTGGAATAAATAAATTTATTACAAATATATTTTATTTGAATCACTGTTTGTTAAGAGTAAATTCAAAATGTAAAGTACAGTTCATTTTATCTCAAATAACTGAATAAGCAGTGAGGTAGCTAAGCATTTTTCTCCATAATGAGAATACAAATACATTTAAAAGTACACCTGTGTACAAAACTTACAAAGGAGTATAAGAAACTGTAGTGGGGACCTGACAACTTGCTAGCTGATCTCCCAAACACTGTGCATACCTGCAGATGGCAAAGCATGGTAGCTGTTACACTCACCTCAGAACGGTAGGGCAGCGCTATATCTCTGTAAAAAAGATCTACCCTGTGGTGCGTGCATTCATAGCTTCAGTCACTGTGGACATCCCTCAAATGAGAGCATACTTGGTTGTGCGTGCATGGCGCTTCCCGCTCTTTCCAACTTCTCTCTTCACCCATGTGCCGACAACTAGCATGCAGTGAAGTTACTGCTGTACATACCTCACTTGATAGAGCTACTTATTCACATTGTGTGTCATAACATCACACATTTTAATGGATGTGTAAAGTGTACAGACGGTTCTAAAAATAAACATTAATAGAAATATTAATTTATGTATAAAATAATTAATGTAGTTGTAACTGTCTGTTTGACTTGCCTGACTTCGGTTACAACTATCTGTAGCTCGTCACAAGCACAGATCCCTCTCAAGGAATATACAGGAGGAATTAGAAGCCACTTTGCTCTTTCAGTACTCTTTATTCACCCAGGTTTGAACACCACAACTTTTGGTTGCTCGTTGTTCATCTAGCACTCACAACTGCAAACAGCATACATCTCTGCACAACTGACTACCTCCTAAGCCTTAGTGATACAGATACCAAGAGTGAACACTTGCCCATAGCTGACATCACAAACAGAGAATCAATTCAATTCATGTGTGGGAGGGGGAACTGAACAGTCTCATGCATATAGACTGGCAACTGCACGTGTGCACACCAAACAAACTTTACCTCTTCTCTTTCAATATATAAACTAGCCAATGCTTAACGACCAGTTTATCTCCTCACCTTCTTGGCTGCCTAGTCCAAGATTTGAACTACGGACCCTGGCAGGTTACATAGACATCAAAATAACTTCTAAAAATAGTTTACAATTTTCTCAAGTAAGAAGTCAGTAACAATACTGTTTAAATGTACTTTAAATTATTACAAACTACAATTAGCTGTTCTTCACAACTGTTTCCTTCTTTAACAGAGAGATTACATGTGCCAGAATTCAGAAATGTGCAACTCTGTCTACACATATAATTCTGGCACATCTCTCTCTTCTCTGATATAAGATTATATCAAGAATTTAGCATCTTCACATATTCATATGACCCATACTTATGTTAGAGGGTAGCTGTCCCAAAGTGTTAAAATTTTGTGGAAAATTCTTCACAAACTTAAAAGAACCATAACAAACTGCAGCAGAGTAAAGCTGCTGTGTCACTAATAATACATGAATTGGAACCATTTACCCCTCCAATCTAAGTCATACAGTAATTCTTGGTTATTGTTGTACAATATGAATACGTAAGGATGTGTGGGATCTGATATTCTCAGGGCAGTCATTACGAAGATTACTGTTGTCTGAGATGCAATGCCATTTTGTTGTAAATGCCTGTTGGTTGTCACATAAAGGTTCTTGTGGCTATTTGTACCATGAAGTATGGGTCTGTTCCAATCTCATGAGGAACTGCTAAATTATAAACATGGGTTCTGAGAGAGACATTTGTTCCAAAGAGGGAAAAAAAAAGGGGGGGGGGGGGGGGTGTTTGCAGAAAACTGCATAATGAGAGCGTCTTTATTTGCACTCCTCACTAAATACTATTCGGGTGAAGGTCAAGGACAGCGAGATGGGCAGGGCATGCAGCATGTATGGGGAGAACAGAAATGCATACAGGGGAGAATAATATTAAAATGGGCATTAAAGAGGTACAATAAAAAGGTATGAATTAGATAGCTCTGGCTAACAGTATGGAAAAGTGGCAGGTCTTATGAACATGATGATAAACCTTCGGATTCTATAAAATGCAGGGAATTTCTTGAGTAGACGAAGAACTGTTAACTGCTTCAAAAGAACTCTGCTTCTTTTGGTAGTTATGATGACTGTGCATGTATACTGCAACCGTAAAAGGCAATACTCACTACCAACTGAAAGATTTTGTTCTTGTTGCTTATGTTGTCACTAAACTGATCCACAGACATGTGGCCACTGTAACACTTGGGACACTTGAGAGTTCTTGGCCAGTGACAAACCTAATAGAGCTAGTGAGTATGTGAAGTGTGGTAAGGACAGGGTATTTGTTGTTACATCCTCAAATCCAATATTGTTATGGCTGTACCATTGACTTGCTCCCAGCTGCTTAAAAGTTACACCATCCAAAACTAATGACAGAATATCTTTTAAATGGAATTTGGAACTCAAATACAGTGCTATGACAACTCTAACAGTACATGGTGTGCAGTATAGAACACCAAATATCAGTCATATAGACAAACGGAATGTGTGCTTACACAGTTGTTTTCGGTATTGGGATGACATAAGACGTTCCATAAATTTATGTCTTTGTGAGATGTGACAAGAAGGGTATAATTTTGGTTTTAACGGTGATGATGATGACCCCTTGACATGACCTTACAGGCCATCATATGCATGACTTGAAGTATCATAAAAGTATGTGACATCAAGTGGCAGTGTAGTTGGTGAAAGGTGCTGGTGTTTTGGAGAAATGTTGGTACCTGTCAACAAAACTGTGTCTCATCCCAGACACAGTAATCTTCAGGAATGAACATGAAAGGAATTGGTTGCAGCCATCTGTAAGGAGGTAGGATTTGACAGGAGAGACTGAAGAAAATTATGCAAAAATTCACCACAATAGCTGGGCCTCAGGTGTAGATGTTAATCCAGGACCAGCTAACTGTAGAGTCAACCATAACTTTCAGTTGAATGAACTGGAGCCTGACCATTCTGATATTTCAAATTAACTGACAGAAAATTTGATGACTAAACTTAAAGTACAAAAAATTTCCAAATGGCTGAGAGACGCTATAAATTGCGCTACACGCACTGCCCCTTATTGCGCTACACGCACTGCCCCTTATTGCGCTACACGCACTGCCCCTTATTGCGCTACACGCACTGCCCCTTATTGCGCTACACGCACTGCCCCTTATT
>Ga0123355_10014971_pt1 | contig 12158 bp, 11 predicted proteins | sample TergutEmb28metaG_3_FD_89872 | JGI IMG/M metagenome (GOLD analysis project Ga0123355, IMG submission 89872) | Embiratermes neotenicus P1 segment gut microbial communities from Petit-Saut dam, French Guiana - Emb289 P1 | ecosystem: Host-associated > Arthropoda: Insects > Digestive system > Gut ... | reverse complement strand
CGAGATCCAAGCGGATGGGCTCGGAGGACATTTGGATGAAACCTGGGCGGATGTAGGTCCAAATAGTGGCTGGCTCGGCGGAACCGGGGAAACTTGGGAACGTGGACCTTATTACTTGGATGGCCTCGTCCCACTTGCCTACCTGCTCGACGACGGTCGCTTAAAAGCGAAGGCGCAGAGGTATGTTGACTGGATTCTCAACAACACAGCTCCAAGCGGAATGATTGGCCCGGGCGCAAACGACGACTGGTGGCCATGCATGATAGCGCTCAAAGCCCTTGCCCAGTATCAGGAAGCTACGAATGACCCGCGCGTCATTCCGGTGCTGGAAAGGTATTTTGCTTATCAATTGGAGCAGTTGCCGAAACGACCTCTTCGCGATTGGGGGAAATTCCGTGCGCACGATGAAATAGTCGTCGTACTCTGGTTGTATAACCGAACCGGCAACCAGCAACTGCTCGATCTTGCCAGGTTGCTCCATCGGCAAGGCTACGATTGGCAAGCACTGTTCGCAAATTTCCCCTACCAAGCGGCTGTTACCGCTGCATTCCTCAACCGGAACGACCCCGGAAACAATGGACTCGGTGACCTCGAGCTCTCGAGCCACGGAGTAAACCATGCCATGGCTATCAAGGCTTCACCCGTTTGGTATCTCCTGTCCCACGCGGACAAAGACCGTTCGGCGGTCCATCGCCAACTAGAAGCTCTTGATATGTATCACGGCTTGCCGAACGGAATGTTTTCCTGTGACGAGCACTTGGGCGGGCTCGATCCCTCCCACGGTTCGGAGCTCTGTTCCGTCGTTGAATACATGTTTTCGCTCGAACAGTCACTTGCGATCCTGGGTGAACCTTCGTTCGGTGACCGGCTCGAAAGATTAGCCTTTAACGCACTGCCAGGCGCTTTCACCGATGACATGTGGGCGCACCAATACGATCAGCAACCGAATCAAGTCGAATGCAGCCTGCACAGAAGGCCCTGGACGACGAATGGGCCCGAATCCAATTTGTTTGGCCTTGAACCGAATTTTGGTTGCTGCACCGCGAACTTTCATCAGGGATGGCCGAAGTTTGCTGCCAGCCTTTTCATGCTCTCCGACGACGACAGCTTAGTCGCTGCATCGTACTCTCCATGTGAGGTAAGGACAACTGTTCGCGGCGTTCCAATTCATGTTCGCGAAGAGACAGAGTATCCTTTCCGCGGCACGGTTCGGTTGACGTTGAACCCGGCTGCGCCGTTGACAACTCCTTTGTTGTTACGCATTCCGGTCTGGGCAGATGGTGCAACTATCCAAGTCAATGGCAAACGAGAGCCCATGTCAGCCCCGAACACCTTCGCGCGGATAGACCGGGTATGGAATATAGGCGACGTGGTTACCATCACATTTCCCCTCGAACCACGAGCGTCGCGCTGGTTTAACCAATCCATCGCGATCGAGCGCGGGCCACTGGTGTTTTCTTATCCGATAGGCGAAAGCTGGGTAAAGCTTGCCGACCGAGGTATGACTGCCGATTGGCAGGTGTTTCCGGAGTCGGGGTGGAATTACGCCATGGTGGCGGAGACCACCGCCCACGCAGCCGCGGTCAGCGAAGCTCCCCTAACGGATAGGCCTTTCACTGCCAAGCCCGCCCCCGTGAGTCTCACGGTGAAAGCTCGTAAATTGCCGGCTTGGCGTTCTGAAGACGGAGCTGCCAACCCACTGCCGCTCAGCCCGGTGTCAAGTGACAAACCTGAAGAGACGATTCGGCTGGTGCCGTACGCGGCAGCCAAGCTTCGCATCACCGCTTTCCCGCAGCTCGAGCTGGACTCAAAGAATTCGCGGGCGAGCGCAAAATCGTAGCTCCACTTCACGCCCGCGGTCTGCCCGGAGAATGTTTATCCTCGTTACGCGCAGCGGGACCCGATTTGCGCAACTCGGGGCCTGATATCCAGCTGGCCAATTGGCCATGCAGCCTGGGTTATTCGTGCTCCGCCCTGGATTCAGGTAGGCCGTCCCAATTACCTCCAAGAAAGCGCTTGGCCGGGGATTGCGGCTGGCTTTCCCCGGGAACGACTATGTATGCGAAGGCAATAAGTCCCAAATGCCGGAGTCTTCCGCTCCCAGAACCCACGAACAAAATCCTTGCAGACCGCGCTGTCTGACCAGGGTGTAGCGTTCACCGAACGTACGAGCATCGGTGAAAAAGATCCATTCCCGCATTTGATCGCGGTAAAAATAAAACCAGGCGGAATGATCCGTGGAATCCCATTCGACGTGACCGTTATAGGCCTTGGCAAGGTCAAGCGCATCATCCGTCGAGATGTATTCAGCAGAAGGATTCGGTTTGTCGCCGGTTCTGTCTACAGATTTGACCGGCACACCCGCAAACCAGTGATAGCCGTAGAGCGGAATGCCCAACGAAAGCTTTTCAGGAGGGACGACTTTCAGCGCGTAATCAAGGTTCGCGACGGTCCAGGCCCATCCAGAGACGGGACCGGGAGCTGTCCAGCGCGTGTGTTGATCATAGGTCATCAGGCAGATGAGATCGACATGTTGGGCTAGTGCTTTGAGGTCATACGCGCCGCGCCAATTTTGGTAAAGCCACGCGGAAAAGCCGCTTTCGCCGGGTGCTCCCGGCGCATTCGGCACGGTGGCGATCGTGAGTTGCAGATTCTCATGATGGAAAACCGAGGCCGATTCTCCGACTAAGGCGCTCAAGGCATCGCGGTCGGTCCAATGGATGTTCTCAAAGTCAAATTGAAAGCCGGTGTAGCCATTTTCTTTGCAGGCACGAACAAGTGCGGCAATCATTTGGCGATAGGCTTCAGGATTCGTGAGCAATTTGTGGAAGTCTTCCTGTATAAAACCGGCGTTGGAAACAATGGGCATCACCGGGACGTGATGCTCTCGCGCGGTTTCGAGAACCAGCGGGTTCGGTCCTCCGGATACCAGGCCGTTCGCGTCAACCGTATACCAAGTGGGTACGAGGATATCTACTTTGTCGGCATGCGCCAGAAAGGAGCGAACCGATTTAGGGTTGCGCGTCAGATAGAAGAGAGACTTAGGCTGCTGGGCGTATACTGGCTGCCCAAGCACCAACAAGGACACGGCGGAAGCTAGAAAAAGAGGGATTCGCATGATAGTCGAGTCAGTGTAGCTGTCCTGCCTACTGCCGAGCAATCCGTAATGGGTTAGAGCAAATGCATCTTGGAAATGTCGAGGAAATTTCGAGTCCAGTCAAGCTAACGGTGAATTGCTATAAGACTTAACGTTCAAACCGAAATTCACGGGCCGCCGTCTCCTCCGTCGAGTAGATCCTGCCACGACAACCCTTAAGTAGACCCGCCCCGCGGGGCGGGTTCCTGAGAGCTACATTATCGCGGACTGAAGAAGAACGCCTATCGGTGCGCGGCTCATGGGGCGCGAGTCTCGCAGGCGATGGTGCAGGCTTAATGGACCACCCCTGCCAATTGTCTCGTCGATGACCGTCCCCTTTATTCAGCGGACAAAATATCTTGCCTTCACAGATTTTCGCGGCCGCGATCCGCGCCTCGATCCGATCGCCGCGGTACGGTGACGGTATGGAGTCGGTTGCCGTTTGCAACCAGGTCTGGGCATGAACCCTTGGCCTTCGCGCCGCTGAATCCGGCTCCGAACTTCTTTGTGCTACTTCCTATTCACTCAGTATGATGCGACAATTTCAATAGTGCAATCGCACGAATCTGAGCGAGAATGCAGTTCATCGTTCCATCCAAGGTCGCTGGATACCTCGCCGCCGAGCATGAAAACGGCGATGTGCTCCGCACGCGCCGGCCCATACGCTCCCCTGCCATCGCTTTGACTCCGCCCCGCCGACATCGGCCCCGAGTCCTGCGGAGCCGCAGACTCGCCAATTCACATTCGTATGATTTTTTCATTCACTGCAGCTCGCCGGTTGTCCGGCGCAATGAGGAGAACTCGCAATGAAAAGAAGGATGCTCTCTACAGTGCCACTACTGGCGGTCATCGCCTGCTCCGTAGCAGGTGCGGCAGAAGACGTTAACGTCAGACTGACGACTGCTCAGGGGCAGGATGCTGGAACGGCCACAATTAAATCTGTCTCCCATGGCGTGATCGTGCAACTGAAAGCAAAGAACCTTCCCGCAGGGGAGCACGGAATACATTTTCACCAGAATGCGAAGTGCGATCCACCCGATTTCAAAACGGCTGGTTCTCACTTGAATCCGGACGGTAAAAAGCACGGACTGAAAAACCCTGAAGGGCACCACGCGGGGGACATGAAGAACCTCATTGTCGCTGCGGACGGCACGGCGAGCACCAACATTGTCGATAAAGACGTGAACCTGGGGGATGATAGCCATTCTCTCTTTAGCAATGGCGGTACTGCTTTGGTAATTCACGCAAAGCCGGATGACATGAAGACTGATCCGACAGGCAACTCCGGAGACCGGATCGCATGCGGCGTGATTGCGAAGTGAGAATCCAGCTTGCTTTCAGCCATCGAGCTGCCCTTGATTGAGCAGTCTTTCGGCTACCACTGTTGGCAGGAATCTTAACTGTGCCACAGGACTCAGAACCTCGGCTGCTGGGGGGACGGTTGCCGCGGTGCTTCACCGAAGATGCCTTTTTGTCCGTGACCAAGGACAGTATCACCGTGGGGAGGATGCCATGCGCTAGGTGGAAGATGGAAGTACAGATGACGAACATAAATACAGCTCCGAACCCGAACTCAGTCGTGCCGGTTAGCGGAGACCAGATGTTCAAATGGTGGTCGAGCCACGACCTGACAATTTTCCGCGTGCCATGCCCTGTATTGAAACCGCGGAGGGACACTTACCGGGTTTCCATGATTTACGCTTAACACTTCGGCTCCCAAGTCCCTCCCTGATTCGCGGTTGGTGACTATCATTGCCTGACTTCGGCTATGCGCAAGAGCGCGAAAGCAATCGACATCAATATCACCATCAGTCCCGTCACCAGGACTAATCGGTCGGCAAGCCAACGACGCATTCGACCTCCCTCTAGACGAAACTATACCGCTCGGAATGATACTTTGACAGTGGCACATGCATCTCACCCAGGGCCTTTTCAATCGCATCCATCATCACGTTCGGCCCACAGATGAAGTACTCATGGTCGGCATAGGGCGGCGGGAGATGACGCTTAAACACCTCAGCGGTGATGAAGCCCCGCTCACCCGTCCACCCATCCGATGGATTGGTTAGCACGTGGACGACCGTCAGATCGAGCCGAGCCTTCAGCGCCTCCAACTCCTCACGGAAGGTAATCGATTCCCAATTCTCGCTGCCGTAGAGCAACACCGCGGGTCGCTTGTCCCGGCGATCGGCGAGCGTGCGGATCATGCTCATCATCGGCGTGATTCCGATGCCGCCGGCGATCAACACGTGCATGTCGGCCGGATTGCCGATGGTGAACGCGCCGTATGGTCCATCGAGATAGACTCGTTTCCCCACGGGCACCTGCTGAATCTCGCTGGTGAAGTCTCCGAGATTCCTGATCGTCATCTCGACGCGCCCGTCGATTACCACGGCGCTGGAGGAGAACGAAAACGGGTGCGCCGTGATCTGGAAGGGACTTCCCCATACAGTCAGCCAGGCGAACTGGCCCGGGCTGAAGCGAAAACCGGGGTGGCCATCAGGGTGCATCACCAACGTCGACGTATCTCCGCGTTCCCTGCGCAGTTCGGAAATGCGGTACGGCCGGCGAAGCATAAACAGCGGCTTCGCGATGCGCACGTAAAGGAGCAGTCCGATCCAGAAGATCGTCAGCCCGATCCACAGCAACCGCTTCCTGGGATCGGCCAGGTAGAAACCCCACCCCAGCATATGCAGGAGTCCGGCTGTGACGGCGATAATCGCAAGCAGGAGGTGGGTTAGGTGCCACGTCTCGTACCGAATCTTCAACTTCACGCGCCAGAGGGCCATTATCACCAGTGCAATCAATGAGTAAACCGACAGAGCAGCGAAGCGGGCGCGCCATGGCGCCCGGAGGGAATTCAGCAGCTCGACCAACTCCGGCCGTACGGCGAACAGAACGAGCGGGTGCGCCACGATCAGACCAACCCCTAGCAGCGTGATCTGGCGGTGGAAATGATAGATAACATCCTCGCCCCAAGGCTCGGTGACGTATCGAAAGCGCGCCGTAAGGCCGAACTGTAGGCCCATTATCGCCAAGCCGGCATAGCCGATCGCGGCCGAGAACTCGGTCCAGAAATCACGCGGCGGCGGCAATGAACCCAGAAGGAGCGCAAACAGGGGGGAAAGAATGAAGAACAGATAAAGGAGGATCCAAACGGCCCCCCGCACAGTATAGCCATAGGGAAGCATCGATTCGCCCTGCTTTCAATATGTATGTACTGGCCGAACAACAGCTTCTATGATGCCGATTTCCGACCCAAAGCCACTGGAGCGGTGATCATCGAAAGGCTGGCATCTCACAAAACTTTGCCCCGGCCGCGTAACTTTTCTCGTTATAACTCCCATGAACTAACCAGAAAGAGAAGGCGTAGAGGTCGGATTGAAAACACTCGAACCCAAGAGTGACGGCCGGGTTCTGATTGAGGCAGCCCCACGGGAACGACCTGGTTTCACCGAGCCCTACGAACAAAATATCGACTGGGTGTGCGCCATCCATCGGAGTCGGCGTTTCTCGCCATGTTACCTGACTTTGCAGTGCAAGGAAGAGGAATTCCCGTTCCTAGGGCAACGTAGACAAGCCAAGCCAGACCCCAAAGTTGGTTGCACCCTGTGTGGCTTATCACCGGGAGGACGGCAATGAAGTCTCAAGTGTTAATCCGATGGACGATTTTGGGCATTGGGTTCGGTCTGTGGCCGGGGGCAAACTTTGCAGCCAACGCGGGCGACGCGATCACCGACGGCGATTACACGGTGTTGGCGCCCATTGGTCACGGAAATCTGGCGGTGTTCCCGGTGGTGGCTTCGGCTTCGCACGACACGAGCGAGTTTCTCACGCTGGATGAGGGGCTTAAGTCAGGTGAGGTCGAAGTCACTGAGTTGGGAAACATACGCAAGCTGCAGCGCCCCAAGGATGGGGTGGTGGTTCCGCCGCGGGATCCGCTGGGCGATGGAGCCCGGGTAAACCAACTGGCGCTGGTGAATAATTCCAAGCGGCCGTTGTTGCTGCTTGCGGGCGAGGTCGTGACCGGCGGCAAGCAAGATCGAGTGATCGGCAAAGATCGGATTGTCACGCCTGAAAGCGATCCCATTGATTTGGACGTCTTCTGCGTGGAACCGGGACGATGGGTGGGAACAAGGGACAAGTTCGGCAGCGGCGGCATCGCTCAAGACGGCAACGGAGTCATGGCTGCCCCGTCGGTGCGCGGCAGCGCAATGGCTGATAAGGATCAGAACAAAGTGTGGGCGCAGGCGGGCCGCGCGGCGGAACAAGTTACGGTGGAGGCACAAGCTAGCCTCCCCGCGGTTGCTGGGCCAGAGCTCAGACGGGAGCTGTCGCAAACCACTTCCTACGCAAAGGTAATGCAGAACGACCAGATCCAGGCAAAGGTCAATTCGGTGGCGCGTCCGATTGAACAGGAATATGAGAGCACGATCAAACAACTGCGTGACCGCAAGGCCGTCGGTGTGGTCGTCGCGGTGAACGGCGAAATCGTCTGGGCCGACATCTTCGCAAGCACGAGTCTGCTGGAAAAATATTGGCCGAAGCTGGTTCGCTCCTACGCAGCGGAGGCGGTTGTGACTCGCGGCAAGGGCGCACAGGTGCCACAATCGGCGGCGCAGGCCTTCCTTGCCCAAATGCATGGGCGGCATGAGACCGTCGATACTGAGCCCGGGCTGTATCGCCACACGGAGGTCACCGGAGATGGCTTTAAGGCATTCGCACTTACATCGCTGTTGCCTAAGACGGGCTTCGCGTTACACATGGCAAAGGTGACCGAAGAGCAGTAAGTCGGCACAAGGGCACGAAGGAAGGGGAAGGAACCAGAGGGCAGGCTAAACCTGGGCGGGCAGGAAGCAGCCGCAGCCGGTGAGGAGTTTTCGGGTTCTAAACAAGCACAAGAAAACCAAAGCTGATTTTTAGTCCTTGGATTCTCTTATATCCACACATCGTTCTCGGCCGTGCGTTCTCCGCCCTCACGACCTGTGTTTCTTATTCCACGAGGTTCGATCAACATTAACTTGACCTCAGCTTCCGCACAAGGCTTGTGCCTTAACCCCTTTGGCACGATGAACATTTCCCCTGACCCGATGGTGACCACACCATCGGGGAAATCAATGCGCAATTTGCCCTCGAGTACTATGAATGTCTCGTCTGTCTCCGGATGGTCATGCCAAATAAAATCGCCCTTCAGCTTCACAATCTTGAATTGGTAATCGTTCATTTCCGCGATGACCTTGGGTGCCCACTGTTCCGTAAACAAGCCAAATTTCTCTTGTAGATTGATAGCCTCGTATCCCATGCCAGACCTCCTTTTCCATTCACCCTTTTCTGAATGCGCAAAACCTTTATACAGTTTTGCCGCCGACGATCAATTGCACCAGACCACCTGCGCCGTGCGAATCAGGATCGCGCATTTCAGTCTCCGACGACAAACCGCCGATACGGCTAAATGGGGATCGTCCATGCTGGATCTTCTGCCGGAGACTCCTTCGCCAGACGCATGCGCAGGGTGTTCATCTCGGTCTAAGCTTGCGCCCGAGAAACGCCCGGCCCACCGCGGCCGGTATCCGGCGACCACACCTGAGCCGGGCTGATACAGGCGAGTTGCCCAACCACGGGTCCTGGGCGAGAGAGCCCGCCACGATCCGCGGACGAAACCTAAAGTTGATCGTGTTCGACGGTCACTTGTTGGACGGTTAACCTTGCCCACCATTCTCCGCGGAAGTACGCTGCGAGCCGCTGGACCTGCGGTCATCGCCGGACCGGAAATGGCACGCGCAGCTCGGAGCTGGACTCGAACGCCCGGAACTCTAGCAGGGCCACGGTTCTTCACGGGGTGCTGCGCCTGTTCTTATAGCAAACTTCTGGCTGTCGGCAAAATGACCATAGAGGACGTGATTCGAAAAGCTATAGCCTGGCATTGTGGGCGTGGACATGACCGCATACCGGTTTAAATCTACCGGCCGGCATACCTGGCTTCGCGTCGCCATCTGGCCTTCACAAGCGGCGTATGTTTTTTTCTGGCGCAGCCAGCGAAGCCAGCACCGTACAAGCAGAACCTGGCAAGACGGGCTCAAGTCTTGGAGCAAATCAAGAAATGGGATTGACGTCACCGATTCTCCAGGTGCCCCTTACCTGCATGTCTTACCAGGCAAGCTCCCGGCTGGAGCCACTGTTCAACAGGGAATTGAATGAACGGTTGATACACTGAAAGTGGCCTGCGAATACGCAGGGAAAAGGCGAATACGAAAGGCGAAGAGAACCCCTCGACTGGCGTACCCAAGCTGGTCGACAAAATCAAAGCTCTTTGCCGGAAATATTCCTCAGTGTGACCGAGAGGTTAAAGCGATGCTGAATCGACGCAGTTTTATCTATCAGGTTAGCGGAAGTTTCGGCGCGTTTGCCGGCTCGTCGATGTTCCCGTCGGCTCGAGTCCTCGGGGCCAACGATCGCGTCCGTTTCGGACTCATCGGCGCCGGTGGACGGGGAACGGAGATCTTAAAGTCCGCTCTGGCTGCACCCAATACTCAAGCCGTCGCGGTTGCCGATCTCTATTCACGCCGACTGGACGAAGTGAAGCGCATTGTTCCGGCGGTTCAGACCTACACCGACTTCCGCCGGCTGCTGGACGAGAAGTCCATCGATGCCGTGCTGATCGCAACTCCTCAGCACCAGCACGCCCTCAACTTCGTCCCCAGCATTCAGGCCGGCAAGGACATCTACCAGGAAAAGACCATGGCCTTCAATCCCGACCATGCACGTCGCATGCGCCGGGCGATGGAAGGATCGAATCGCGTAGTTCAGGTGGGCGTCCAGTCCGTGAGCGGAAAGGCCTTTGCACGGGCGCGTGAACTCTCGACGCCAGATCGCTTGGGCACCATCACTGCCGTTCACACTCATCATTATCGCAACATGCCCTACGGCGGTTGGAAGAGGACAATCCCACCTGACTGTAATCTCGAGCACGTTGCTTGGAAAGAATTCGAAGGCGAAGCCGCGCCTCAGCCGTTCGATCCGCAGCGCTTCATCAATTGGCGATTCTTTTGGGACTATTCCGGGGGAAATGTCTTTGAGAACATGGTCCACCAGGTCGCGTTTTGGTATAAGGTGCTTCACCTCACCATTCCCCGCCGCGTCACTATGGCTGGTTATAACTATCTTTCGCCCCAAATGGAAGTTCCCGACACCATGGACGTTTCCATGGATCAACCGGAAAACCTGTTGTTCACTTGGAATTCGGCATTTGGCAACAATTATTACGGGGAGGACGGAAATGACCTGGCGTTGGGAAACAAAGGAACCGTGCTCCGTATCGTGGATAGCGTGACCTATCTGCCGCAGAACCATCACCCCGCACAAGAGGTGGAAAATGGCTCGGTGGTCGGCGGTGAGCCCAATATCGTCGGTTCGGACGAGGCCGACACCGAAGCCCACATGCGCAACTTCTTTGATTGCGTCCGCAGCCGTAAAGAACCCAATTGTCCATTCGAGCTAGGCTTCAGCTCAGCCATAGCCTGCCAGATGGCGATTGCTTCGCTTCGTAAGAGCCGTACCGTCGCATGGGACCCAGAAAAAGAGGACATCGTCTGATCCGTCGGAATGAATGCAACAAAACCGGCCAGCCGAGACCAAGCCCGATGAACTGAGGGCCCCATCCCGCTTCCTGGACTTCCACTTGGACGCGATCGCGCCAAATCACTTAGTCCACCGGATTCGCCGCGAACACCCCAGCGGCTCTTGCACTGCTGGATCTGCGCGACTTCGAGGCCCGTCGCCAGAGGCGGGTCAGGCACCCGAGACATCCTCGACACTGTAATTAGAGGTGAACCGATCGCTTCGAAGAAACTGCGGACCCGAGTTTAGCCCATTTCGAGTTTCCAGACTTTTTGCCCGCCGAGTGAGTGATAGAAGCCCCATCCGGTGATGGCTAGCAAACTCAGCAAGGCCAGGATCGAGGACGTCATATACCAGGTGGAAAAATCGGCGGAGAAGGGAACGTTGCCCATCATGTTGGTGGTGAAGATTGCAACCGCCAGAGGGACGAGGCCAAAACGAATGACGATCAACACGGCGATGGCATACACGATGATCTGAGTTGGAAGCTCGATCATCTTGTAGGAGCTGCTGAGTCCTCGGGGCACGGCAAAGATGGCGATAAAGACGATGGCGGCGATCCACTCCTTGCGCAGGAGGGCTCGCAGGCCAAGAAGCAGGAGGAAGAAAAGGAGGGTAGTCTCAATCGACTGGGGCCACTGCCCCAACCACGCGCCGAGCGCCGCGCGTCCACCCAGGAGGGCGGCCCTCGAACCGATGTCCGGAGCCGCCCCCATGTGCATCAAGGGGATGGAGCGAAGCAAAAAGACCAGAATCCACACGACGCCCAGGGCGACACCTAGAAGAATGTCGCGGCCAACGACGGGATCGCGCCAGTTGCCGGCGAGCAAGCGGCTCCAGGAGATGATCGATTTCGGCCACAGACGCCGGACCCAGGGCTCGATCGCCATGTAGAACAGCCAGATCGCGCCCGCAAGGAATAATGCAGTACTGATCGCGAGGATGCCAAGACCAATGGTGTCGCCTACCGTGGAGAAGTGGCCGAGGCAGAGGAAAAGAGCCATCTCCAGCGAGAACATGAGGACCGCCAGGCGCAGCGCTCCCGCGCGGTCCCCACGGCCGCGCAGGTAATTCTTGCGGGCCAGGAAAGCGGTTCCGCTGAGTCCGAACACGACGATAAGCAAAGAAATGATCCTCTGCGCCTTCTCGCCCAAAGATTTCTTCTGGCTGCCAACCATTCGTTCGGGCTTGGTCCAGTCTCCGATGAGGCGAAAGAACACAGGCTTGCCTTGAAAGGATGCGGCTTCGACGCGCAATGGCCGGCTTGTGCCCGGCCAGACCCCCGTCCAAGCGGCGTGTGCGTCGGATGAGGCAAGCGAATTCCAGGTTGGGCTGGTGGATTGGAATTTGGATGGGTCCAGATCGGCGGCATTGAACAGAATGTTCCAGTCGAAGGACGCGGGTT
>Ga0123355_10014970_pt1 | contig 12159 bp, 10 predicted proteins | sample TergutEmb28metaG_3_FD_89872 | JGI IMG/M metagenome (GOLD analysis project Ga0123355, IMG submission 89872) | Embiratermes neotenicus P1 segment gut microbial communities from Petit-Saut dam, French Guiana - Emb289 P1 | ecosystem: Host-associated > Arthropoda: Insects > Digestive system > Gut ... | reverse complement strand
GCACGCTGTAAAGCGCAGCAAAAATACCCAAAATAATCGGCATTATAATCGGCATTGTAAACTGATTGGCATCTGTTTCGTTATCGACCGACGAGCCGATAGCCGCAAACAACGATGCGTACAGCAAATATCCGCCGAGAAAATAGACTACAAACAGCGTGCCGATTTGAAACCAATTGAATGATGAGATAATTTGCATCACATTGGCAACTTCCATTTCCATTTCGGGCATTGCCATTCCGCCCATTTGGTTGAGTTCCAACATCGCATTCGGGTCGATAAATTCGCTCAAAAACAGGCTTCCAATTGCCATAAGCCCGAAAGTGAGTATAATCCACATCAAGAATTGAGTTAGTCCGACCAGCGCAATTCCGACGATTTTTCCCATCATCAATTCAAATGGGCGAACGGATGAAATCATTACTTCGACAATGCGGTTTGATTTTTCTTGCATCACGCCCATCATTACTTGTGTGCCGTATATCATAAGAAAAACATAAATCAACATACCTGCAATCATTCCGATAATAAGTGCCAATTCGGCAGATGTTTCGGTTTTTTCGCCGTCTGCGCCCCAACGAATGGTTGAGATTTCGAGATTTGCCCGCGAACTTTCGAGAATTTCCTGCAAATTTGGAATGTTGTGCGCAGCAAGTTTTTGCTCTCTGACGTGCCGACTCAATAAATTTTCGATGTGCATTCTGACATCAACTCCAAGTTGCCGTTCCGAAAAAAGCGTTGCGCCGCGCGGATTTTCGGCGAGGTCGTCGTTTATCAAAAGCAAAGCGGTAAACTCGCCGCTTCTTGCCCTTTCTTCCCGAACGGTTTCCAACGGTTTATCAACGAATTCAAAGGTATAAATTTCGTTGCTCACCAGCACATCGTGATAGGAGTTTGTACGGTCAATTACAATGATATGTTTCTCTGTGCTGTCTTGCAAAGTAGCAATCCACAACGGAACAGTCATAATGCCGATAAAAAACAGAGGCGTTAAAAAAGTCATCAGAATAAATGATTTTTTTACCACGCGCGTTTTGTATTCTTTCTGTATAATTAATCCTATTTTGTTCATTTTTCTGTCTTTTTTACTGTTTCAATAAAAATATCGTTCATACTCGGAAGAATTTCCTCGAAAGCGACGATTTCGGTTTGTGCTATCAGAATTTTCAGCAAATCGTTATTGCTCAATGCGCTGTCTTTTTTTATTTTACTTTCGTAAATGCCGTTTCTATTTACGTTTTGTTCGAGCAATTCAATCTTATTGTCCGAAATCGGATTGGCAGAACATACTTTGAACGTGTGCGTGGTATACGACGCGCGAATTTCGGCAACATTGCCTTGCAACATAATTTTTGAATTGTTGATGAGCGAGATATTTTCGCACAATTCCTCGACCGACGACATATTGTGAGTCGAAAAAATAATCGTCGCACCGTTGTTGCGCAGTTCGAGAATTTCACTTTTCAAAAGCGCCGCATTCACCGGGTCGAAACCGCTGAAAGGTTCGTCGAAAATCAACAATTCGGGCTTGTGCAAAATGGTGGTGATGAATTGCACTTTTTGCGCCATTCCTTTCGAAAGTTCCTCCACTTTTTTGTTCCACCACGCTTGAATTTCAAATTTTTCAAACCAAAATTTCAAGGCTTTCATCGCATCGTTTTTGCTCATTCCTTTCAATCGAGCAAGATAAAGTGCCTGTTCGCCAACTTTCATTTTTTTGTACAATCCGCGCTCTTCGGGCAAATAACCGATATGCTGCACATCTTCGGGACGAAGTTTTTTGCCATTCAAACGTACTTCGCCGCTGTCGGGCGCAGTAATGTAATTGATAATGCGAATTAACGTTGTTTTTCCCGCGCCGTTTGGTCCGAGCAATCCGTACACGCTTTGCGCAGGCACAGAAAGACTTACGCCGTCCAACGCGCGATGAGCGGAATATTGTTTTACAACGTTTTCGACTTCGAGAATTGAATTATTTGTTTCTATCATATTTTTTTTGTTTTTTGTAAATTATCATTATCTCGGCAACAGAACAGACGGCGTCGATGTCCTAATAAAAATCAAGTAATCAAAATCATTCACTATTTTTCTGTTCATAAACTCGTTTGAAACTCTGCCTCCACCCAATGCTCCAACAACTCTATAATCCAATCTCTGTCTTAACCATTCGGTATATCGGCTGTTATTTGCTTTAATTCTTCTCAAATCCAAGATAAAAATCGGTTCGTTTAACTGATTTAGCAAATATTCCAACGTACCACGATAAGCTGGTGCTGCTTCATAAACTGTAAGACCGTCATTTCCCCAAGCCGAAAAACTTCCGTCGAAAAAAGTAAAACCAAAAGTTACATAATCGTCGCCAAGTTTTTGTGCCAAATGATGACCCATTAGTTGGTCGGCTTTCATAATGTGTATATTGTGCGCCCAAATCACAAATTTAGAATTTGGATTTTGTTCTTTTATCCACATAAAATTATTTGCCATCGACTTGTCGCGCAACATAACAAGATTGTCGGTTTTGACAGATTTCAAGTATTGTTGTATGATTACGACATTTTGCTGTAACCACGCTTTTTCGGAAGTTTGAAGTGCAGAAGTATCAATGCTGTGTTGTAAAAACGATAATATAGAGTTGAATTGTTTCATTACATTCTCTCTGGCACTTTCTCGATGTATCCAAAGAGAAACGTTATTAAGTATTATTTTCAAATCTGCTATTTTGTTTTCTACATTTTCATTTCCTCTGAATGCGTTAAGTAACTCGCTTACTGCACCTTCGTGAGATTGCATATCAAAGCCTGTAAATTTAATACGTTGCTTTGATTGATTAAACCTGCGCATCCATTCAACTATATCCAAAACTTCCTCTGTTGCCCACATCCAATATTGCATACCCCAAATAAGTTGTCTTGGGTCGCCTTTGCCATGAACTACATAATCGTTCATTCTGTATGCTTCGGGCATACTTGCTTCGATAGAAAAAATGTCAAAATCCTTGTTTTCAGCCAGATATTGAATAATGCGGTTTTTCATCTTAAAAATCTCGCTCGAGCCGTGCGAAACTTCCCCCAAAGCAACCACTCGGCTGCTGCCAATCAGTTTGCTTAAAATATCAAGGTCGCTCGTATTGCCACCATCAGGATTATAAGTTCGCAAAGGATAAATGTAATTCCGTAGTTCTGAAATTTCTTTTCGCGAAAGGCGTTTTTTATCTGGCACAATCGGGTCAATGTATTTTTCGCCATTGATGTATAGCTCAAAATTGTCAAACCAAGCTGTACCTTCGCCAGTGAATACTCCGCCAAATCTGATGTTTTTTGCACTTTCGCTAATATCCATTTTTATAGATACCTGTGTCCAAGCATTATTACCGCTTAAACCTCGCTCGTGCATATTGTCAAAACTTAATGTTTGTCCTGTTGCATCATCTGCTCTGAGCCAAAGTCCGGCATATCCATTTTGTACGTTTTGGGTTTTAATCCAACCTTTAAATTCTACGTTCTTACCTGCGAAAGTTTCAATCGGAAGTCTTCCGGTAAGTCTTCCATCGGCATTTGACTGGCTGGGAATTTCCATTTTAAGGCTAAATTTGCCACTGTGTTTCTCTCGCTTGTCCAAATAAATATTGACACCTTCGCCACCGATATGCCACATTCTGGGCAACAAAGAGTTGTGTACTCTATTCTCGAAGTCGAGATTTAAACTGCCGTGTGAGACACTGTTATTTTTGCATTGAGAAAATAACAATATAGCAATTAGAAAAATTAAATTCTTGTTCATTTGTTTTTGTTTTAAGTTTCAGGTTTTAAATTAAGTCCTGCCTTGTTTTTAATTATGTCGAATTCGCCGTAATTAAAATTTTCTTTTTTGTCTGAATCAAGATTTTTGGGATTACAGGATTTACTTGATTTAATCCTGCTAATCCAATAATCCCCAAAATCCTGATTTAGACAGGTTTCCCATTATCCGCGAAGCTGTAATACTTTCCTTTCGCCACAATAATATGGTCTAAAAAGCGAATTCCGATGGCTTCGCAACCGTTTTTGATTTTTCTGGTTATATTTTCATCATCGCGGCTCGGATAACTCGAACCCGAAGGATGATTGTGCGCAACAACAATCGCTGTTGCCGATTTTTCTAACGCTATGCGCAAAAGCATCGGAGTGTCAACAAGGGTTTGATTTATTCCGCCTTGCGTAAGCCGTTTTATTTCAATCACTTTCAGCGCACTGTTCAACAACGCAATCCAAAATTCCTCGTGAGGCAAATCAATCAAAATAGGCTCGAACAGTTCAAAAAATTCCGCGCTTGTTTGTGCGCTTTTTCGTTCCAACACGTTTTGCAATTTGCGTCGTTTTCCCAATTCGAGTGCCGATTTTATCGTAATGGCTTTCGCTTCGCCAATTCCTTTGAAGCGTTTGCACAAATCGGCGATACTCAATTGCGCCAATTCGTTCAAATTATCTTTGCATTCGCGCAAAATTCGGCGCGAAAGTTCAACGGCTGATTCATCTTTATTTCCCGAACCAATCAATATCGCCAACAACTCGGCATCGGAAAGGCTCGACATTCCTTTTTTCAACATTTTTTCGCGCGGTCGGTCGTCTTCTGCCCACTCGCGGATTGTGAGGCGTTTTTCCGAACCTCTCCCTAAATCCCTCTCCACAAGAGAGGAACTTTGATTAGTTCTATATGTTGGTGTTTCGTTCAAAGTGTTTTTATTTTTTTATAAAATCATTGCGAAGCAGAAAAATATCTGTATCTTTGCTGTGTAGATTTTATTAATGATTTGATTTCATTGCGGTTAATGATTTTATGGGGGTTCACCCAAATTTCATTAGCCGTTTTTTTATGCTTTTTTCTTACCAAAAAACAAATAATACATATTTATTCCGATAATAATGGCGTTGGCAATTACGATAGGATAAGCCGCGATGAGCAAACCGTAAACAACAAAAAACAAACAGCCGACAGAATTTATCAGCCGAAGTTTTACCATATTTTTGAACAAAAAAGACAGCACAAGAAATGCAGGTGCTAAATAGCCGATAATGTTTATTGTGAGTTCTGACATAGCATTCTAATGTTTTATTTGTAAAAAGTTTAATTGTTATTTTTAATTTTCCTACTCATCAACTCTCCCCACAAAATTGACTTCGGGAATTTTCAGCATATCTTTCCGCATATCCTCGATTTCTTGCGTGTCGTGAACAAAAATGTAGAATTTTCCAACAAAAATGCCGTCGTTGGTTTCAATCACCATTTTGCTCATATTCATATCGTGGGTTACGGAAATTATTTCCAACATTTCAATCACAACTCCTTTTTTGTCAATACCTCGAATTTCGACCACTTCGGGGAAAAAGCGAAGTTTGTGCATATCCCATTTTACGGAAATAATCCGTTCGCCCTGACTTGCTTTGAGTTTGAGAACATCGGGACATTGTACTTTGTGTATCGTTACGGTTTCATTTTCACCGACATAACCCAATACATCGTCGCCCGGAATCGGATGACAACATTCGGCTAATTCGTATCCTTCGGTTTCGTCTGTGATAAGAAATGTTTTTTTACGGTCGATTTTATCAACCGACTCTCTTGCCGGGGGAAGCAGCAATTCGACTTTTTCATCGTTGTCGTTTTGACTACCAAATATGCTCAAAAGGCGAGCGATACGAGATTTCTTGTTTTCTTTGACAATATTTGGAATTTCGGTCAAATCCAACACATCTTTTCCTGCTTGATAATACAAGTTTTTCTTTTCGGACAGATTGAAGTGTCTGAGCAGGCGAGCGATTGCGCGGTTGTTGAGTTCGAGATTTACATTTGCAAAAATTTCTTCGAGCCGCTGTTTTCCTTTCGTAACAATTGCCTTTTTCTCTTTTTTAAACCAATCGCGGAGTTTGGATTTAGCGTGAGCCGTAGTCACGAAATTTTCCCATTCGGGCTGCGGAGTTTGTTTTTTGGAAGTAAGAATTTCGACTTGGTCGCCACTTTGAAGTTGGTAACTCAACGGAACAAGCGTACGATTTACTCGGGCGCCGATACAATGAAATCCAATGTCGGAGTGAAGCAAAAACGCAAAATCGAGTGCGGTAGCACCTTTTGCAATCGGTTTGACATCGCCTTTGGGCGTAAAAACAAAAATTTCGGAAGCATACAAATTCAATTTGATGGTTTCCATAAAATCGACTGCGTTCGGGTCGGGATTTTTCAACAATTCCTTAATTTCGCGCAACCATTTGTCTAGTTCCGATTCTGTTTCGCCCGTTTTGTATTTCCAATGTGCAGCAAGTCCGCGTTCGGCAATATCGTCCATTCGCGTGCTTCTGATTTGCACTTCGACCCATTTTCCGCCCGGTCCCATAAGTGTAACGTGAAGCGATTCGTAGCCGTTTGGTTTGGGATTGCTCACCCAATCGCGCATTCGTTCGGGATGCGGTTTGTAAATAGAAGTGAGCGCAGAGTAAATTTCCCAGCATTGGTCGCGCTCGCTCGTGCCTTGTTTCGGTTCAAAAATAACGCGCAATGCGAGCAAATCGTAAATATCCTCAAAATCGACATTTTTTTCCGACATTTTTTTCCAAATCGAATAAACGGTTTTGATGCGAACTATCAATCTGTATTTGTAACCTTTTTCTTTCAGTTTGTCGTTTATCGGAGTGGAAAAATCTTGGTAAAATTCTTGGCGTTCTTGCGAAGTTTCGGCGAGTTTTTTTTCCAACGCTTTGAATGTGTCGGGATGTTCGTATCTGAAACTTAAATCCTCCAATTCGGTTTTTATGCGGAAAAGTCCCAAACGATGCGCAAGCGGTGCGTAAATATATTGCGTTTCGCCCGCAATTTTGTACTGTTTCGCCGGCGGAAGCGAAGCCAATGTGCGCATATTGTGCAGTCGGTCGGCAATTTTTATGATTATCACGCGCACATCTTCGGACATCGTGAGAATGAGTTTGCGAAAATTTTCTGCCTGACTCGAAGCGTGTTCGCCAAAAACTCCACCTGCGATTTTGGTCAATCCATCTACAATTTGTGCAATTTTTTTTCCGAAAAGATTTTCAATATCCTCAACAGTGTAATCGGTATCTTCTACAATATCGTGAAGCAACGCGGCGCAAATGGAAGTTGAGCCTAATCCAATTTCGTTTACCACAATGCGCGCAACCGCCAACGGGTGCATAATGTACGGCTCGCCCGAACGGCGACGAAGTCCTTTGTGCGCGTCGTTGGCAAATTTGAAGGCTTTGGTTATTATTTCAACTCTTTTTCGATGATTTGTGTTTAAATAATCGTGGATTAAAGCATCAAATTCCTGTTGAATTAATTTTTCCTCCTCTATGAGTTCTTCTTTTTTCGACATTGTTTTAAAAACTATAACTACACACTGATTTTGTATAAATATTCCGGAGCATAATCTGCTCCATTCGCCCATTCAACAGTATTATACTTCACTTGGAAATTTTTAAAATAATCCAACTGTTGCAACGGCTCGTAAACAGTTCCATTCAACTCATTTTGCAAATCAACTGTTTTTGTTTCGCCTGTGTTGAATGTCAGCAAAATACGGTAATCGTCCAAATATACAGCCTTTGATATTTCTAAAAACATAAGCAATTTTATTTTAATGGTTCTATACTGTTCAGCGGTTCACCTTTTTGTGCTTTTTCCCACACTTCCAGCAATTCATCTCTATGGACTTCCAACCATTCAAAAATCATTTTCAAAGCACGTCCGGGCATATTTCCTGTTACAATTCCGTCTTTTATTGTAACAGTAATTTTATACTCGCCGTACCATACGTGAAAATGAGGTGGCGCGTGGTCTTTGAAATTCATCAAAATGATTAGTCCGTAAAATGTGCTTATTTGTGGCATAATTATTCAAATTACTACGTTTCAAAATTAATTTCGGGCAACAAAGATACTTGTTTTTTGTCTATATTTTATTTCTATTTTTCTGCCGTTATTTTCTTCGCTATCCATTCAATAGAAAAAATGGTTACAACTCCGAGCGCGCACAAAAACACAGCGATTGCAAATTCGGCATTCATTTGCGGTAAATTCCACACAAAACCGGTTGTAACTTCTTTTGTTCCAAAGGTTTCGACAATGGATTCTTTCCAAGGCCACAAAGTTGCGAGCGAACCGAGAATAAATCCTGTGAGAAGCGAAATTGTAGAGTCGCGAAAACGCTTCAACAGCCACGACAAACCGTGAGAAAAAGGAATTACACCAATCACCGCGCCGAGAATAAACGGTATCAATATCTCAAATTGCAAATTATTGACGGCATCAATCATAACGAGATGATAATTTCCCAACAGCAGAAGCACAAACGCGCCGCTCGTTCCGGGTAAAATCATACAGCACAGCACAATAGCACCGCAAAGCATTAGAAACCAAAAATTATCATTCTCCACGCCCGGCGTGCCAACCGAAATGAAAACAGCAATAGTTGTTCCGACTAAAAAAAGTAAAATGTATTGAATACGCCATTTTTCCACCATTTTTCCCAAAAAGACGACCGAAGCAAGCACCAATCCAAAAAAATACGCCCAAATGTAAATCGGGTATTTGTCGAAAAGAAATCCGAGTATTCTTGCCAATGAAACAACTGCTACTATGTTGCCAAATACTACCGTGAGAAGAAAAACGAAATCGGTGTGTTTTGCAAATTCACGAAAATTGCCTTTCAACAACAACTTGAATGCCGTTGGGCTGAATGATTTTAACGAATTGATTAGTCTTTCAAAAAGACCTGTAATCATTGCAACCGTACCGCTCGAAACACCCGGAATCGGGTTTACTGCGCCCATTGCAAGCGATTTGAGGAAAATGGTTAATTGTTCTTTCATATTTTTATTTCAAATTTCAACTTTTTGTAAACCTATTGGCATTTAGAGAATATGCGTTTAATACTTTCGGGCATTATTTCTTTCTGAACGAGAAATATGCTCGCCAGCATAATGTAAGCAACGTACCTGATACTAGCGTACGAGTGTAGAATATTACGCGTATCCAATCGCCAATGACCTACTATCACGTTGCTATAAACATTAAGCAACAAACAACCGATTGCCAGCACAATGACGCTTAAAACCGCTATGCGAATATACTTTTTATGTTGCCAAAAAAATAGAATAGAAACGAGCAAAAAGGCAAGCGACAACCAAAGAAAAAGTTGTGTAACCGACGAAAAAATGCTTAACACATTGCCTCTTGATACAGCACTATTAAAAACAAGAATGAAATTCACAACATTCAGAGCCATTGCCGGCAACATAAGAATAAACACTTTTTTCCCTTTTGTAAATAACTCGTTGATTGATTTTATATTCAGCAAAAAAATAGCGGATATTAGTATTATGATGTTTGAGGCAAGCCTTATGTAAGATATATAAGGTATTGTGGAAACTCCGAAAGAATGTAACATTCGTAAAAAATAGACGGTAGTTGCCAGCGACAAAACAGAAGCGACTATCAATGTAATACTTGTGCCTCGCAACATAATTTTTTCATTGAGAGTTGATGGCGATGTTTTTGGATTTTCTCCGTACTTGTTTTTTCCCAAACTTCCTTCGGTTGCCATCAGTGTGAGCCATACTATGCCAACAACAAATTGCAATACGAGTGCAAATATTGTCCAGCCGTTTCCTGTCATATTGTTGCGTAGCCATATTCCAGCAATGTTTGGAATCAGTATCGCAAGTATGAGCCAACCGCTCAATCCTACATCGCGTATTCTACGAACGCTAACTGCTATGCTCGGCAACGTCAATAATGCAGAATAGGTAATAAGAGCAACGAAAGCATCCTTAATAAATTCATAAAGACCTACATAATTATATGTAATGGAGAATATAACTGCTACCAAAGACGCCCACACAACAGCAAAAATCAGATAAAACAGCAAGAACATCCAATACTCTTTTCGTCGCGCTCGCCCGCTGAAATCAGAATAGTGCTTAATACATTTTATAAACCATTCCATACTCAAAATTTTTTATTTTGTTTAGGGCGAAAGCATTTCGCCCTAATGTACTCTACACTCTAAATTAAAATCCTGCTAAAAGCAAACTTATATCATTCGATTTTATTCCGTAATGTTCGGCAATGAGGCGATTAACAGGAATTCCTTCGTAAACGTAAACGCCGTTGCGAAATCCCGAACTTTCTACAATTTCGGATTTTACGCTTCCCGACCGCCCGACTTCCAACAGCATCGGCGCAATGATATTGCTCAGCGCCATTGAAGCAGTGCGCGGAACTCGTGCCGAGATATTGGGCGCGCAATAGTGAATTACACCGTGTTTTTCAAAAGTTGGATTTTTGATTGTTCGGCTTTCGGAAGTTTCAAAGCAACCGCCTTGGTCGATGCTCAAATCGATAATCACTGCACCTTTTTTCATCGTTTTTACCAAATCCTCCGAAACCATAAACTGCTCGAAATCATTAATGTATCGCAAGTTTCCGATAACGGCATCTGCCGACGACAAGGCTTTGAAAAGCGTTGTAGGGTGAATAACCGAAGTGAAAACGTGTTGTCCCAACTGCTGTTTTATTTGGCGAAGCTTATTTATACTGTAATCGAAAATTCGCACTTCCGCACCGATTGCCAATGCCACACGCGCGGCAACGGTACAAGCAGTTCCTGCGCCGAGAATCAGCACTTCGGTTGGAAAAATTCCAGCAATTCCGCCGAGCAACAAACCTTTTCCGCCGTGCTGACTCGTCATCAATTCGGAAGCCACACCGATTGCCGAAATTCCCTCAATTTCTGCCAAAGAATTGACTATCGGAAAGGCTTTTTGCTTATCTTTTATCAGTTCATAAGCAACAGCGGTGAGTTTTTTCTCCATCATCAGTCGAATGCATTCTTTTGAAAGACTGCCAAGTTGAAGGAGTGAAAAAATGGTCGCGCCTTTTTTCATCATTTCCAATTCCGACAAAGTTGGAGGCGAAACTTTCAGCACAATATCGCGGCTGAAAACATCGGCGGATTCGTCCACCAAAAATGCGCCTGCTTCGCTGTATTGCAAATCGGTGTACGAAATGGATTTTCCTGCATCGCGCTGAATATAAACACTATGTCCTTCCTCTACAACAATGGCAACACCTTCGGGCGTAAGTCCGAGCCGAGTTTCAATATCTTTATTTTCTTTTGGAATTCCTATCGAAAGGCGCGTTTGATTTTCTGTCTCTTGCAACAAACACTCCTCCGGAAAAAGTTTTTGGGCTGTTTTTGGGTCGATTTTCATACAGTTTTGTTTTTTTAATTATATCGTACAAAAGTAGCGACAATTTATAAGAAAACAAAATTTAAAACCTCAACCCATCTAATAGCTCAACATAAACCCGAATTGCATCGCGGATTTCTTTCAAAAAAATAAATTCGTCGGCAGTGTGCGAGCGCGCCGAATTACCCGCGCCGATTTTTGCGCTCGGAAACGGCATTTGCGCTTGGTCGGAAAGTGTGGGCGAGCCGAAAAGCGATAAGCCGATTTCTTTTCCGCGAGAAGCAAGTGCATGATTTAAAGGCGTTTGCGTAGAGTTTAAGTGCGTACTGCGAGCCGTTATTTCACAATTTGTCAGACTTTTGATTTCTTGCAATAATTCAGTATTTGAGTACAATTCGTTGCTCCGAACATCGACCGTAAATGTACAAACATCAGGCACAACATTGTGCTGCGTCCCTGCGTTGACGAGCGTAACGGACATTTTTACCGCGTCGAGCAAATCCGATTTTCGGGAAAATTCGTAGTTTTTAAACCATTCAATTTGGGGAATTGCTTTGTAAATCGCGTTTTCACCTTCATTGCGCGCGGCGTGTCCCGATTTTCCGCGAACGGCGCAGTCCAACACCATCAAGCCTTTTTCGGCAACAGCCAAATTCATTTCGGTCGGCTCGCCTACGATGGCAAAATCGATTTTCGGTAGTTCGTTCAAAAGCATTTTTATGCCGTTTTCGCCTGTAACTTCCTCCTCAGCCGAAGCGGAAAAAATCAAATTGTACGACTGAGGTTGCTGCGTGAGATAGAAAAACGCGTGCAAAAGACTGACCAAACTCGCGCCTGCATCGTTGCTTCCCAAACCGTACAATTTATCGTTTTCGACCGTTGGTTTGAAAGGCTCGCGCGTCCAGCCAGAAACAGGTTTCACG
>Ga0123355_10014969_pt1 | contig 12159 bp, 3 predicted proteins | sample TergutEmb28metaG_3_FD_89872 | JGI IMG/M metagenome (GOLD analysis project Ga0123355, IMG submission 89872) | Embiratermes neotenicus P1 segment gut microbial communities from Petit-Saut dam, French Guiana - Emb289 P1 | ecosystem: Host-associated > Arthropoda: Insects > Digestive system > Gut ... | reverse complement strand
TGTTGTGTTTGGCAGGTAGGTGTCTGTCTGCTGTGAGGGTTGTGTTTGGCAGGTAGGTGTCTGTCTGTTATGAGTGTTGTGTTTGGCAGTTAGGTGTCTGTCTGTTGTGAGTGTTGTGTTTGGCAGGTAGGTGTCTCTGCGTCGGGCTGATCACTCGTCCAGAGGAGTCCTAAATACTGTGGTGCGTCGTTGAGTGTGATATAGAAACCTAGATAATGAGGACGCTATGACTCATTAGGGGTTGTTGCACCGTGGGGAAAAGGCAATAGGCTAACTTTCAACCTTTTGACGACCGTTTCACGAAGACGATCTCAGGCAAGCTGCAGATTTTGTACAAACGACAGCAGTATCTGTAGACTTCGTATGCATGAAGAAAAGTAGTTAGATTCCGAGACAAAACTGAGTAAGTATAAAGTTATAAATATTACGGGGTCAGAATTTCGTTACTCTAAACCATCACCCACAGTACAAGTACTGACACTTCCAAAAGCACTTGTCAACAGGCGGTCCTCGAACTGAGTCAGTTGTCTCGGTGAAAATAAATTGTTCTTCTTATTCAACGACTTCAGTAGGCCCTAAAACTGAGCACCTGTAATTGTAGAGTATGACACTCCGTTGTGTTTATCCTATCACTGCAAGTACACAGCTACACATTTACACGGTTAACACAACCTTTTTACTGTGTTACAATCGAACCTCTTTATAGCGACATTGGTTTACACGTCGCCTCTTTTTTAACGTTATTTACTCTGTGGTACCAAGTAATTCCTCACTGCTAACCATAACATTACACTCCTCTGTTAGAACAACACCCGTTTATAACGACACATAATATTCAGCCCTCTTCATGACGTAATAACCGAGTTCAACTGTGTATATAATACAATGACAACATGTTTCGACACTCGATATTTTTCGTTTATGTAACTCGCATACAAACAATTAGAAGAAACTGATTTAAAATTATAAATTTCTATATTTTGGGGAGGAGTCCGCCACAGAATTAACGAGACTTTGCAAAGGGTTCGCGGTAACCGGAAGTTGAGACTAGTGTTGGACCATCTGCCCCAAAATTAAACCAATACTGTTGACCACGTTCACCCCAAATTCTTACAATAAACATTACATACTGCGTAATTGGCAATTAAGAGGAAGAATTTATTGTGTGCGGTAACGAATCTTTTATTAAGTATTTGCTACGTGACATCTGTGTCTGATGTGGCATTTCATCCAAATTTGATACACATTTGCGGCTATATGACGTTGCGCCTACTGCAGTCTGTCGCATATTGTGAAACCCACCACTACATACAAAATACTATGGGTCGTACGTCGGAGAGAGTGATATTATGAAGGAGAGTATGGTCGTGTGTCGGAGACAGTGGTCGTTTGTCGGAGACTATGGTCGTAGGGTGGAGACAGTAGTCGTGTTTCGGAGACAGTGGTTGCATGTCGGAGACTGTGGTCTATGGCGAAGACAGTGGTCGTAAGGTGGAGACAGTGATCGTGAGGTTGAGACAGTGGTTGTATGTCGGAGACAGCAATTATAGACTGGAGACTGTGTAAACATTCAGGCCTCACTCAAATTGTTACAGTGAATACTGACGTCAATTTGAAAGTAAGAGCACAGTAACAAATAGGCAGGCAGAAGGAAGGCACATGTGTGCAGTGTACAGACGGTACGGAATGTACAAATTTCTCTTCTGATGACATTGTAAGAATCAAAGCACGGTAAAAGTTGCGATATTTGACTTCTCCAGGACGAAAGGATTACCGGCTACTGTAACGTTCCGCATCCTGAAACCTTACATCCAATGTACGTGTGCTCGTGAACACAAGTACATCGCAGACTGACCTAACTATTTAATTGCACAGTTCGTATCCTCTCCTCTCCGGCTTTCTTTCTCTTTTCATCATTATTTGCTCTACATCATTCACACATACCCCAATTTCACAACCCCCCCCCCCCCCCTCGTAAGGAACTGTAACTAAGGTGCACCCTATGATTATCAAGGTACTTTGTAGATTTGGTAGCCTGCATGTGCAGGCATCAAGACGCAGAGTGAGTCTGGAGGAGTTTTTTTTTTAGAAAAAATGCTGCGAATGAGGCGGCAAGTATGATAATTAAAAAAATAAACCATTAATTATTCGACGAACTGCCGGTGTTTGTGACGAGTGCTTCCGTTTGACGGAATAACGAAACGTCATGAGCCTCTTAGTCAACTTCCTGTTAATAGAGATTTAGAGGCAAATTCATTTAAACATGCGAAACGTTTATGACGAAGGTTTCTGAGCCTTGGTTAGTATACATCAGTGTTTATGTACCTATGAGCAGGGTAGCTCAGTTAAATTAGTAACTAAGACACAGGCTGAAAAAATGGGAGGCTAGGATTCGACTTGCGATGGGGCGGCTTGTTTCTGTTTGCGACTCTGTTCAGGTCGGTTCGGTGGCCCACTCGACTTCCTGTTGAACATCCGGGGCTGTATAGCACGTTCGAAATGTGATGGCACACGCGCAGAAACCAGATTCGGTCTTTCAGCGAAACGGACGAGTCCATTTAAATTGGCGGGGGGTCGGTTCAGTCGACTACTGGCAGCCGAGGTGTGCGCATCAGCAGTAGTAATGGAAGTAATGCTGGATACACCATGTTCTGAGGTAGAGTGCAAGACTACTGCCTACCCACTCTACTCGCATGTTTCCCGTTCACTTCCCCGCCAGTGCGTCAACGTGTGCCTTCAGGTTCCGAACGCCCTATACCAATGGGGACAACAGTTGGGGCCAGAAGGTGACTACACAACTCCTCCTAGTGGTGATGAGTTGGCCCCATGTCCAACTGGGTGGAGACAAACAGTTCTTTATCTAATTTTACTTTCATTTGTTTATTGTTTGCTACGTATTTCCTGTTTCTCAGAAAACAGAGAGAGATAGGAAGAGGACATGACAAAAAAATAACAGGGAAAACGTGTTATGAGAAAGCAGTAAAGAAGCTAAATTCTTTGCTGGTCTTATAACGACGACTTCAAGAAAGCTTATGATTCAGTTAGAAGGGAGGTCTTGTATAATATTCTCAATGACTTCGTTATCCCCATGAAACGGGTAAGGTTAATAAAAATGTGTCGAACTGAAACTTATAGCAGAGTCCGGGTAGGCAAGAATTTGTCTGTCATGTTTCCTATTGGGAACGGTTTGAAACAAGGAGATGCTTTATCGTCATTTCTTTTCAACTTTACTTTAGAGTACGCCATTAGAAAGGTTCAGAGAAACTAGGATGGCTTGAAATTAAATGGTACACGTCAGCATCTGGTTTATGCTGATGATGTTACTATATTGGGAGGAAGAGTGCATACTGTAAAGGAAAATACAGAAGCTTTGATAGTGGCTAGTAAGGAGATTGGACTAAAGTAAACGCGGATAAAACTACGTAAATGATCATGTCTCGAGATCAGAATGCAAGAGGAACTCACAATATGAAGATTGGTAACAGTTCCTTTCAAAGTGTGGAAGAATTCAAATATTTGGGAACAACCTAAACAAATCAAAATTCTATTCTGGAAGAAATTGCGAGCAGACTTAAGTAAGGGAATGCTTGCTATATTTCGGGGCAATTTCGTTTATCTTCCAATTTGATATCAAAAAATTTGAAGATTAAGACATACAGAAATATTATTTTGCCTCTTGTTTTGTATGGGTATGAAACTTGGTCGATCACACTGAGGGAGAACCGTAGGCTGAGGGTGTTTGAGAATAAGGTTTTGCGCAGAATATTTGGGCCTATGAGGGACGAGGTGACAGGGGAGTGGAGAAAACTACATAATGAGGAGCTTAATGATCTACACTCCTCACCCAATATTACTCGAGTGACAAAATCGAGAAGAATGAGATGGGTGGGGCATGTCGCATGTATGGGGCGAGAAGAGACGTGTACAGGATTTTGGTGGACAAACCTGAGGGAAAGAAACCACTTGGGAGACCCAGGCTTAGATGTGATGATAATATTAAGATTGTTCTTCAGGAAGTAGGATTTGGGGTATGGACTGGACCGAGCTGGCACAGGATAGGGACAGGTGGCGGGCATTTGTGAACGCGGCAATGAACTTTCGGGTTCCATAAAATGCGGCGAATTTCTTAACTAACTGAAAAATTGTTAGCTTCTCAAGGACTCTGCTCCATGGAGTAAGTGAGTAAGAAAGTAAGTTCATTTAACAGCACTGTCAGTGACTGAAGGTAAATGGCGCCAAATTACTGGGTGATTGCTGAGTGACAACTGGAATTTTGTGCAAGGCAGTGGGATAAGTAGCCACGGGAAACCTAAGATGGAATGGTTGGTTTCTCGGTCTATTTGGTAACCGGGTACACAGGACAGATTGCCTGCGCCAAATTTCTTGTAATTAAAATAAAATAAAATTAAGAAAAAAGGAGAAATACATAAACAAAAAAGAGAAACAAAAACGGAGGAATGATGATTTTGTACCTTACCGTAGAAGGAAAAATGAAAGAACGATGATTTTGTACTTTACCGTAGAAGAAAAAAAGAAAGAACGATGATTTGTGCCTTAGTGCAGAGTGAAAAATGAAAAAGGGATGATTTTGTAACTTCCTGTAGAAAGAAAAATGAAAGAACGATGATTTTGTAACTTACCGAAGGAATAAAATAAAGAACGATGATTTTATGCCTTACTGTAAAAGGAAAAACGAAAAACGATGATTTTGTACCTTACTGTAGAAGGAAAAATGAAAGAACCATGATATTGTACCTTCCTGTAGAAGGAAAAATGAAAGAGGGATGATTTTGTACATTCCTGTAGAAGGAAAAATGAAAGAACAATGATTTTATGCCTTAATGTTAAAGGAAAATGAGACAGCAATGGTTTTATGCCATACTTTAGAAGGAAAATGAAAGAGGGATGATATTGTTACTTCATGTAGAAGGAAAAATGAAAGAACGATGATTTTGTATCTTACCGTAGAAGAGAAAACGAAAGAACAATGATTTATGCCTTACTGTGGAAGGAAAAATGAAAGAGGGTTGATTTTGTACTTTCCTGTAGAAGGAAAACTGAAAGAACGATGATATTATGCCTTACTGTAGAAGGAGAAATGAAAAAGGGATGATTTTGTACCTTTCTGTAGAAAGAAGAAACAAAAAACGATTATTTTTACCTTACTGTAAAGGGAAAAATGAAAGAACGATGATTTTGTACCTTACTATAGAAGGAAAAATGAAAGAACGATGATTTTATGCCTTACTGTAGAAGGAAAAATGAAAGAACAACGATTTTGTACCTTACCTTAGAAGGAGAAACGAAAGAACGATGATTTTATAACTTACTGTTGAAGGAAAAGTGAAAGAGGGATGATTTTTACCTTCCTGTAGAAGGAAAAATGAAAGAATGACGATTTTATACCTTACTGTAGAAGGAAAAATTAAAGGACGATGATTTTATACCTTACTGTAGAAGGAAAAATGGAAGAGCGATGATTATGTACCTTCCTGTAGGAGGAAAAATGAAAGAACGATGATTTTATACCTTATCTAGGCTACACTGCCTTCTGTGCTAACAGTCTCGACGCGTGTTTTGCAGTATTCAACCTGTAATTTGAGGAAGTACTTTCCGCAGTACTATCTCGTGATATTAATGTAAACTGCTGTCAAGTCTGCCCGAGTAACGACGGGCAGGAATATGAAATGCAGCGAAGTAAACCCAAGGCGCTGGAGAAAATAGAGCTTTACACGAGAAAGTCGTAAGTAAGCTTCCTTGTCTCTGGGACTGCTGCCTCTGCAGCGGTACAAGATCCCGTCACCCGGAGGAACTGCAGACCGAGAAAGGAAGCAGCTAATTATGAAAAATCTTCATATTTCAAAATCTCCCAACTCCGCATGTATAACAGTACGCTGCTTTGTGAAAATCAACGTGCATACAAACTGCAATTTTATATTACATTTCTCCTTTCTTATAAAAGAAATTCAAATACTGTAGGAAGAGGGACAAGGGTTCGAAACTGGAGGACAGTGAACCAAGGCAGGATCGAGATGACGATGTTGCACAAATACTTTCGCCCAATCCAGATGGACGACTTTAACAAAGATCGGTGATTAATATCAAAATAATCGTATAAAAATACCGATGAGTGGACATTTCTAAATGAAAAATAGACTTAAGCAAACTTACAGTAATTGAAGTTAAGTTGCCTCTGTGCTTTAATTAAGTACCATACACTTAAACTGTGTGCGGGAGTGGGAATGTCGTTCCTTCTTACCAGCGGCACCAGATGGTAGTGAGCTGTCAGCTATACGGCGCGGCCGCTTTAACCCCGAGAACGAGGTAGCAGTTCGGACTGTATAGGGGTCTGTTTGAACCCAGGATGTTGTCTGGACCGTGTGGGACAGAGAAGAATGGCTGCTTCTGGCGAGCAGCAAAACCTGCTTAGAAGGTAACAATTTATTTATCCTTAATTCATGCCTAATCGTATACAAATTCATTGTGTGAAGGTTTCGTTATGTTGCAGGCTTACATAATGGGCAAATTATGAAACGGTGAGCGGTAACGGCGCTGAAGCACAGTACTTGTCCTGCAACAGATCAGGTTCCATCCAACTCGCTGCATGTAGCAAAGGCTGTCTTGCGAAAATGTCAGCTCATGAGACTGTCAAAATGTCCACACATCTTACTGAAAAATTCAGTTCATTATGAAATAAAGTGAAATGCCAACTTGATGCAACTAGGTAATTTTATTGATGTATTCTTAGCTCGACATGTTTCGGGTACCTCAAGTTAAGTTCATTATCCTGTTCAAAACAAGTAAACATTGCTCCCTACACTTAACAGCAAAATCCTTTCCACAACGTCTCATTTTATATCTTTAACATATATTTTAAAAATATCCTCCAAACTACACATATAAAGCAAGCGGTCTTGTTCTTTAAGATTTCTCCACCAAAACAGTGGGCACATATCTCTTTTCTCCCCTGCAAGCCACTTGCTCCGCCTATGTTATCCACCTTTATTTCATTACCCTGGTAATATTTGGTGAGGAGTACAAATCATGCAGCTCCCCATTATACGGTCTCCTCCAATCTCCTGCAACCTACTCCCTCCTGTGCCCATACATCATCATCAGTGCCCTGTTCTCGAACACCTTCAGTCTATGTTCTTTCCTCAGTGTGAGAGACCAAGTATGAAACCCATAAAAAAGACATAAAATTATGATTTTGTGTATTTTGAAACGTTGGCTTCACTCTAGAATATTTTCTTAAAGCGTATCCTCGTTGTTGTGTTCCGGTACCAAACTAACACCACCAAATGATCTGTCAGTACAACATGTTCTTAGATGTGAAAAGACAGCTACATTTTTCGGCAGCCATCACCAGGCCGTACGCACACTTGAATCACAAACAAAGTGCTTAGAATCTCTCAAATTAATTGAGAGATTAACGAGCTTTATAATCTTATCAAGCGCCATCCATGATGAAGAAATCAACATATTGAATAACCTACATTTCAGATTGGCAAATAAATGAAATCCGTCAACACAACTATATTCTGGTAATTGTTACTATAGCAACGTGTTTCGACCATAAAAGGTCTTCATCAGGCTAATACAAAAAAAAACTAAAAAGAAAGGTATAAAATGGCATTTGATAAAGTAAGATCTAAATTTTTTACACTGAAGTAATATTTCACAATTTGCATGCTGCTTCTGTCTGGAATCAAAATTGTTGAAAACAGATAATACCGTCAGTTGTTGGGAGGCGACGCGAGGACGCGGTTGGCTGCAACAGGTAGGCTGTTCTGTTATATAATTAAGAATGCACACTGTATATTTAAATATATTAAGTGTACATGTACATATAATCTCTACAAACATAAGACGATACCGTAGATCTAACTATATTAACCCAGACATAACATATAATAGCAGAACCCATGTACCCACACCACCCATCCTACATAACACATGCGAGATCTCGTGCCCACCCCACCTGCTACCTCCCCTCTGTATACAGCCCACATAAGTCGAATATAGCTGCTTACTAAGTTTTTTTATTTCTCAGCCTGAAGATGGCAATTGTCAAGGTCCGAAACATGTAGTTGTTCTTTATGTAGTAAATTCTATACATATCTCTACCATCAAATAAAGTTGTGTTAGACAAATACATACACTGTATTCTAGGCTGTTCTCTTGTTTGTATTGCACTATGCAGGTTTCTGTACAATACGTAGCTGTAATGGTATATACAGGTAAAGCTTTCACCCTACAACAGGCCATGAAAGCCCAGAGGGGAGTAGATGTACAGCTCTGCTCTTTCTTTAATTTCAGCGCTAGATGGGATTTGGGTGGTCAGCGCCACGTCCAGGCCGCTCTCCCCCCTGGGAAAGGCCCCGAACCCACTGTACAGAAGACTTGGAGGGCCCCAGGGCCGGTCTGGACGGGTGCAGAAAATGTCGCCCGCACAGGGATTCGATCACCGAACCGTTCAGCCCGTAGCGAGTCGCTATACAGACTGAGCTATCCCGGTCCTGCAGTGGTATGTACAATAAGAATTTATACATTGTAACAGGAACGATAAGTTATTGATTGTTTGAACACGGTATTTAAAATTCTTCAGGCGCTGATATATGTACCTCCCATCGTCGATAAATTGTAAGGAATACATAACGCCATTCACAGCTGCGTCTCGGCAGACCCCTTTGTTATAAAACCAGTTACTAGTAGAGCAGGCCACTATAAAATAAAATTTTACTTGCTTGTACGCGTGTATCAGTTATGGTATATGACCACATGGTAAAAACCTAGACCGAGTGTGGTAATAAATTTGACCCTACGTACGTCATGATGGCCTATGGTTAAGCAGAATCACAGCTCCGTTTATTCTTAGCCTCGGTATTAGGCACATTCGAGTTGCTAGGTTCGCGATCCGGCTGCATTACCCACGAGAAAAGATTTCTCATTAGCCTTGTAATAGGGAAATTGAAAACCCCCAAAGACAGTACGGACGTACAAGAAAATACAAAAATACTGAAGAAAATATTTGGACCTTAGAAAATTGCGTTACAGTAAGATCGAAAATTTTTTGTACAATGCAGACCGCCATAATTTGTACCCGTGATTAAATTTTCTTATTTAGTTTCCAGTACCGGTATCAAGAGAAAGTGGGAAATAAATATTTTCAGAGACCAGGGATTAAATGGGACGTTAGAATTAAAATATGTTTATATATAAAAGCTGTGGATTAGTGTAGGATGTGATCCAGAGGAGGGGCTGTGTAAACACAGGAAATTTTGTGTTCCTAAACTGGTGGGGGGAATTTCTTGATCAGCTGATTCACTCTCAAGTTAGCAAGGATTATTTTCAAAGGAGTTGGTCTATTTAAATAGCACTTCCGCTTTCACACTCTGGCTCGACGCATTTCCAAATGTGTGTATTTATTAAATATCTTTAAGCGGAATTTTGCCATCATGAAATCCCTATTGAATACCCCTGGATTACTGGGAAAGCTCTGGAGGTCTATTTAATACGCATCCATGAATATGAGATTTTGTACTGTGCTTGTGGGGATATACATGGAATTTATATTTCAACAACAAAAGCAGGGGATAAATCTGTGACATATATGTTAATCGCCTTTAATAAATACCTACCCGAAACAAATAGCGTATACTGATGAAATAAAATATGTAAATCAGGGACGACAAAAACTTTTGAGACCTGCAGATAAAAAGGAAGGGAAGGGATATGGGACCCTATCTTCTGCACTTTATTTCTGATGTACAAGACTTTAATAATATGTAAGGGTAAAGGTTAGGACAATCATTAGCCAAGTCGTTTTCCCAAGGAACACATGAGCATGTTTTGGAGTTTTGGAGTAATTCTGAACGATTCTAGTGCTGCCAATTATTTAGAATTTACTAGCAAATAAAACAAAATAAATAAATCCAGTCTAAACACAACTTTATCTACAAGTAACCATCTCCAAACCCCATTTATAATGTACATACATCTCACAATGCCTCCATCTTGATGTAAGACGAGATCTCTTGCTAACACTCATGGCACTGTAATATACATTTCCTACTATGGCGATGTTTTGAGTCTGTAGATTGTTTTTATAGCCGAAAGACGTTGCTGATGATTAGTTACAGAAAAAGACGTGTTTAGACGTGAATTACATTTGTTCTACTTTCTAGTATATTTGAACGCCTTGCCTAAAAATTACTTAGCATTTCTTAACTCTGCACTATACAAGCCTAAGTTTTCTCTGTCCACAGCCTGAGGGCATGTGGAGGAGTAATACAGTAACACATGTTATTAGCTTCGGAATTAGATGGACGTAAGTCGTCAGCATCACGCTCCGACAGCTTTACCTTCCGGTAAATGTGTCCCACTGTGCATTTACTACTGTGCTGTATGGACCCCAGATCCGGTCTGGAAAGTTCGCAGAAGAGAAAAATCTAAGCTGGTACCAGGAATCGGGGGTAAAATTTGCTAGACTGTGCAGCTAACAAGACATTCATACTGACTGAGCTATCCCGGCTACTGCCATAAATATCTGCATTTAATTACTTCAAATTTGTATCGAGTTGAAAATTTTATAGAATAAAAATACCACAAAAACAAAAATACAATTTGAAATTGACGGTAAATTTATAATACGATTGTTGTGTGTATTTCGTAAACTAATTAAACGATCACGTATCACTGGGTGTCTACGAGGTATATTTGAGAACGTTTCGGAGAAATATGTTACCTCCATCTTCAGGACAGGAAATCAAAATGAGGGTCCTTTATGAATATCCTGCTGAGGAGATTGTTTTGAAACTCAGAGAGAGGAAATGAAAAGAGACTGGTGAAAATTACGCAGTGAGAAGCGTCAAGGTTTGTACTCTTCAATGGATTTAAACGGAGTGACCAAATCGAACAGATGAACTGGAAGAGTGAAATATTCAGAAACGGAACGACAAAAGCTCTCCCAGTCCACACAAAAATACTTGTTCCACGAACTATTCACGTATAGCCACGTTTTTCTTCTGTCCAGTAATCCATCATCACCTACAAGTTAACCCTTTTTGGATCAAGACCTGGGTTTGAGCGCGCATCGTCGACTGACCCACCGTCGAATGCAGCCCACACATGTCAGGCGACAAACGGTAGGGCGATATTTTTGTTCCCCCAAAAACTGACGGCATGTCAGAAAGCTGCCAGTCCCTTTGAGCCACTTAGTATAAATGTCTACTGACCGTGCTGTGCACCAGGTACAACAGCTGGAATGCCCTTATATTGTTCTGATACACTCACTCAGTCTCAGGTGTTACCGACAAAGACGCTGATACTTGTCAAGAAACCACGTGAACAAATGTGTCACGCACACCCAGAGTCGCTGCGAAACGACACGTGGGCAGTACTTGTAAAGTTTCACTTTTCCCACGAAGTGGCAAGTATCCACAAGATACAAATATTTATAAGTGTACCGCTGTTTGGAACGCGGTTTGTGGAATAGCATATAGAAGTACCGACATGTGGATGAACGGGTGAGTAGCTGGGGGTCAATGGATTTACGTCTGTATGGGTGCTGGGGTAGCAGATGTGGAAGTCTATCGGTAGATTTAAGAGTCAATCTGACACTTATTGGACCGTGCATCATTGTGATAACTGAGGAATAAAAAATAAACTTGATGCCACTTGTTATTTTAATGTACTTCTTACAGGCTTAACATGTTTGTTGGAGGCTAGGTGCGGTTAGGCTGGAGTAGTGTCCGGAAAAAAACATGAAATTGAATATAGCTGTACTTTTTCTTTAACCTCAGCGATGGATGGGGTGGTTGGTCAACAACACGTCCCGGTCGCTTTATCACTGGCAAAGACCTGGTACCCATTGTAAAGGAGGCTGGGTGTGCCCCAGGGCCGGGCTGGACGGGTGCGGAAAACCTAGCCTCCACAGGAATTCTAACTCCGGACCGTCCAGCACGTAGCGAGTGGCTATTCCGACTGAGCTAACCCGGCCCACCCTCTAATGTCAATATATTCTACATCCCCCCCCCCCCCCCCCCCCACACACGCCACCTCAACTCGTTTTTTTCTTATATTGCCTTTGAAAAAAAAAAGGATTTTTTCCACAAACGGGGGGGGGGGATGCGAGGCGTTGAAGCGAGCGACTCGGGG
>Ga0123355_10014968_pt1 | contig 12159 bp, 7 predicted proteins | sample TergutEmb28metaG_3_FD_89872 | JGI IMG/M metagenome (GOLD analysis project Ga0123355, IMG submission 89872) | Embiratermes neotenicus P1 segment gut microbial communities from Petit-Saut dam, French Guiana - Emb289 P1 | ecosystem: Host-associated > Arthropoda: Insects > Digestive system > Gut ... | reverse complement strand
TCCCTATACACACATCCCACTTCCTGGAGATCCATCCTAATATTATCCACCCATCTACGCCTAGGTCTCCCCAGTGGTCTCCTTCCCTCCGGTTTCCCTACCAAGACTCTGTACACCCCCCTCCTAAATATTATAGCTTTGGTAAACATCAGCATTCACACCTGTCACATAACTAGCAATACATGTTGCTTCGTTCGTCAAACTGAAGCCATTTACCTAGCAAACACAAGGAAACCTGTTACTCATTTCTTATTAATACCCATAATTCTGAAAAAAAAAAAATCTCAACAAAAGTTTTGGCAATTCATGCATTGTAAATACAACGCACTCTGCTTGTTGTCTAAGTTTTTAGATAACCTTTGCTTATCCCGAATTTAAGTCCGATAATCCGAAGCACAAGCATCACTTTGCCTGCGCTTATCTACGTATGAACTTACGTTAAACTCCGAGAAGTGCACATTGAGACTGATACAGGGTAACAACCTTTGTAACGAGGGCTGGCAAAACCGTTTCTTTATTCCTCCCACAATCAACCACTCAATTTTCTTGCTGGCTTACTGAAAACGGACACTGAGCCCTTTATCTCTGACTCTCATTCAATATCATTAAGCTACGTAGTTGTCCCTACAGACAACACAGGCCTTCATGGCTAACTGAGAGTAACTCGGTTGATAAACTAATTGCACCCCTTGTATGGAACCACAATTTTCCCTCCCGTGTTCAAAAAAATCCCTCCATTGACCCCAGTCCTGAGCCACGTGAATCCAGTACACATCCTCAGGCCACTACTGAACGACTAATTTTAATACGAAATGTATCCTTCCAACTGGCCTGTTTCTTTCGAGATTTCCTAAACTTATGCGGAATACCAAATTTTCCCTTGCGCGCTACATGAACCGCCCATCTCACACTTTTTGGTTTCATCGTGCTTATAATATCTGGCGAAGAATAAAAAACACAAAGTTATTGGTTACGTAAAATCGGAACACGCGTGCACAAATTTCCCAGAAATATAGGGGCCATACCAAAATCTTGGGCGTCTGAATGGTGCATGAAGCAAGTTACATAGAGAAGGCCCAAAAATGTTAGGCACCACCGTAGAAATGCAGTCACCACGGCGACCTGGCGACCGGGATTTGTGCACTCCTGCCTTGGACCATCATCCCGATGCTTCAGTTATCTTGGGCCCAAAAATTATTCTCAACACTTTCACAAAATCGACTTATTAAGTGATACGTTTCGCGATTTGTGCCACCATTTACAATAGTTACCCCACATCTTGCTTCCATCTGTCGCCTGTAGTGCAGTGCTGGCAGTAACATAGGCATTCTTATCATAACCAAACGCGGTTCGTTGTTATGTTCGAGTATAACGAAGTGGGTTCTTGTCTAAAATTGGACCGTGCGGAATGAACCGGACGGCATATATGCCTCTCATTTGAATACCGATAGCAAAACTATTTTGAAACGTACGTGAAGGTTGCAAGCTAAAAGAATGGGAGTGTCAAGAGGGAAATTTATTCTTGCCTCTTGCCAGTTTATTTAATAAACACGGTGTTTTACGGGACTAGAATGGTGGCTTATAAATTATTCCCATATTCATTGCTGCCTTTGTGTCTACACCAAAAAATGCCTTCCATAGCATGTGATTAATAAGAGTGAAAGGGTATAATTTTCATTACCTAAATTGTTCACTTTATAAACGCTGGTGTAATTAAGCACTTATCTGATCAGGGAATGTTATTATTTGCTATGCCAGAACGACATTCATCAGTAACGCACAGTTACCACACGTGTTTGCCAATAACTGTTATCAGTTGTGGCAGTACCTGAACTGAGCTGTGTTGCTGACATGACTGTGAAGTATATCACAATGAAGACATTGGCAAAACACAACTATGGAATTCCGATTTGAGTTGTAATCACGGAAGTACAGTTCCTGGTATTCCACGTATTGTCAATGTCCTGCAGCTCCACCATTAGGCCACCCTGCATCAGGTTACGTCACTGCCACATTTCATTGCACCATGAACAGCCCATACACACTGTCGTTCTTCAGATGTTGTCCTTCGCTACCTCAGTCTTGTCTTGCAAACCTCACACAAAGTACGTCTGAGCATTTTTACAAAAAATGAGAAAGCAATTTGAAAGGTCAGTCCAACCATAAGTCATCGCCGCCTTCATCAATGCCAGTGTTTAGCCTGCTTGGCTTGTTAATGTCATTACACACCAGAATATTCCTACGAGTACCCTCTCAACCCTGTTAGGGATCTTCCTACAGTCTTATTCCACTATATTAATGTTTTAATTCTTGGAGAGGTGTGTGTGTGTGTGTGTGTGGGGGGGGGGTCCTAAAAGAACAGCTTCACGTTAACAACATGTAGATACTTTATTTCATTTTTAGACGCTTTCGCAGTATTGCGAAAAGCGACTATTGGCTTCATCATATCTGTCCGTCCTTCCGTCCGTACGCATGAAATAACTCCGCCCCCAATGAACGATTGGCATAAAATTTATTTGAGTATTTTTAGAAAATCTGTCGAGAAATTCAAGTTTTATTAAAATCTGACAACAATAACAGGTGCCGTGCACGAAGATCTATGTACTGTACATTTAGGATAATACCTCGCTGAATATATTTTAGAATGAGAAGTATTCCACAGAAAAGTTGTACAGTAAATAAAAACACATATTTTATGTTTAATAATCGTGCCTTTTATGAGATAATGTAGAAACAGACAGGCCACAGATGACGATATAACACAGTGCATGCCCTTTGCATGCTGCATAACTACGGCTACAGACAAGCACTCAGAGTATGTAATATTTATTGCTTTTTCACAGCAACACTGGTTAGGTGAACACGTGTCACTGTTACGTGTATACGTACATGAACTGTCTTTTTTATCGTAGGGCTACCGACACTGGAAATATTTTATTGATGGTGGAAATTGACTTTGTTCTGCTAGTTCTCCATTTCTTTCGTGACACAGCAAATGGTAATTGGTGTTAGCCCCAAAAATCAGTTTTCAAGTGAAATAAAAAAATCAATGTGGAAAAGTCAACACACGTTAAAAATAATGTAATGTTTCTAAAATACTCTTTCGATAATAGAACCAGCCGCTTTGCAACTGACTGAAAAAGAAACATCGTGAAAAAGACACATCGCCGTTTCGTGAAATGCGTTATATAATCGGCTATCTGTAGGCCTATATATGTTTCCTGTTTTGTGTTTCGCAAGAACAGAGAGAAACAAAATAGTTGGATATATCTTGGACCTGTATACCTCTCATGGAGTACCTAACACCACTCTTTATCCAGTCGCAAAGAACCTATTGCGGTGGTTCGTCAGATTTCCTCCCACGTGTCACTCCAGGGCTAACCCTGGAGTGACTTCACCGCTGCCGAAGCGCGACTATGTGCAACGCTATTCACGGCAGGTATGCCTTGCAGTGCTCAGGGTCTCTCTCACTGAAAGTCTGGTTATCCCTGTCCTACAGTACCATATCCGTTCGCGACATTCCAGTACGATGACATAGTAGAGTCTTTGTTTCCTTGTTCTATAAAAGACCTAATGCAGTTCATGATGAAGGACAGGGTGGAAGAAGGATTGCCTGTCCTCCACACATCAGCTGCAGTATGCACATACATCTGCCGGTGCTCTAACTTGAAATCAGTTTAACTTCCGTACAGGCAGGTACAGTCCGGAACTCCGTTATGCAACCACAAAAGCTGGGGAAAAGATGGGCGAAGAGGCGGGACGTATGTGTGTGTGTGTGTGTGTGTGTGTGTGTGTGTGTGTGTGTGTGTGTGTGGGAGGATTCGCGGAAGGGACAGGAGAATGAGTTGACGGTGTGTGCTCGGATCACTTGTGGAAACGGTTGTTGCAGAAGTCGGTGCGATAACACCGGGCCACAGCACTGCTAACTGATGAATAAATGTGTTTTTTTTTAATTGTTAGTATTGTGAACTACAATTAGACGGGGAGGCGTGTTCTGAAATTCCTTCCGGAGACGCAGAGCTCGGTCCCCAGTATACTTCTCCAGGCGTTCGGGGTGGAGACGGTAACATGACCACGATAAGACATACTGAGGTGCTAGTGAATGAGGGAGTTCCTGAAATAGAAAGGCATTGCTTAGGTGCGGACCCACCTATTACAGCTCATCTCGCTTGACGTAAAAGTCCCCGTGGGTGTACTGTCTTTGCAAGAACTAAATGTTTTTAGATTGACCAGTATATTAGCCTAGCAGAGCGATGAAGACCTGCGTTCTTTCAAGAACAAATACGGCATTTAATATTCGAGATGACTCTTACGACATCTGACCGGGTGCAGTGATGTGATGACCTACATCTTGACCTATGGCAAGTTTAGCTGCGATCCTTGCACTCACGTTTAAGCGATAGCAGGATGAACTCCAATTGATGCACTTAATGAGTGCTGACCTACGTCATGCTTAATGCTACAATAAAAAGCCGGATGCACACAAGCTGAGCCAGTCAGCTGACTGCACACAGACATTAAAGGGAATGGGACAGCATGGCTGCAAGTTATTGACAGTGCTCCGGGCCAAAAACGCCATGATCTGCCACGTACAGCGCCAAATTTTATACGAAGGGGCAGTACTCTTCCCGTGAAAAGTACCTTCGACGAGGAAAATTATCAACCAGGTAAAGGTGTGCTTGTGCACACCATGAAGGCATGTCGGGGAAGGGCCGATATAGCCCTCGGCACTTCACGAAGCTGAGCGCTGTTCGTAGCATAATGCCATACAGGCAGCGAAGGGAATTTCATTTGCAGCCACGGTTAAATACTGGGCCCGGATATTGTAGTCGTTATAGCGACTTGCTACGGGATGGACGGTCCGAGGATCGAATCCCGGTGGGGTCGAGATTTTTCATATCCTTCCAGACAGGCAATGAGACCCACCCAGCCTCCTGTACAATGAGTACTGGATCTCTTTCCCGTGGGTACAGCGGCTGGGGCGTGGCGTTAACCACACACCCCCAAGTAGCCCCTCTGGGCCTTAATGACCTGTTCTAGGGCGAAATGTACTTTTTTTATTAAAGTACCTGAACATAAGCAACATGAAATTTATATACGCGTACGTACAAAATTATAAACAAAAGATGGGAGATCTTAGACTGTCAAGGCAATGACTACGAATACGACATAGCGAAATGCCCGAATTCACATCCACCCTCCACCGGCCCCACCCCACCCCGCCCCCATCACTCAGTACCTCTCCATGATCATTATTTGAAACGATTCTAACAGGTATAGACGAGCAAAAGGTTTCGCGTCGGTAAAGAACTGTTATCAAGGATTATCATGAAGTTCCATTCTTGTCAACGAAGACGTTTAGAGCCCCCAATTATTTACGACCGTGCTGTATATCTCAGTGACGCAACAATATTTTAAAAGCGAGACGCCTATAAACCAACACATTAATTAATTTGTAGGTGGGGATTGTCAAACATAAGGCAAGGCTGTCTCTAGGGAAAGGGAAGGGATGAGCAACGAAAGGATGGAAAGCTTTAAACATCGCGTTTATCAGGTACGTTGTTTCGCTACAAAGTAACTGTAAGATGAACCTAGCATATACGTCCTTACAAGACACTAATATAAATGAAACATTCGTTATATATTACATAATATCATTCACTGTTGTTTCAAGTTGTACCGAATGTAAACAATGTATATAGCACGCAAATTCATCACGAAAGTAGCATCGCTTCATACCCGAATTAATATTACAAGAGAAGCAAAAGGCTTCGTTTTACTGGTCAAGTTCTTAACATATATTTGGAACAAGTCTACTTCCAGCCTAGGCTAGTTATCAGACATCCTGAAGTTTTCCTTGGTTTCTCAGCCCCTTCAGGGAAATATTGTACAGTAAGTCAGATGGGAAATGCTGTTTTCTGCCAAATGCTTTTCAAATCTTCAAACGTCCTCCCTTTCGAATGTATACAGTCTATGTTACTAAGTGTGTCAAAATATCAAAAAAATAATTTTTTATCCATTACTGATAAAGGCTCTTCAATATCATACAGTCAAAAGCATTGCGCATTTTAGCCCTCAGATTTGTAACAAAACAGGGTACATAACGGAATAAAGATTTCTTCATCGCTTCAACCTACAAACATAAATTTGAGGATATTTTTACTCCTTGTTTTGCATGAGTGTAAATCTTTGTGTCTCACTGTAAGAAAAATACATACATGTAGACTGAAGAACTTGTGCACACAGGATGCTGGGGAAAATATTATGTAGCTAAGTTTAAAGGAGTACAGGCATGACAAAGGATACTGCATGAAGAAGTCCGTACTTCGTATTTTTCACCAGTCATTATTGGGATGATTAAGTCAAGGGGTTGAGATTAGCGGGACATGTAGTAAGCACGGTAAAGAAGAAAAACGTACATCATTTTGGTCGGGAGGGAAGGGATCATTTAGCAGGTCAGTTGGCCTAAGAGAAATAGAATGCTGTGATGTGGATTGGGTTTGTGTGTTCTGAATGGGTTATGATGGGTGCTTGTAACACCGTGATGAAGATCTGAGTTCCTAAACGGCACGAGAATCTTATAAAACTAAACATATGAAGAGGCTAAGTTCCTTCGAAACGTCCGGAAATGTTATTTTAACTCGCTACAGAGCCTAACGTCCCAGACGAGCAGAATCCTCACCATCAGCACTGCGAAAACCACTCCTCACATGGAGTTCCTGATACGCTATATCCTTAGGTGTACAGACCGGGTAAAACAGCTCCCATACAAACTAGGGGGGAGGCGAGATATAGCCCGCATATCTATAAGTTATCACTAAAAATACATTTGCTTAAGATTCTCCTCTTCTTAGGATTTAGGTCTATCTGTTCCTCCTTGACAACACTCACGATAACAGTACTTAAAATGCACTAATAGGATCCTTCAAGACTTTCTTGAATATACTTGAATTAACGTTGTGGTAAAACGATTTCCGGCACCTAATTACTGGAGTATATCCTTCTTACCGGGATATTTCGTTACCAGCCTGTCCATCTTACAGAAATTCAATCAACTTCGTTCTGAATGGACATTTATTTTCTTTTCGTATGACAATTATTAAACACTGACATTCGGATCCTTCTCACAGCAAGAAAGCTTGTGTTAGAAAATATGAATAAACTCAACTGGTACATTCGATTCTCCTCCATTCAACGTAGAATACTAGAATATTGTGTAAAAGTTGTGTAGTAACAGAACGGTTTGTCATTTTGAGTGTTTTGTTAGAAAAAGTTTAGTGACTTAGCATGGAAATTTGAGGTTAATGCATTTGGTTGGGAGCCGAAAATTTGCTTTCTGGGAAACGAATCTTCAAGAATTCGAAATATATAATTTTATTTTATAGGTGCCTTATCTAAATATCTTATCCTGTAATCATGGATTACAAATTTTAATATCTTATCTGTGAAAAAGGAGAAGTCTCTAATTTAAAAATTACTTATTCGGGGTATGAAAGTGAAAACAGTTTTACCCTCCCGTCTTCATTCCAAAAGGCTGAAGATAGGAATGTATTAAAAATCCTTCATTTTTATAGGGGTGCAAACTCATGTACTTTATTCTGAGAAAAGAATAAATCATGTGTTTGGAAACAGACGCTTAGAATAAATATTCTAAGCGTCTATTTCCAAACACATAATTTATGCTATATGTAAGAAGCTTTAAGACCTGAAAATATGATTGTGATGGGAAGACAAGGAATGCAAACAGGATTGTGGTGTGGAAGCCTTCTGGGTAGTTCCACATGGAAAGCAGGAACGGAAAATAGAGAATAACATTAGACTGGATTGTTTGCGAGTAAGAGAGCTGGAAAGAAGTACTGAGGCCAGTGACCAGTATCAGGCTTTGGTATTTGCGGCTGTAAAACTCCCGATCTTACTAAGTGGTAAGATTCATTTATTGAAATACGAAATTAAAGCAATAACAAAGGAAGGGATATGTAATTCTATACTACGTATTTGTGCGCAGTTTTACGAAAATCTGGAATTTATTTCTTACTCATGCAGCTCCACGCAGACGCTAAAAGACAAAAATAAGGAACGTAAATTAAGACTGACGTGGCCATGACACCACAACCCTCACATTCCCCACAACACATTAAGATGAAGAAAAGAGTAAATTTCCATGCTGTTTAATGCTTCTTACTTAATTTTTTACGAAGTGAATAATTTCTTTGATATGTTTCTCCGTCTACAAATCCTTATCTTGAAAATAACCTAACGGATGAAGATTAAACTAATTTAAGTTAAATCTGTGTTGGTACGGTGTTGGAGTTCCCACCAAAATTGTCCGGCGAGTTTAGTTTCGATTGCTATCGTTTCAAAATAACTCTTACTTTACATGAACCTCAAATTTAACTTCAAGACTATTATCCATAAAACGAAAAGGAAAAGCTGATCATACACAACAATTATTTCGTGGCACAGAATGGGACTTTAGAGCTCGTTAGCAGACAACTGTTGTTTGAAGCATTGTTTGGCATAACGTAAGCCTGTATTCAGTCATTGAAAATTTTTTACACGAAGAAGACGCATCAAGCTAAATTTTAAGGGAACTGCAATGAGAGTGCAGGACAAGAAGCAGAAATTAGAGTGCTAATATTTTTACACAATTTGACAACTTCAGAAAAATCTATTACTCTCTATGAAATGACCTATCGCTGAGGTCTTCTGTCTGAGAAGCCTAATTCACGGCAACACAAAGGTAGGCTTAACATAGGATTATACATTCGTTCGTGATTGGCTTCATTGTCAGACCATTGATTATATTTCACATTTCTGCCAAAAGAGGGCAACACAAATTAGAGAACACTAATTTCATGAAACACAGTCTGTCATGAGAAGCTGGCTGTAAGCCAGCTAGTAAATAGGAGTATTGCCTTTTAAATAAACCGAAAGTCCTTGTCGTGTTCACAGGTCTCTCCACTGAATTATCATGAGACATTTCAATCCAGCCACACATAAAGTACATCTCTAAGCCCATCTTTGTAACTCCACTTATTCCTCTGCTACCAGCTACTTATTCGACTATAATTTTCTATTCACTTAACCATTTTCCTCGTCGGTGTTACATATCGTGCCTATCGGATCCTCATAAAAACGTAAAGCATAGAATAATTAACAAAATAAGAAGATTTTAATATTCTTAAAACTTTTATGTCGCCTCCGATTTATTAAGAGGTTTTTTCTAAATAAAAATAAGCTCTACGTTTATCGGTACTCGAGTATCAGACAATTAACAAAACGCAATGTAAAAGCGGTTTAATATTACACATTAGCTTTGTCAGCCATATATTTTTGTGCATGATAAATAGCATTGAGTTTGTGCAGAGATATCTAGAATTGACTTACATCTTGCGTGCTACGAAATCAACCCAATAATAAAATAACATTAAGTTTGTGCAGAGATATCTAGAATTGACTTACATCTTGCGTGCTACGGAATCAACCCAATAATAAAATAACATTAAGTTTGTGCAGAGATATCTAGAATTGACTTACATCTTGCGTGCTACGAAATCAACCCAATAATAAAATAAGCAACACAGCAATATTCAGTTACTAGCCAACTTACGACCACCCAACTTACCACAAACCGAAGTCACAGCTACAATTTCCTTAAGAAAAGTTCAATTCAAACCGTTATATAAAATAACATTGAAACTGTATTCCGTAATGCAAGTCTACATTTCGTTGAAGAAACTCTGCTATTATTTTGCATCAGGAAGACTACTCATATGAATCCCTCTCGACCTTTTGGAGGGTGTGTGATCCACCTCATTTAGTATTTTTGACTTACTGCCGATAAGACTTATCCTGTTCTCAAGTCTGGGATTTCCATCATTCTTATACTAGTACTGTACTCTGTCAACAATAGACACATATTGTCTTCCCATGTGCTGCCTAAGAATACGAACATTAACACCTACATAATTAATATTTTGCCTGTTGTTTATATGGGTGTGAAACTTGGTTCGCCATATTAAGAGAAGGGCATAGTTTCGAGAATAGGGTGCATACAAGGATATTTGTGCTTAAAAAGCAGAAAAGAACAGTAGACTGGAGGAAACCGCATCATGAGGAATCGCATGGTGCTGTTTCCTCCAGTAAGGTAATTAACTGTCGTGTTAAGCAGATTTCGGGGAATTTCTTGACTACCTGAGGGAAACGTAACTTCTCAAGCAGGACTGTACTGCATGTAGTTGGTTACATAGTAATATACATACATACATACATACATACTTATACACACATATACATACATACATGTACACATACACACATACGTACGTACAAACATACATGCATGTACACATACGTACGTACATTTACATACACACATACGTACGTACGTACATACATACATACACACATACATACATGTACACATACGTACATATAATTACATATACACATACGTACATACATACATATATACATACATAGATACATACATACATACAATTACACATAGGTACATATACTTTCACACACACATACGTACGTACATACATACATAAACATACATACATACAAATATGTGCATATACACAAATACATATATACATACATACATACATACATACATACAAGTACACACACGTACATACATATATACAGATATATACATACATACACGCACGGTGATATACGTTACGACTCCTTCGCTCTCATTTCTGCCACCAGATTTCAGCACAAGATAGGTTACACAAAAGAAAGAAATTGTTCTACACCTAAAATAATTAAATTTTAACGCATTTGTTACGCACACAATCACAATTAGAGCTACATGTATTCCACTGGGATAAGCCTTTCCCATATTCTTTATATAAAATCCATATGCGGGTACATAATGGGACTTTTGTATCTGTCCATCCGGATCATTTGTGTCTAATAATACATGGCAGGTGTAGTTTTGGACATGAAATGTGTTTTGATTTTCTCTACAAATTTTATCCTTAACATTTCTCATTCTAAGAAGAACTAAGCAAGATATGATCACAAATGTTTATTAGTCTACATATGAAGTAATAGTGTTCTTGTCCAATATTAATGAAACTTGGATTTTCTCAACATATATTCGAAATATACTCAAATATCAAAATGTCATGAACATCTGTATCTTGAGAGCCGAGTTGTTTCACTTGGACAGACAAACGGACAGACGGGCAGAGAGACATAACGAAGGTAACAATCAATTTTCGCAATTTTGCGAACTCGCCTAAAAATAACATTATATTATAATAATTGTCGAAAAAAAAATTTTACAATAGATTATATTTTTCCTGAATATAATGACAGTAGCGGTCCACTTAACTTAGGTTACTGATATTAAAGCTCATCGTCGTAGGGCCAGTTGCCAAGTGAACACAAGAACTGTAACATTATTACAAAAATACTGAAAAATTTCTTGTCAAAGCGAAAGCAGAAGGATCGTAAGAAATGTAAGCAAATAAATGAAAAATATTCTACTTAATTCAAATTTAATTAACTAGTGAAAGCGTCAAAATATAGCAAATCTATAATCGAGATGGAACTTATATGGAGCATATCAGTATCACTGTCTATAGCATTTGCCGTCGAAGCGCATCTAGCGGAAAGATATTTTCGACGTCGGTCAGCACTAAAAATTTAGTCTCCAAAATTTAGATTCGGCAAACGTAGGCCGACAGTTTCCAAACGGGTAGGGTAATATTTTAAACAATTAAAAACATTTGTTAGAAAAACACACCAAGGTGACGCCTCAGAACATCTAGAGTGTGTAATTTCAATTCATTTAGAAAATTAATAATAAACTCGATAGATGAATGTTACAGCAAATGACATCATCAGAGTCACAAAAAATCTTATGTTTATGGGACCGTGCATCATCTTGATAGTTGAGTAAAGAGAAACCAACTTGATGCCACTTATTTTATTATTTTATTCAATGCTCATTCAATGCTGAACATGTTTCGGCCATTAATACGACCATCTTCAGGAGCCTGCGACTAATTGGCTGTTATTTCATGGGTTGTATCTGGTTCGGTGTGTGTTGGCGTTCCGTTTCAGTGTGGCTATGGCGGTGTGGTGTCTTTATGCAGTCTGAAGCACTACTGCACTACTGCACTACTGCTTCAGACT
>Ga0123355_10014967_pt1 | contig 12159 bp, 8 predicted proteins | sample TergutEmb28metaG_3_FD_89872 | JGI IMG/M metagenome (GOLD analysis project Ga0123355, IMG submission 89872) | Embiratermes neotenicus P1 segment gut microbial communities from Petit-Saut dam, French Guiana - Emb289 P1 | ecosystem: Host-associated > Arthropoda: Insects > Digestive system > Gut ... | reverse complement strand
TATCTCATATTGCTCTCGGGTTATATCGCTAGGATACGCTTTTCTCATTTGCTTACCCCCTTCGCTTTTAACACATTTTATGACAGTTGATAGCAATTTTCAAGATATTAAACAGGCTCTAAGAACCACCTTCAAGCGTTAGTGGGATTTCATCAGCCGTAGCAATCCATACATGCGCTTCATCGTCCCAAATCATTTTAACTGTACATTCCATTTTAGATTTCTCCTTTCAAGCCGTTACGCCTTAGTATAGCACAGCGCAAGACGGGGTAGAAGTACACAAATATCCGTTATCATATAGTGCCTATCCTTCATGGCTTGATGATAACGTTTTAGCAGAAAAAGAATGACGCAGCAAAAGAAGCAAACATAAATGTTTCGAGCTTTATTCAAAGTGCATAAAAGCACATTTGCAAATTGAAAAGGTGTAGTTTTTTTGTCGGATTTTTCGCCCGTACTTTAAAAACAATTTATCCAATTTTAGATGCTGTTTCTGTTTTTTATTCGTTGAACTCAGACTTTATAAAAAAAACAGCAACTATTCTAATTTTAACCTTCCATGAAAATGGTTGGTTTTTGAACTAGAATAATGGCTGGTTTTTAAGCTGGATTTAACATGCGTTGCAAACGAAACAAAAAATTTGTTCAACCGCACACGGCAAAACAAATTAAAAAGTAAATGACTAGAACCGATTAAAAGATTTTATATTACAAATTTAGCCACAAAGCAGGACGAACACCGCCAGACTCGGCAGACACGTAAAGACCGTCAACGTAGACATATCCGTCATCAGTGACATACGCGGCGCGGGTACTAAGGTTGCCAGGCGACCGCAGCCACCACCAGCACGCCGAACCATTGTACATTACCACCCTGTCTTTGTCATAGTTGTTTTGCAATATCGCTCCTTTATCATGCTCAATCCATTTACCACTATACTCTTTTCGTCTTTTATTCACATAATCGCCGCTATCACCCAAATATCTGTCTACCTCTTCAAGGCTCAATATAAACACTTTATCAGTGGTATCGCATCCGCCTTTTGTGCCATACCACAAGTTGTCTGGGTTAGCTATCCAACCCCTACTAATTCTGTTTTTGTCCGATTGGCTGAACTTGTTTAGAAATTCTCCGTTTAAGTATTGGCGCAGGGTACAGTGTCTCCATATAATGTCAACACTCCCATTGAGGTGGAGGTGGTATTCTCGTTGTTCTAATATATCTTCGCTAAGTAGCAACACCTTATTGCCTTTCATATCAAGTATGCGCCAGTTATAACCACCAAAATAATAATTATCACCTATCCGTGGTAATTGGGTTTGGGGTTGATGGTGAATCACCTGCGGATTGACTGCTATTGGGGCTGTTGGCAAACTTGTCAACGGCTTCGTTATCTGTTTACCATTATCATCTGCACCTTGCGTAATCCCCTCCAAAACCTCGTCCGAAATACCCGCACCAAACGCAAGCACCCGTATTACCGCTGCCACATGGGATTTGTCCATAAGGTAATCGTCTGCAAAGTACGACACAATTGCCGAAAGCCGCATCTTTTGTTCACTTACGCTATGCGATAGCAATTCTGCTATTTTAATCGCAATACCATCGTCTACCGCAAGCCGTAAACCTTTAAGCATTTTTTTATCTGTCGCAAAATAATCACCAATTACAGCCCTTAGAACTTGTTTATCTTGATACAGTTTCTCGCCGCGTTTCAGAAATTCTTCGCGTAAAGCGGCTTCACCTTCGCTTTTTGCGGTTTGCTTTTTCACGCTATTGTCGGTATGGCAAAATGGGCATACCGTCAACGCTACGCCTTTAGGGGACACCAACGGTGCTTCACAGCTAGTACATTTCATAAGTCACGCTCCTAATGCAAATTAGCAACACACGATTATTAATAAACTTCTACCAGAATAACTGGTTCACCTATAAAAATCCAGATACTACGACAAAATATTACCGCAATTTAACCCATATTTCAACTTGCGATAGTTTTTGCCACAGGCGTGTTTGTGACAACACTAAAAAAATAACCCCATGTCTATTAAGACATGAGGTTACTTTTTTGCGGCTGGTGAGCAGATTTGAACTGCCGACTTCCTCCTTACCAAGGAGGTACTCTACCCCTGAGTTACACCAGCAGGTGGGGCTTTGTTCACTCTAACGCCTTGTGATAAATCAACAATAAACCCACTATTTTCAACAGTGGTTGACCAAGTCCCAAAACGGAAAAGCATGAATGACAGGCGAAAGAATAGCATATTTCTATCAGCGCGTCAAGTGTCAATTTAGGGCGTGTTGCCTATCAAAAATGACAACAGACTAATAGTACCCACCGCCACCGTAATTGCTATCACTGCCGTAATTACCACCATTATCCGAACTACTACTACTGTCAGAAGAATGCGGCGGATTCAGCATAAAATCCGCCTCCATGTTAATTGCGCGTCGCCCTTTTGAGCGCATACCAATTTTATACGCGCCAAAACAAATTGCAATCGCAAGCAAAGTCCGAAATACACCCCAAAAAACATCTACAAAAGTTATATCCATAAAGCCGCCCCTATCTTGCTATACTACGCGAACCGCGAATCTTCTGCGGCGCGTTGGTATTGTTGCAATGTATATTCTTCAAAAAACTGCCTTACACGCGGCACATGAGCTTGAGTTTCTGCGAATGGCGGAATCCCACCGTGGCGACGCACAGCACCCTGTCCAGCGTTGTATGCGGCAAGGGCGAGGTCAACATCTTGGTCAAACATATCCAGCATACGGCGAAGATACTCTGTGCCACCGTTGATATTTTGTCGAATGTCAAACGGATTAGTCACGCCAAGTGAAGCGGCGGTGTTTGGCATAAGTTGCATCAGCCCCATTGCTCCCGCGTGGGAAACTGCATCATGCCTATAATTACTTTCGGCGCGGATTACTGCACGCACTAAGTTTGGGTCAATATCATGCCTTGCGGCGGCCAACTCGATTTCTGCTTCAATTGCTTGGCGCATTAATGGGGTTGCATCGCCACCACCATTAAAATACTCCATAATAGCCGAGAACGGAACAGCACCTATCCCCTCTGCTGCTGGCTGGGTGTTATTCGCTGGCGCATTACGCGCCGCAACTGCCCGCGAAGCATTGGCGGCGTTGGCAGTTCTTTGTTGCATCATCTGCATGTTCCGCGTTACGCCTTCTGGAAATCTTGAAAAAATTCCGCGAACAATTTCATTGTACAAGTTCATAGGATTTATCATGGTATACCCCCTCATAAAAATATTCTACGAAATTTTCGTGAATATTGCAAGAAAAAATTGCAGCAATGCAGGAACATTAGTTTGCAGATATGGCAAAAATATAGTAAAGTTGTTTTTTAGAAAGGACAGGTTCTAATGGATAAAAAAATTAAAATAAAAGGTGCGCGTGGGAACAATTTAAAAAATGTAGACCTTGAGCTTCCGCGTGATAAATTTGTGGTGTTTACAGGACTTAGTGGTTCTGGGAAAACATCACTAGCGTTTGATACGATTTATGCGGAGGGGCAACGGCGGTATGTGGAATCTTTATCGGCGTATGCGCGGCAGTTTCTTGGGCAAATGGAAAAACCCGACGTGGATTTTATCGAGGGTTTAAGCCCAGCGATTTCGATTGACCAGAAAACTACCAGCCAGAATCCGCGTTCGACAGTAGGAACGGTTACGGAAATTTACGATTATCTGCGCTTGCTGTATGCGCGTGTGGGAATCCCACATTGCCCTGTGTGCGGAAAAACCGTCGAAAAGCAAACGGTTGACCAAATAGTTGACCAAATTTTGCTATTGCCAGAAAAAACTCGTCTGCAAGTTCTTGCGCCAGTGGTGCGGGCGCGAAAGGGCGAGCATACAAAATTACTAGACGAAGCCAGAAAAAACGGCTACGTTCGCGCAAGAATAGACAACGAAGTTCACGACCTAGGCGACCCAATAACGCTGGACAAAAAAAAGAAGCACACAATAGAAATAGTAATAGACCGAATAGTAGTGCGTGAAGGTATTCAGAAGCGTTTGTCGGAATCTATTGAGGCGGCTATGAGTTTAACGGGTGGGCTGTTGGTTATTCATTCGGATAGCGGAAATGACGAAAATGGCATTGATACGACATACAGCCAACATTTTTCCTGTGCAGATTGCGGCGTTAGTCTGCCAGAACTTGAGCCACGTATGTTTTCGTTTAACAATCCAGCGGGTGCGTGTTCCGATTGCGCTGGGCTTGGAATGAAGCTAATCTTTGACCCAGAGCTGGTTGTTCCCAACCCTGCGTTAAGCATTAATCAAGGCGCGATTGCCGCACCAGGGTGGAATGCTGTGCGTTCGGAAAACAGCATGGGACATGCTATATTTGAAGCCTTAGCCCGTGAGTACGATTTTAGTTTGGACGCGCCGTTTGAGGAAATCCCCGAAAAAACCCGTCATATTCTAATGGAGGGCGCGGCAGAAAAAAGACAACTACGAATCACCTACGCAGGGCAAGACGGACGCGAACGCACATATCCATACAACTTTGAAGGAATCGTAAACAATTTATGGCGGCGATACAACGAAACATCTTCGTATACCTCGCGGCAGGATTACGAGGGTTTTATGACTAGCATTTCTTGCCCTGCGTGCAATGGCAAGCGGCTAAAGCCCGAAGTTCTAGCGGTGACAATCGGCGAGGAATCCATTTCCGCTGTTACGGAAATGACCATTGGGCGCGTGCAGGAGTTCTTCGGCGCGTTGCAGCTTTCGCCCACGCAATTGATTATCGCTAACCCTATCATGAAGGAAATCCATGCGCGCACGGGTTTTCTTATGGACGTTGGTTTGGATTATTTGACGCTGTCTCGTTCGGCGGGGTCGCTTTCTGGCGGCGAAGCGCAACGTATTCGGCTTGCTACGCAAATCGGTTCGGGGCTGGTGGGCGTTGTGTATATCCTCGACGAACCAAGCATTGGATTACATCAGCGAGACAACGACCGTCTGCTAAAAACCCTCCGCCACCTAACCGATATAGGCAACACGTTAATAGTAGTCGAACACGATTCCGACACAATGCTTGCATCGGATTACATTGTTGATATAGGCCCTGGTGCGGGAGTCCACGGCGGCGAAGTGGTTTTTGCGGGCGACGTAAAAGACCTATTAAACTGCCCAGAAAGCATAACGGGTCAATACCTAAGCGGAAAAACCCGCATAGAAACCCCAAAAACCCGCCGCACCGCCGACAAGAAAAAGCAACTAAAAATCCTAGGCGCGGCAGAAAATAACCTTCGCAATGTAAACGTAGAAATCCCAGTGGGGCTGTTCACCTGCGTGACGGGCGTTAGCGGCTCTGGGAAAAGTTCGCTTGTTAATCAAATTCTTTACAAGCGTCTGGCACGCGACCTGAATCGCGCAAGAATCAAGCCAGGCCAACACAAAGACATCACGGGCCTAGAACACCTAGATAAAATTATCAACATAGACCAAAGCCCAATAGGGCGAACTCCGCGTTCAAACCCCGCCACTTACACGGGTTTATTCGACCTAATCCGCGACGTATTCGCCCAAACCCCCGAAGCCAAAGTACGCGGTTATCAAAAAGGTCGCTTTAGCTTCAACGTAAAAGGCGGTCGTTGCGAAGCCTGCGCAGGCGACGGAATCCTAAAAATAGAAATGCATTTCCTACCAGATGTTTATGTACCATGCGAAGTGTGCAACGGCAAACGCTACAACCGCGAGACATTAGAAGTAAAGTACAAAGGCAAATCCATCTCCGACGTACTAGATATGACAATCGAAGCCGCATTAGATTTCTTCGGCAGTCTGCCCCGCCTAAAAGACAAACTACAAACCCTATGCGACGTAGGTCTAACTTACATCAAACTAGGTCAATCCTCAACAACCCTATCAGGCGGCGAGGCCCAACGCGTAAAACTAGCAACAGAATTATCCCGCCGTTCCACAGGCAAAACCCTATACGTACTAGACGAACCAACAACAGGTCTACACGCCGCCGACGTTCACAAGCTACTAGGAATCCTCCAGCAACTAACCGACTGGGGAAACACAGTAGTAGTAATCGAACACAACCTAGACATGATAAAGTCATCCGACCACATAATAGACCTAGGCCCAGAAGGCGGCGGCGCAGGCGGTCAAATAGTAACCTACGGCACACCAGAAAAGGTAGCCAAGTGCAAAAACTCATTCACAGGAAAATTTTTAAAGGAAGTTCTTTAGAGAATAAGGTCAAGAGATTTAAGGTCAAAAGATTTAAGACCTTGGGGGCGTTGCCCCCAATACCCCCACAAGGGGACGCAGTCCCCTTGACCCCGCTTTTTTGTGGCGTTCGAGATTTTTTGGATTTTTAATCCAAGTATGCCTTATGCAAAAAAAATCGAGAGTGGCGTTGGCCGCAATGTCATTAAGTTAAGGATTTTTACCCGAATCGTACAATGCATGACTCGCATTATAACGGGGGTTAAAAAAACGGAGGAGTTGAATTTTCTCATCCGTTTTTTCTTAACTTAATGACATTGGGCGTTGGCCGACTCTCGATTTTTTTATAGGCTAGGAAATTGTTCATGGCTTTGTGACGTATGCGTGACTTACCAATGCATGTCATTGAGAAAGTAGTGGCGTTCACTAACTCACAATGTCGTAAAGCCTTAGCATTGTTATTATGCTTTGTTCGCGGGTGTACGCGCCTAATGGGTCGAAACGGTTGTTGCCTACGCCGCCCATTATGCCTGATGCTTGGGATTGCCCTACGTGTGGCGCGGCCCAAGTTGCTATGTCGTCGTTGTCGGCGAAGGTTGGGCTGTTTGCTGGTAGGGGGTGTCCTATTGCGTGGGCTAGACGTGCCATCATTGTGGCGGCCTCTTGGCGGGTTAGGTTGCCTGTTGGGTTGAAGTTATCGTTGCCTACGCCGCGAACTATGTCAAGGTATGCGGCGCGTTCGATGTTGATGTCGGTTGTGTCGGCGAAGGTTACGCGACCTGCTATTGTGCGGCCTGTTGCGAACTCGTATAGTGAAACGGCTAGGGTTGCAAATTCTGCGCGAGTGATGTTTTGATTGTAGCTATTTTGGATTCCTTGCGGAACGAACCCTAGTGATACAGAGCGATTGATATAGTCATGCGCCCATGTGCTGGCTGAATTGATGTTTGGCGCGGTGGTTATTGCTGGTGGTGGCGTAGGTGTTGGTGTTGGAGTCGGGGTAGGTGGTGGAGTCGGCGTTGGAGTGGGTGTAGGTGTCGCGGTTGGCGTGGGAGAGGGAGAAGGCGTTGGAGTGGGTGTAGGTGTTGCCGCCGCTGGTGCGCCTGCGTTGCGATGGTTATAGGCAACTTCCATAATTGCGTGGAAGGCTGGTTTTGGTTGCAAGTTTGCATCAAAGATACAGGGGTAGCCAGATGCGCGCCAGTTGAATGGGTCGCCCATTCCCCAGAAGGAAACGCGGTCTATATGCTCATGAAATTCGAGGTAGTAGCGGAATAGTCTTGCATAGTAATTGGCTTGTTGTGCGAATAGAGTTTCGCGGTTCGCGCCTGTTACTGCTGGAGTATTAGGGCCGCCGTGGCCGCCGCCTACTGTGATGTCTAGTTCTGTTATGCTAATGCGTGCGCCTGTTCCAATGAATGCAATCATGGCTGGTCTTACATAGTTGAAGTTTGTGCGCCATTGACCTACCATGTGGTAGTGGGATTGCATTCCTATTACTTCTATTAATAGACGACCGTCGTATAGAGGGTCTTGTGTCCAGCGTTCATTGATTTCTGTCACCATATGAACAATTGCGTTGCGTTTTCCAGGTGCTTCTTCGTTGTAGTCGTTGTAGTATAGAATTGCGTCGGGGTCTGCAATGCGGGCGAATCTGAATGCATAGTAAATGAAGTCAGAACCGCATTGGTCGCCTGTCGCGCCGTTGGCAAATGCGTTGTACCATTGGGTGTTGCTTCCTGCTAACTGGGCGTTGGTTATGCGCAAATGTGCGCGCCAGTCTGGATTTGCGTTCCAGTCGCCTAGTGAGAACCACGAGTTTAGGGCTTCGTTTACAACGTCCCATGAACGAACTCTGCCAGCGTAGCGGCCTGCAACGGTGTTGATATATTGTTCCATGTTTGAAACGGCTTGTGCGCGTGTTAGCGGCTGATTGTTGGCTGGATTGGTTGTCAGCCATGCGCGTGATTGTGAGTGCCATACCAAGGCGTGTCCGATAACTTCAACATCGTTTTGATTGCCCCAGTTTACGATTCTGTCTGCGCGTGGCCAGTTTGTCCAGTTCCACGCGCCAGCGGCCGCGCCAAGAAGTTGGTCTACTTTATGATAGTCTTCGGCGGAAACAGCGTTGAAGTGATATTGGAAGAAACTTAGTGAAGCTGGACTATCCATGTTGCGTTTTCTCCAGCTACTATGCCAGATGTTTCCTACCAAGAAATACGGCTCGAACGCCTCGCGAAGAGATGTTGGCATATCTCCAGATGGAGGACGTGGCGTACCAGCAGGGGTAGCCGCTGGCGTTGCGGCGGGAGTTCCGCCACCTGCGCGTGTTACTACGATTGTATCAACAAAAAGATTGTTCGCGCCTGTGGTTGTGTTTACGCGAACAGCGACAAGACCGCTTGCATCAGCGTCGGACAAAGTATGCGATATTGTGAAAGAACCATCAGCGGCAAAGTCTTCGGTAGCAAGCCCAGAATACCCAGGGTTGCGCGCTAATTGAATTTGCGCACCAGCAGGAACAGCCCCGTCGGAACGTCCAGTAGCTGTGATTGTGTCACCAGCTTGAAATCCGATTGAGTCTGCACGAAGGTCTATGCCATGCCAACCTGCATTTCTTACAAGGCGAAAACCAAGCTGACCAGCATGTGCGTTTACTGTGACACCAGTAGAAATTCCAGCGTCCCAAACTGCGTCTGTACTTGAGAACGATTCGCCATCAGCACGCCCGTCAAGAAAGTCGTTCAATGTCCAAACAACATCAGCCGCTTGCACCGTTGCCGAAAATGGCACAAACACCGCAAGCACCAGCGCGAATGCCATAGCAAACGACAATATTCGCTTGCCAAAATTATTCCACTTCATATAATACCTCCTGTAATAGATTTGCCATAGTCTATCATACATACTTATGGCAATCAAACCAATTAACGTAATTTGTTAAGGTTCAGAAGCAACGCAAACGCGACACGCAAATGTCCTAGTTGATGTATTATGATTATAAAAAACGGCAGCGGCACAGCCGCATTTCGCCGATAGCCTGCGTTGCAAGCTATCGCATACGTCTCGAAGCCATGAACAGTTTCCTCCGCAACAAAAAAGCAACACAGTCGCATTTCGCATTGATACAATCTTGATTGTGAGTTATAGTATATACGGAAGTGTGAAAACATTAATCTCCTCTGTCGTTCAAGTCTGCGTAAAACGTAAAAGCCCGCAGACTTAGTTTGTCGTTGGTAAATGTTTTCGGCATTCCGTATAGAAAAATACATAGGGGTGACATATGGCTAGAAACAGAGCGGCGCATTCTGGGCGCATAGGGCAGAATACAGGGAATAACGCCACGGGCGGCAACGCAAGCGGCGGAAGAAATCGCGGTCGTGGTAGGCATGGACGCAATTCCAAGAAAGACAACGCCGATACTCGTCCGAAAATTCCTATGTATCGCGTGTTTTTTTATGCTACACGGTTTATGCTTTCGTATGCGCCTGTTATGTTTTTGAGTGTGTTTATACTTGGGATTCCGTTTGGGCTGGCGCAAGGGCTTTCGGTTTTTGCTACACAGAATCTTTTTGATTCTGTTGAAGGCGCGATTACTGGGTATTCCGCGCTTCGCACGGCTTACCTTGCGTTGCTTGCGCTTGGTGTGATTATTATTTCGCGAGAAATTTTGAACGGGTTGCATTCGTTTTTATATAGCGCGTTGTTTGATAAAATTGGTGGTGGCTTGCAACGTGCCATTCACCGCAAAATGTCGCTAATCGACCCTGTTGCCTTTGAGAATGTAAGTTTTCACGACGACATGGAAAAGGCCGACCGCGGCAAGTGGAGCGTTATGGGCATGACCTGCACCATTTGGGACACGCTTACTTTTTATGTACCATATTTTATTTTCATGGGTTTTTATCTGCATCATGTTAGCCCGCGATTTGTTTTTGCAATTGTGCTGGTGTTTTTGCCTACGCTGTTGGGGCAGATTATTCACACGAAAATCATTTCAAAGTTCGTTGACGTAACCGCGCCAATTCGCCGCGAGCATGATTTTTACTACAATGCGATTACAAACCGCCATTACTATAAAGAAACTCGCATTCTGGGGACTTACGGCTTCTTTCTAAAACGCTACATGAAAATGCTAAAAGACCTCTCACGCGCCGAGCTTTCCGCCAATCGAAAAACCAGTTTCCTTGACCTTGGGCTAAGTCTGCTTAGTACTGCTGGGTATGTTGGGATTTTGGTTATGTTGGTGTCTGCGCTTCTTAGTGGTGAGATTTCTGTTGGTGCTTTTGCGGCGGTTTATGGTTCTATTGGAATGATGTTTAGCATGATGGAGCAGGTAATAAAACACCGCCTAGGACAGGCGGCAGAAGGCATGGGCTTCGCGCATAACTTCATGCGCTTCATTGAACTACCAGAACGCGACGGCAGTGAAACAACCAAAATAGACTCAACCCAAGGCATTGAAATGCAGAATGTATCATTCACCTACCCCTTAGCCGAAAACAAAAGCATAGAATCCGTAAACCTAAAAATTGCCCAAGGCGAAACAGTAGCAATAGTAGGCGAAAACGGCGCAGGAAAAAGCACGCTGGTTCGCCTAATGATAGGCCTATACAAACCCGACGAAGGCACAATTTTATTCGGCGGCGCAGACACTTCCCAAACAAAACTAACCACCATATTCAAAAACCTAACAGGCGTTTTCCAACGCTTCCAGCGGTATCATCTAACGCTAAAAGAAAATATCCGCATGGGCGATACCTCCTCCCCAGAAACAATATTCGAAAGCCTAACCCAATCAGGCCTAGAACTAACCCCCGCAACATACCCACAAGGCGAAGACACCATGTTAAGCCGCGAATTTGAAGGCGTAGACCTTTCGGGCGGGCAGTGGCAACGCGTAGCAATAGCCCGCGGCCTATACCGCGCCCACAACATAGTAGTACTAGACGAACCCACCGCCGCCATAGACCCCATAGAAGAAAGCCGCATCTACGAAAAATTTATAGAAATCTCCAAAAATAAAACCGCCATAATCGTAACGCACCGTCTAGGCTCTACGAAAATCGCGGATAGAGTTATAGTTATGGAAAAAGGCAAAATTGTAGACATAGGCAACCACGACGAATTACTATCTCGCGGTGGCACTTACGCAAAAATGTTTCACGCACAGGCGGAATGGTATGAGTAAGCGTGACCGCACAAGCAAAAAAGGGCTGTTGCAAAACTGTAAAATGCAGTTGGCAACAGCCCTTTTTCGCTTCTCTCGTCGATTCCTGTCCCCGCTTTCCAAAGGGGATTACTTGGGGCGATTTTATTTTGCAACAGCCCCATATTGACGTTGCCCTTGATACAATGAAAATGTTATAGTTAATCATAGAGGGTTTACAATGGGTGAAGATTTTATACATTTTGGAGGACGGAAGAAATGGATAAACCGCATGGAATAATTGTGTTCGGGGCTGGTGGAACTGGAAAGACTACATTAGCTTGCGAACTGGCGCGATTATTAAATTTCGATCATTTTGATACAGATGATTATTTTTTTGAGCAGACTGACCCACCATTTACACAGACACGTTCCTTAAATAAGCGAATAGAAATTTTACGCCCTTTATTAAAAACCAATTTCATCATTTCTGGGTGCTTACGCGAATGGGGTGGAGCCTTCGACTCTATGTTATCTATGGCGGTTTTTCTGATAGTTCCAACGGATATAAGAATCGAACGATTGGAAAGCCGAGAATTTAATCGTAATGGTAAGCGTATCAAGCAGGGTGGAGATTTGTATAATCGTCATCAAGAATTTATAAGGTATGTGGCAACATACGATAATGGCGGAATGGAAACACGTTCGTTAGCTTCGCAAGAAGCGTGGGCAAAAACTCTTACTTGTCCTGTTATTCGTGTTGACGGCACAATAGATTGGCGCATAAATGCAGT
>Ga0123355_10014966_pt1 | contig 12160 bp, 3 predicted proteins | sample TergutEmb28metaG_3_FD_89872 | JGI IMG/M metagenome (GOLD analysis project Ga0123355, IMG submission 89872) | Embiratermes neotenicus P1 segment gut microbial communities from Petit-Saut dam, French Guiana - Emb289 P1 | ecosystem: Host-associated > Arthropoda: Insects > Digestive system > Gut ... | reverse complement strand
GTTCCCGGTGGGATCACTGTACCCTGTACCAGTGTGGCTACTTGCGCCGGGGTTGCCCAGCCTGCAAATGTCCAGCCTGTCGGTACTGTTCCTGCAAACCATGTCAGTGCAGTATTTGCCGGTTGCAATCCGGTTATCGGCATTTGACCTGTCGGACTTACTCCCATCGGTAAGCCTGCATTATTTACTGTTAACATATTTACCGGTGTTGGGGTCGCTGTTGGGGTTGGCGTTGGGGTTGGGGTCGTCGGTACAAATATATTGGTTCCTGTTTGTACCCATATGGCAAACACTCTATACGCATTGGCCGGCATTATCGTCAGTGGTACATATGTCAAGCTACCCGGTGGGATCACTGTACCCTGTACTAATCCTGACGCTTGAATCGGGGTTGCCCAGCCTGCAAATGTCCAGCCTGTCGGTGTTGTGGTACCGGAAACCCAGTTAAGCGCTTCGCCTGTCGGCGTCGTTCCGCTTGTCGGGCTTTGGCCTCCTACAGTTGTTCCTCCCGGTAAGCCCATATTGCTTACTGTCAGCACATGTCCTGGTCTAAAGATATTTGTTCCCGCTTGTACCCATACTGCGTATACCGTGTAGCTATCTCCCGGCATTGAAGTCAGCGGTGCATAGGTTAAGGTTCCCGGTGGGATCACTGTACCCGGTACCAGCGCATGAGCTTGAGCCGGAAGTGCCCAGCCTGCAAATGTCCAACCTGCCGGTGCTGTGCCTGCAAACCAGGTTAACGCTGTACCAGAGATACGAGGACCGCTTACCGGAGTTTGATTTGTTGGTGGGGCTACCGGTAAACCGATATTGTTAACTGAAAGCATATTTTCCGGTCTGAAAATATTTCCTATCGATACCCAAACTGCGTATACCGTATAGTTAGCTGCCGGCATTACAGTCTGTGGTATATACGTTAAACTACCGGGCGGTACGGGTGTATTTGGCATTATTCCTGCGGCTTCTGCCGGAGTTGCCCAGCCTGCAAATACCCAGCCTGCCGGTGCCGTACCTGCAAACCAGGTCAGCGCCGTACCCGAGTTGCGAGAACCGCTTATCGGAGTTTGGTTTGACGGGTGCGCTCCCGGTAAGCCTATATTGGTTACCGTTAGCGTATATCCCGGTCTAAAAATATTGGTTCCCGCTTGTACCCATACTGCGTACACCGTATAGTCACTTGCCGGCATCTCCGTCAGCGGTGCATACGTCAAGGTACCCGGCGGTATAACCGTACCCGGCACCAGTGCTGCAGCTTGAGTAGGAGTTGCCCAGCCTGCAAATGTCCAGCCTGCCGGTGCCGTACCTGCAAACCAGGTCAGTGTTGCGCCTAAATTGCGAGGACCGCTTGCCGGGGTTTGGTCTGATGGATGTGCTCCCGTTAACCCTATGTTGTTTACCGTAAGATCATATTCCGGTCTAAAGACACCTGTTCCCGCATGTACCCATACGGCATATACGGAATAGTTATTTGCCGGCATTACTGTCGCCGGTGCGTATGTTAATCCGCTTGGTATTGTACCCGGTACTAATGCCGCTGCTTGGGCCGGTGTTGCCCAGCCTGCAAATGTCCAGCCTGTTGGCGCTGTACCCGCAAACCATACCAGCGTATCCCCCGAGTTGCGTGGGCCGCTTGCCGGGGTTTGATTTAGTGGTGGTGCAACCGGTAAGCCTATATTAGTTACCGTCAGTGTATATTCCGGCCTAAATATATTGGTTCCGGATTGTACCCATACTGCGTACACCGTATAGTTATGAGCCGGCATTATTGTCGCCGGTGTATAGGTTAAAGTTCCCGGTAGTACTACTGTACCCGGCACCAGTGCTGCCGCTTGGACCGGAGTTGCCCAGCCTGCAAATGTCCAGCCTGCCGGGGCTGTGCCTGCAAACCAAGCCAACGTATCTCCTGAGTTACGCGGACCGCTTATTGGGGTTTGGTTTGACGGTGAGGCCACCGGTAAGCCTATATTATTTACCGCCAGTGTATATTCCGGTCTGAATATATTTGTTCCCGACTGTACCCATACTGCGAAGACCGTATAGTTACTTCCCGGCATGACCGCAGCCGGTGTGTAGGTTAAGCTACCCGGTGCCACTACCGACCCCGGTGTTATTGCTGCCGCTTGGGCCGGAGTTGCCCAGCCTGCAAATGTCCAGCCCGTTGGGGCTGTACCCGCAAACCAAGCCAGCGCATCCCCTGAATTGCGTGGGCCGCTTACCGGAGTTTGGTTTGATGGATGGGCCACCGGTAAGCCTATATTAGTTACTGTCAATGTATATTCCGGTCTGAAAATATTTGTTCCCGCCTGTACCCATACTGCGTACACCGTATAGTTATTTCCGGGCATCACCGTTAGCGGTGAGTACGTTAAACTTCCGGGTGCTACTACCGTACCCGGTACTAATGCCGCCGCTTGGGCCGGAGTTGCCCAGCCTGCAAATGCCCAGCCTGTAGGGGCCGTACCCGCAAACCAGGTCAGTGCTGTACCCGAGTTGCGGGGACCGCTTACCGGCACTTGGTTTGACGGATGAGTTGTCGGTAAACCTACGTTGTTTACCGTCAATACATATTCCGGTCTAAAAATATTTGTCCCCGCTTGTACCCACACTGCATATACCGTGTAGTTATAAGCCGGCATTACCGCTTGAGGTGTGTACGTTAAGCTACCCGGTGCCACTACCGTACCCGGTGTTATCGCCGCTGCCTGAGCCGGAGTTGCCCAGCCCGCAAATGTCCAGCCTGTCGGGGCTGTACCTGCAAACCAGGTCAGCGTTGCGCCTAAGTTGCGTGGACCGCTTGCCGGTGTTTGATTTGCCGGATGGGCTACCGGTAAGCCTATATTAGTTACCGTCAGCGTATATTCCGGTCTGAAAACACCTGTTCCCGCTTGTACCCATACGGCATACACCGTATAGTCATGAGCCGGCATTATCGTCGCCGGTGTATACGGTAGAGTTGGAATCGTACCGGGTACCAGTGCCGCAGCTTGAGCCGGGGTTGCCCAGCCCGCTAATGTCCAGCCTGTCGGTGCTGTACCCGCAAACCATGTGAGGATTGCTTCTGCGTTATACGTACCGCTTACCGGGGTTTGGTTTGTTGGAGGAGCTACCGGTAATCCTATATTATTGACCGTCAGCGTAAACTCCGGTGTACGGGCCCATCTGGCCCATAGGGTACGATCTGCTGCATTGGTTACCTCGTCCGTGTTAAGCACGCGACCCAATTGAGTAGTGCCGTTTGCGTTTACTTGTGAATCAAACCAGCCCTGAAATACCCAGCCGTCCGGACGATTTTCCAATGCGGTTACGGTCGGGTGAGCCATGGCCGCTGCATATGTGCCGCCAAATGTTACGGACTGCACTGATGTTGCAGGAGTCACTCCATGGTTTGCGTTAAATGTTCTTTGTATGTCTGTTCTTGCCGTCCAACGAGCATAAACCGTGATATCCGCATTTACAAGCGTCATACCCGTAAACTGGATACCGCCCGGGTTGCCTCCGGGACTTTGAGGTGCAACAGGGAACCAGCCCGCAAATGTAAAGCCTGTACGGCTTGGGTCAGCCGGCATAGTAGCCCCGGTAGTGTTGGCCGCCAGTGTTTGACCCGAACGGATTGTCCTTGTCGGCGGCACGATGGCAGAGCCTTCATTTGAGTTAAATGTTACTGTTACGTCGGCATTTGCTCTCCAGCGGGCGTAAACAGTGATGTCTGCAAGTATCGTTGTTTGAGCTGTAAACTCGGCACCCGTGGGATCACCACCCGGTGTGGACGGCGTCCCGGCAAACCAACCGGAAAATACGTAGCCAGGTCGAGTCGGATCACCGGGCATTGTCACATTAAACGAGTTGACAATCAGATTTTGACCGGCCCGTACCTGTCTGCTTCCGCCGCCAACGGCAAGAGTTGCACCCTGGCCGTTTGCATTAAATGTTACCGTTGCCAGTCTATCGATCGCCGTCCAGCGGGCATGTACCGTTCTGTTTTGAGTTATTGCTGTGGTTGCGTCAAACAGATTACCGCCACTTGCTGCATCAGTATCAAACCAACCGGCAAAGGTATAACCGGGCCGGGTTGGATCGGATGGCATGGTTACGTTTTGTGTGTTGTTAGTCAAGTTCTGGCCCGAATTGACCGTTCTGCTTAGGTTTCCAGGCAGTATGACAGCGCCTGCACCGTTACCGTTAAAGGTTACGGTTACCGTCGCCAATGCCGTCCAACGGGCGTTTACTGTTCTGTTTTCATTTATTACTGTGGCTGCGTTAAATGGATTACCACCGGTTGCTGCCGTTGTGTCAAACCAACCGGCAAAAGTATAGCCGGGCCGGGTTGGATCAGGCGGCATGGTTACACCTTGTGAGTTGTTCGTTAAATTTTGGCCTGAATTTACTATTCTGGTCATGTTTGCGGGCAGTATTACAGCTCCCGCTCCGTTTCCGTTAAAGGTTACGGTAACAAGGGGGTTTGCTGTCCATTGAGCAAACACAGTACGGGTCGTATCATCCGTTACCGGATGCGTAGGCAATACTTGAGTACCGCCGGATGCTGCCGTAAACCAGCCCGCAAATGCATAGCCTGCTCGGGTTGGTGCCCCAAGGGCAGGGCCTACCAATCCACCGGCAACATCAAATGCCTGGGCATATTGGCCGGGGCGGTTAACGGTTCTCGTTTGCAGCGGTGTTGAAGGAACACCGGCAAACGCGCCGTTGTTAGGATTAAAGGTTATAGTTTGTGCCGTTTGAACCCAGTGTGCCGTTAAGACTACGGCAGAGTTTGGCATAACAAATGTTGCACGCGCAGCGCTTGCTCCACCCGCACCAAATGTTACATTTGGCACCGATGTCCAGTGACTGAACGCAAAGCCCACGCGTGACCCCGCGTAAACGGATATCGTTTGGCCCTGATGTACATCACCTAGTGTGGTGCGCACCACCTGGTTGATCTCGGCATTTACGCCATGACCGGTAGTGCCGGTACCCGGTGCTAAAGTTACGGACAATGGGATAGGCTGTGTAGCCACTCCATCATGATGTATATCCCAGTTATTAAGTAAGTGTGCCGGAATGACTGCGCTTGTGGTTGACTGTGTCACCGCGTTTTGCCAGTTGCGCCAGCGAATATTTGGATTATTTGTGATGCCCGCCGCAATACCGCCGTTTATCATACGGTGCAGCGTAATATTGGGATTGGCCACCAGTGGATTGGTGGCAGTACGATTCCCGTAAAAGAGAACATTGGCAGATGTGTCGGTGCCGCCGACATTACCGACGTTTAAAACGACACGGGCGTAAGTCGCCGAAATTCCGCCACCGTTAACCGCAGTATTGTTGCTGATTGTACCGCCGATTATATTTATGTTGGCAGGCTGAAAAGCCCATATACCGCCACCATTTCCGTTTGCTCTATTATTGCTGATATTGCCGCCGCGTATATTAATGGTGGCACCGGTTTCCCGATATCCCGCGGCAACACCGCCGCCGCCCCATCCGGCGACATTGGCTGTATTATTAATGACTGAGCCGCCATGCATATTAAAAGTAGAAATACCAACTCCCAATGCAACACCTGCGCCCCAGCTGGAGTGGTTATTGCTGATCACGCCGCCATGCATATTAAAGACAGCGCCGTAATGCATATTGACAACACCGCCGCCGCCGGATCCGTCAGGGAACAGTGTCCCTGGAGAAAACTGTCTTGTTATACCGGTAATCGTACCGCCATGCATGTTAATAACCGCATTGGTACCGTTAGCGGTAATACCGCCTCCAACAACTCCGGGAGCATTTGTTATCGTAAAGGCATTTGCGGCCGGAGTATTGGCCACACCTAATGTTAATGAAGCGTTAGCCGGCACAAAAAAATGTGTGGAATCATTGATTCCGGTGGTTCCCGTCAAAGTAACAGGCGTAGCTGTTGCCGACCTCAGCACGACATGCTGCCCTACAGGCAACGTGATTCGGCTTGTCATCGTAATATTTGCGCCTATGTTAATAACTGTAGTATTAAGATTCGCTATCGCATTCTGCAGGTCTGTAAAGTTAGTTACTGTAACCACATTAAGCGGCATAATATCTTGCACAATAATAACGGTTCTTTCCCTTGTGAAAAGTTCCTCGCTAATCGGATGAACCGCACCGATTACAACGGTAAAAATATTTTCATCAAGATCCCCCATCGCAGGAGCTTCCATAAAACCACCATTGTCAATTACAAACACTTCCACATCGCTGTCCAACTCGTCAAAAGCGGAGGCGCCGTAAAGCAAATCAACTTCCTCGCCGAGGTTTACAAAGAAATATTCAAACAGCTCGCCGTCCATCTCGTTACCGTCTTCTTCAAATATGATGGTAACGGAGTAGTATAGCTCTTCATCGGAAAGCGCTACACTCCACAAGGCATACACGCTAAAATCAGCGGTAATTTCTGTGTCAGCCGCAATGAGTTCGTCATCGCTGTCAGCCCAGCCTATAAATTCATAATACTCATTCCCTGAAACAGGATCAGGAAGCAAGATATTTTCAAACAATGTACCGTCCGGGACATTGACAACAAACATATCTTCATCCATAGAAACGATAATGATACCCATGTTATACAGGAGCGCCTCATCGACATCATAAACCGGCAACACGCCACCAGTCATGTCAAATGTGGCTTGCCAGAGCGCTGTTTCAAGCTCACCTGAATCCCATATATCATATTCATCGTCTTCAAGTTCATTGTCTTCGAGATCAGTGTCACCAAGTTCAGCGTCACCTTCATCGTCAACTTCATTTTCGAAGTCATCATCAGCATTATCTTCCGTATAATCGTCCTCATTATCCTCGTTATACAGATAATCATCTGTTTCGACACCCATAGGGATTTCGACATCATCAGATGGCTGAGCAGTATCGCTGCCCTCACTTGTTGGAGACGCATATTGAGTACTATATATATACTCAGTTGATCCCCCTTCACTAATATCAGCAAATGCAAACGCACTACTGGATGTACCTATGACTAATGCCAGAAGCACTGCTAAAAAGCGCTTACCGCAAAGCTTAGATACTTTCAAAAATTTTGTGTTTCTCATGTTGTTAAGGATCCCCTCTCTTAATATGGCATAAAAGTTTATTAGTATTTACTTTCACACCTTAATGGCAACACTCGTTGACATATTAGTATAAAGGCGATTTGTGTCAAATTAGTGTCTTTTTTGTTGTTTTTTAGTGTTTGTTTAGCCCTATAGCAAAATGATTTTAAATCGGACTCATAACCGTTATCCGATCATTGATTACACACACAAAAGCCAGCTACATGTTTTATGTAACTGGCTCTTATCCTTCATCATCTGCAGTATATACCCCTTACTGTGGCATATACCTTATATCAAACTGGAATACTGCAGCCGGGTTATCACTTAACGAATGCCCGATAACCAAGCGCACATATTGCGCAGTTATGGTATTCGTAAAAGAATAGGTGGAGGTAGACGCCAACGGAACAATACCTGAGTACAATATATTCCAAATAACTCCATCATTAGAGTATTTAATCGTATAATCCCGTATTCTATTACCATTTTGATAAATACGTACTTGATTGAAATTTTTTGCTTCATCAAATCTGGCAGTGAGATATCCACTACCCGGTGCCACCGGACGCCATACATTTGCGGTGGTATTGTTGTCGTTTGCATGGTGCGGAGGCGTGTTAATCGGGTTGAATGATGATGATGCTGTCATTGTGGCGTAATAATGGGTTAGATTTCTGTTAGGATCCGGAGTGTTACCTGTTGAGGTATGGCACTTTATCAGCACAGGACTAGAGTAATCACCACCTATACTACCACTTCCAACCTGACCACTCCAATTGGCACCCCATGACCATACACAACCATCTACTGTAATTGCTATTGTGTGATTAAAACCGGTTGAAACCTCAGCCACATTTTCCATTACTTTTACATGGCTAAAATTTGCACTGCTCCAGTCCCAGGTTGTGCCATTTCCAATCTGGCCAAAGGTGTTCATACCCCAACCCCACAAGCTGCCATCAGCTCTGATTGCCATTGTATGCCCGCCATCAGTTTGACTATTGCGAGCTGATACCATAGCCACATTGCCCATTGCCCATACCGGTCCACGCCTGTAAGTATTTGTACCATCACCAAGTTGACCAACCTGATTGTCACCCCAACCCCACAAGCTACCACCGTCTAAGATAGCCATCGTATAGTCACCACTGGCTGAAACCGAAGTCACAGCTGTCCATACAGGAGTAATAAATATCCGTATAGGACTTAATCGAGTTTCGGTTGTATTGTCTCCAAGCTGACCATGCCAATTACCACCCCAGCCCCATAAGTTACCATCGGTTGTGATTGCCATTGTGTGGCTGCCACCGGCTGAAACTGAAGCCACACCGTTAGCTATCAATACAGGGCTGTGACGGTCTGTTGTTGTGCCATCTCCAAGTTGACCACTCCAATTACCACCCCATGCCCACAACCCACCATCAGCTGTGATGCCCATTGTATGACCGCCACCGGCTGAAACCGAAGCCACGCCGTTAGCTATCCATACGGGGCTGTGGCGGTCTGTTGTTGTGCCATCTCCAAGTTGACCATGCCAATTACTGCCCCAAGCCCACAGGCTACCATCGGTCGTAATGGCCATTGTATGACTACTACCTGCTGAAACCGAAGCCACATTATCCATTATCCGTATAGGGCTGAATCGGTTTTCAGTTGTACCATCCCCAAGTTGACCACTCCAATTACCACCCCAGCCCCACAGGCTGTTATCAGGCATAATTACAAACGAATGATCCATTCCCGCACTTACCCTATTGTGCTGTATGGGCATACCACCGGCAGGCACAACTTCGGCTCCAAACTCAACTGATTCCATCACTTGCATTTCTGATGACAGAAAATCCTCTACGTCGTTACTCATGTCGTAGATAATTTCAACATTGCCATATTCATCGTCGTTTTCGTATCCATCATCAGCAAACACCAATGAAAAACTACTGAAAACCATCACAAGGGAAATTATAAATGCCAAAAAACCTCTTCTTTTCCTACTGTTCATAATGACAACTTCTCCTTTCATGACCTCATACTCTATTGGCAATTGATTTTTCATGACAGCATAGTAAGCGTTTTTGAAACCGACCTTATCGCCACCTCCTATATTTAAATTTGAAGAAATGGTTTTCCTCCCCTATCTGGGCCAGTTTTCAAAGCAATTCCGACATAATGTACCATGACTTTATCCTACTTAATGAGTATAGGAGAAAATTGTGTCAAAAATATGTTTTTTATGGCTATTTTACATTTATTTACTCGATTCCAATCAATGCCACCTTAAAAGTAAAAACTGCACCCCCATCAGGACTATTGGCCACTTCTATTGCTATACCATGCCGGTCAGCAATCTGCTTTGCAATCGCAAGACCAAGCCCTGTTCCGGATTTATTTTGCTCAGAACGTTGTTTATAAAAGCGCTCAAATATATGGTCGATATCTTCAAGAAGAATACCGCTTCCTTGGTCGCGTATCTGTATTTGCGCCGTGTCTCCTTTTCTGGCTAAGCTTATAGACACCTTACTTTGCGGCGGAGAAAACTTTATGGCATTATCCACTACATTAATTAGCATTTGCCTTAATCGTCCATAATCGCCTATAGCCGGGAAGGTATTTTCTTCGCAAACGAAATCAAAATCTACCTCTTTCTGCTCCGCTACCCTTGCCATGGTACGCATAACATCGTCGATTATATCCTTTAAATCAACAGGTTGAGTTTCTATAGCAAAATCAGTATTTTGCAACCGAGAAAGGTCCAATAAATCCGTTACAAGGCGTTCCAGATACATGCATTCGTTAAGCATCTGCTCTTGAAACTCAGTGGCTTTTTCTTTATCCGACACTACACCATCCAAAATGGCTTCTAAAGATCCACGGATGACAGTGATCGGCGTCCGCAGCTCATGAGATACATTGGCTACAAAGTCACGCCGCAACTTCTCCAGCTTTTCTCTTTCTTTAGCAGACATGGCCAATTTATCGGCCATACCGTCCAGGACTGAGGCCAGTTCTCCAATTTCGTCAACTTGAGTTACTCCTGTTTTCACTTCGTAGTCGCCGGCACTGATACATAGAGCTGCCGCTTTCATCTTATTTAACGGTTTTGTAAAGCGAATTGAAAAGGCAAAAGCCACAAAAACAGGTATGACCACAGCCGCCGCCATACTGATCATTAAAATAGCAAAACCGTTTGATGTAACGGTATTGATTTCGGAAACATAATTATGCATAACAACCACACCGGGAACTGTGCCATCTTGCATAGCGATCGGCGCGGCAGCCGAAATGGTTCGCATGCCTAAAATACTGCTAAAGTGCTCGTTGGTGGATGTGGCCCCCGCAAACGCGTCAACGATTACCAGCTCGGCACACTCAGGTAAATCGCCAAAGTCGAAGCTGTCTTGCATACGCTCGCATCTGCCGCCAAAATCAATCTGCTCCAATTCACAGTCGACAATCCAGATGGAACAGTTTACTGTATTTTCAACAAACTGCAGGTACTTTCGCAAAGTCATCATACCCCTGCCGCCCATACCACATCCCACGCCATTGCCGCATCTCATGCCACTGCCACACTCTGGTTTTTCCATTCTTTGCCTTATACTCAACGATGTGTCATCTTCTAATATATTTGCTAGAGTAGCGGCAACACTTTCCACATGTCTTTCCAATTCTGCTTTATGTATTTCCACATTATGTATTGAAAATAAAATCGAAAAAACAACACTAAGGATAATTGCGAAAACCAGAAAGGACGAAACAAAGTACAAAACAAGCTTCAATAAAATTTTATTTTTCATGATAAATCCTCAAATTTATAGCCAACTCCCCATATGGTTTTAATCTCCCAATCCGGATGGTCTACCTCGTCTAACTTCGCTCTCAAGCGTTTGATATGAGAGTCTACCGTGCGGCTATCCCCGTAATAATCATGCCCCCAAAGGCTACTCAATAATGAATCTCTGGAAAATACCTTGTTTTTATTTGTCACCAGTGTCCACAAAAGGTCTGTTTCTTTTTTTGTAAGACTGATTTTAGTCTCGTTTATTTGCGTAGTGTATTCATTTAAATTGACAGATAAGCTGCCGGACGAAAAATGACTGCCGGGCATATCATTTTTTTCGCTAATTCTCCGTAGGACAGCCCTTACTCTGGCCATTACTTCTCCGGGAGAAAATGGCTTGACAATGTAATCGTCGGCACCGTTGTCCAGCCCCATTATCCGTTCAAAATCCTCGCCCCGGGCCGTAACCATAATAATGGGAACGGTAGAATTTTTGCGGATCGTGCGGCAGATGGTAAATCCATCCTTTTTAGGCATCATCACATCCAGCAAAATGACATCATACTTTTGAGTCAATGCGGATGTTAAAGCGTCTTCTCCATCATAGAACGCTTTAACAAAGAAACCTTCTTTTTTAGCATACTCTTCAATGATGGTAACGATCTGTTTGTTGTCATCTGCAATTAACATTTTCCGCATAAATAACACCTCTTTCATTATCATTGTATAGTAACACAAAATAACACTAAAAGCATCTTGAACATTTCGCTGTAATCCATACGTGGTACATTAAAAAGTGCCTGCCTTTTTTACAGGCAGGCACTCAAACAATCGTTTCTCACTATCTCGCTTATGTGTTTACACTATCCATTTATATATCCGACACTTACCTTATCGGCCGCGGTGTTGGTACCGGTGTTGGCCGCGGTGGCAATGGTGTTGGGATTGGTGTTGGCATCGGCGTTGGTAACGGGGTTGGAATCGGTGTCGGGATTGGCGTTGGTATTGGGGTTGGGATCGGTGTTGGGATCGGTGTTGGACTCGGTGTTGGCATTGGCGTTGGGGTTGGCGTTGCTATCGGTGTTGGGATCGGGGTTGGGATCGGGGTTGGGATTGGCGTTGGGCTCGGCGTTGGCATTGGGGTTGGCGTTGGTGTTGGGGTCGGCGTTGGTGTTGGTGTTGGGGTTGCCGTTGGGGTTGGTGTTGGCGTCGGCGTTGGCATTGCCGTTGGGGTTGCCGTTGGCGTTGGGGTTGCTGTCGGCGGTACAAAGATATTTGTTCCCGTCTGTACCCATACTCCAAATAC
>Ga0123355_10014965_pt1 | contig 12160 bp, 9 predicted proteins | sample TergutEmb28metaG_3_FD_89872 | JGI IMG/M metagenome (GOLD analysis project Ga0123355, IMG submission 89872) | Embiratermes neotenicus P1 segment gut microbial communities from Petit-Saut dam, French Guiana - Emb289 P1 | ecosystem: Host-associated > Arthropoda: Insects > Digestive system > Gut ... | reverse complement strand
GCGGGGTGCTGGGGAAGTACAGCTATCTTGAAATCGGAGTGCACTTGCACAGTCGCCCGGAACAGGCTGCGGACAAGGTATTGGCCGCCTATGATGCCGGTTGCAGACGCTTCGATTCGGCCTTGGCGGGATTGGGGGGATGCCCATTTGCTCAAGATGCTCTCGTGGGCAATATCCCAACCGAAAAGGTGATTGAGGCGCTTCGCCAGCGCGGGACCGAGTTGCCGGCATTGAAGCCACTCGATACCCTCCTGAAAGCGACGGGAGGAATTGCGGCGAAGTACTCGGAGTCCGATGCTGCAGACTGAGTCATCTTTGCTTGACAAGATTCCGAAGACCCAAACACCGACTCTTTCGCCGTCAAAGAAATCATTACGAGCGGCGGCTAGGTTCTTGCATGAGCTATAACACCATTCAACTTGGACTCGAAAATTCCGTCGCGACCATCACTCTGAACCGTCCCGAGAAGCGCAACGCGATCAGTTTCGAGCTTATTGACGATCTCTCGCGCGCATTGGATGAGGCGGCAAAGTCCGATGCAGTTGTCCTGATTCTAACTGGCGCGGGAAAAGCTTTTTGTTCAGGAATGGACTTGGAGAATCTGAAAGGGCTGCTTGGACGAACACCGGAGCAGAATCTCAAGGATTCCGAGACGATGGTGGGGCTTTTCCGTTCGCTTTACGAATTTCCAAAAGTCACGATCGCGGCTGTGAACGGCCCGGCGATTGCTGGAGGTGCAGGATTGGCGCTGCTGTGCGACTTTACGCTGGCGGCTCCAGAGGCGAGGTTCGGCTATACGGAAGTTCGAATCGGCTTCGTTCCGGCGATTGTGTCGACATTTTTGCTGCGTCAGGTAGGCGAAAAGCAGGCCCGCGACCTGCTGCTGACAGGACGAATCTTCGGAGCAGAAGAAGCGGTGCGCATGGGACTAGTCAGTGAGATCGTTCCCGCTGAACACCTTATATCTCGCGCCCGTGCGCTGGCAGCGCTTTTGATGGAGAACAGCCCCGTATCTCTGCTCGCAACCAAACAACTACTCACCGCTCACGCTCGCGCTGAACTCGACGAGCAAATTGAAGGTGCTGTACGCGAAAATGCTGCGATTCGCACCACGGCGGACTTCCGCGAAGGAATTTCTTCGTTCCTCGACAAGCGCAAGCCAGTGTGGACCGGAAGATGAGTTCCAACCATCGCTCTGCGCAGAACGAAACGCGCCTGCGTGTGCGTTATGCCGAAACCGATCAAATGGGAGTGGCTTATCACTCGAATCATCTGATTTGGTTCGAGGTGGGTCGTGTCGAGTTTCTACGCCAAATGGGGTTCTCGTACCGCGACATGGAGCGTGTGGATGGGATTTTCATCGCGGTGGCAGAAGTGAAGTGTCGCTACCGGGCACCTGTGTACTACGACGAAGAAGTCATTGTGCGGACGTGGCTGAAGAAAGTCCGGGAATCTGTGATCATCTTTAGCTATGAACTCGCTCGATCCAACGGCGGGACGCTCTTGGCAGAGGGCGAGACGACTCACGTCGTAACCGACTCCAGGATGAAAGTGGCGACGTTACCTGAAAAGTATTTAAGCGTCTTTCGCGCCGCCGTGGGACAGCAAGGTGGGAGTTTCCATTGAACGCACTTCACATTACCGGGAATGACCTGACCTTAGAAGCAGTTCGCGAAGTTGCGGCCGACCGGCGCGCCACATTGCTTGCTCCTGATGCTCGCGAACTTGTTAAACAGGCGCGCGCTGTGGTCGACGATATCGTTGCTAGCAACAAACTTGCCTATGCGATTACGACCGGAGTGGGCAAACTGAGCGATGTTCGCATCGCCGGGGAGCAGATTCGCGAGTTGCAGATCAACCTGGTGCGGTCACACGCGGTTGGAGTTGGACCTCCCCTCCCCGTTGCCGAGACTCGCGCCATGATGCTTCTGCGGGCGAACTCGCTGGCCAAGGGGCATTCGGGCGTACGCCCGGTCGTGATTGACACGATCTGCGAGATGCTCAATCGGGGTGTAACGCCAGTTGTACCATCGCAAGGCAGTGTGGGCGCGAGCGGCGATCTGGCTCCCCTGGCTCACCTGGCTTTAACGTTAATTGGTGAAGGCGAATGCTTTGATGAAAAAGGCGCACGGATTCCAAGCGCTCAGGCTGTGAAGCGCGCTCAGATCAAACCGCTCGTCCTCGAATCGAAGGAAGCGATCTCTCTTATCAATGGAACACAGGCGATGCTGGCCGTAGGAACGCTGGCCTTACTCGCAGCCGAAATACTCGTTGATTCTGCGGACGTCTTGGGAGGCCTTTCCTGCGACGCGCTCAAGGGGACTGACGCCGCGTTCGACGAGCGCATCCACATAGCGCGTCCGCATGGCGGCCAGACAACAACGGCTGGCAACCTGCGTCGAATGTTGGAAGGGAGCCAGATTCGCGAGTCACATCGGGATTGCGGCCGGGTGCAGGACGCCTATTCGTTGCGCTGCATTCCGCAAGTTCACGGCGCAGTACGGGATACCCTGGAACACTGCCGCAGCGTGTTCGAAACCGAGGCAAATTCCGCGGTCGATAATCCGCTGGTCTTCGTCACCGACCCGCATAATGCTGAGGGAGACGTTGTCTCCGGCGGAAATTTCCATGGCGAACCCCTTGCTTTCGCCCTGGATTTTCTAGCCATAGCGTTGAGTGCCTTGGCGGGCATTAGCGAAAGGAGAATCGAAAGGCTGGTGAATCCCGCGTTAAGCGAGGGCCTGCCACCGTTTCTCGCTCCGGACGCGGGTTTAAACTCTGGATTTATGCTTCCTCAAGTCACTGCCGCAGCGTTGGTCAGTGAAAACAAAGTGCTGGCGCATCCCGCATCTGTCGATTCCATCACCACCTCAGGCAACAAGGAAGACTATGTTTCCATGGGAATGACGGCTGCCAACAAGCTCAAGCGAGTAGTGGAGAACACTCAAAACGTGCTGGCAATCGAAGCAATGGCCGTCGCCCAGGCACTCGACTTTCTGGCTCCACTGAAGACTTCGAAGCGTGGGCAGGCGGCGTATGCCGCAATACGGTCCGAGTGTCCAACGATGCAAAAGGATCGTGTCATGTACGCCGATCTGGCACGCGTAGCAGAGCTCATTGCAGCCGGAAAAATCGCAGCAGCTCTGCGTTAACTCGATCACTACTTTCCAAGATCACATGACGATGAAGACACTTACGGAATATTTGAAGTTTCACACCAAGACTCACCGTGCCTATGTTCACATCACCCCGCAGGTGGAACAGATCGTCAGCAAGAGCGGCGTACGCGAAGGCATGGTGCTGGTGTCAGCCATGCACATAACAGCGGGCATATACGTGAACGACAACGAGAGCGGCTTGATCGAGGATATTGATCAGTGGCTGGAGGGACTCGCCCCGTTCCGCAAGAACTACAAGCATCACGACACTGGCGAAGATAATGGCGACTCACATCTGAAAGCTCTTCTGATTCATCACGAAGTGATTGTGCCGATTACTGCAGGAAAACTCGATCTGGGGACGTGGCAGAGGATTTTCTATGCTGAGTTCGATGGTCAGCGCGACAAACGTGTGATCGTGAAAGTCATGGGAGAGTGAAAGGATGTCAGAAGAACTCCACGAATTGCAGGAACACGCTGAGCATGCGAAGCATGATCCCACCCTCGTGCCTGTATCCGTGACGATGGCAGTGTTAGCGGTGCTGGTTGCGGTCGTCACTCTGGTTGGACACCGTGCCCACACTGAAGAAGTCGTATTGCAAGCAAAAGCCTCCGACCAGTGGGCATACTACCAGGCGAAGAACATCCGCCGACACACTGACGAACTCTTTACCGATCTGACTTCCGTGCAAGCCACGACAGACCCGACGGCTCTCGCCAAGTTGCGCGAGAAGTATTCTGGTGAGGCCTCCCGCTACAAGGACGAGCAGAAGGAAATCGAGGACAAGGCTCACGAAATGGAAGGGGAAGTCGCCACCGAGAGGAATCGTGCAAACCGCTACGATCTGGCAGAGGTATTTCTGGAAGTCGCACTCGTCATCACGTCAATTACTCTGCTTTCAGGGCGCAGACTGTTTTGGTACATCGGCGGTGTCTTAGCAGTGCTGGGCATAGTCCTGGCGGCAACTGGCTACTTTGTGCGCTAACCATTCAGACGCGCTAGACTCGGCAGGGAGCTGACTCCGATGACATCCCAGTTGCATCCCTTTGCCTCTGCTTCACGACAACGAACGGCCCAATCGCCAGAACATCCATCCGAGTTCGTTGAAAGCAATCGACGGCTTCCTCCGGGATACAAACGATCGGTTCATTCTCGTTGAAGCTCGTATTCAATATCACTGGAATTCCGGTCTTGCGATAAAAGGCTGAGATCAAATTGTAGTACAACGGATTCTCTTCCCGAGTCACGCTTTGCAGGCGCCCCGTATCATCCACGTGATTGACAGCACTCAGAGTCTGGCGCTTTTCCGGTCGAATCTTGTAGACGTGCAACATGAAGGGCGAGGGATGGTCGTGCTCGAAATACTCGCGCTGACAGTCGGCCATGATCGAAGGCGCGAAGGGACGGAACCATTCGCGATGTTTGATGCGTGCATTAAGCACATTCTTCATGTTGGGCAAACCCGGATGGGCCACGATGGAACGATTGCCCAATGCGCGCGGTCCCCACTCCATGCGGCCTTGAAACCATCCAACGACATTGCCGGACGCGATCTGCTCCACTACTTCACTAACTAGAGCGTCGGGCTCGAGTTTGCGATAGTCCAAGCCGGCGGACTGCAGCGCCGACTGAATACGGGTGTCAGAAAATTCCGGCCCCAGGTACGCATTCTTCAATTCGTGTCGACGAGGCTGCTTGAGCACGGAATGATAGGTGTGCAACGCGGCACCAATCGCGAGGCCTTCATCTCCGGCAGCTGGTTGAATGTATGTCTGACGAAAAGGCGTGCAATCGAAGATCTTGCCGTTCGCCACGCTGTTAAGCGCGCATCCGCCCGCCATCGCGATGTTTTCGAGGGGAACGCGTGCCGCGAGTTGGTTTAGCAAATGGAAAAAGACCTGTTCAAATCTGTGTTGCAGGGCAAAGGCCAAATCCATTTCCCTTTGTGTGATGTCCGTGTGCGGCTTGCGTGGCTCGCCGAACCGCCTCTCCATGCGCTTGGAAAAGTGACGGGCCAACCGCACCGTGCCGTCGGGCAAGACCTGCATACCTTGATTGCTGCCGAGCGGCTTAAAATAGCTGAGATCCAGTTGGAAACTGCCATTGTTCGTTAAAACGATTTTGTCGATCTCTTTGGCGTATGTGTCTTTTCCATATGGGGCCAGGCCCATGACCTTGCCTTCATCGCCGTATTTTGTGTAGCCGATGAATTCCGAAATCATGGTGTAGAGGCTGCCCAGCGAGTGCGGCAGGAAAACGCGATCGAGCACTTCGATGTGGTTCCCTTCGCAGCGCGCCGTCATGGTGGAGACGAAGTCACCGGACCCGTCGTAACTGAAGCCGGCGGCCTTTTCCCAGGGTGAACAGTAGTACGCGCTAGCAATGTGAGCGATGTGGTGCTCGAGATGGTGCTCCCGAAAACGCAGGTGTACGGGATCGGCGTCGAGCGTTTGCGCAATCAGGGAACGCACATCGCGAATCGCTTCTTTTCGTTGGCGCAGGCGAATGAAATTCAGAATCTTGGCCGGATTGGCGAGCGCATACCGCACCTTCCTGGCGAGATTGGCATCGCTGTCCTGACCAACAGCGACGTGATCAACGTCGGAGATTTTCGCCCCAACCGCATCCAGGCACGCCTTTATCGCGAGTGCAGGAAAGCCGCCGAAGTGTTTACGCCGGTTAAGTCGCTCCTCGGCGACGGCGAACTTGACTTCGCCGTCGAGCACTATTGCCGCCGAAGCGTCGGCATGAAACATGTTAAGGCCTAGGATAAGCATGATCGACTTTTTCCGTAAACTGACGATTGTAGCTGGATTATTCGTGCAGGTTGGGCGCGACCGCTGCGTCCACAAAGGTAGCACAATCTACCGCAAGTCTCTTTCCCGTGGCGGCGGACTCGGCTGCGCGGAGAGTGGCCAGCGTGGAGCAGACGAGATCTTCGAAGCCAATGGGCGGCTCTTTCGGGTGCAGCAGGCATTGCGTAAACGCAGACCACTCCGCACGATGGCCCTTATCCTGCCGCCAGCGCGAATGGACCGTCTGCTTTCGGCTGTCACGTACAAGTTCGAGCCTGCGAAAATCTTCCAAAACCGCGACCGCTCCGCCGCCAAAAACTTCGATGCGCTCCTTCGAAAAGGAGCGGTCGCCGTTGGCCAAATAGTCGATTGTTCCTTGAGAACCGTTTTCACATCGGAACCAAATCGTCACGTTATCGCCGCTGTAGCGTCCCGTTTCTGCCATCGGTCGCGCTTCGACCTCAACCATCGGCGATCCGGCGAGAAACATCAGCAGGTCAATAAAGTGGCAGACTTCGCCAAGAATGCGTCCGCCGCCTTGTTCGCGGTCGTTGACCCAATGATCTGCGGGAAGATAGCCGGCGTTAATGCGGTAGTGCAGTGCGAGTGGCTCGGAAATCTGGGCCAGAAATGACTTCATTCGCGCGATCATCGGCGCGAATCGGCGGTTGAAACCGACCATTAAGAACTGCCGCCGCCCAGAAGGCAGGCCGAGGTAGGAGCGGATGATGGAATACAATTCGACTTCGGACAGGCAGAGTGGCTTCTCGCAGAAGACATGTTTACCGGCGGCCAGAGCGGCCGTCACCTGCCTGGAGTGCAGGTGATGCCGTGTGGCGATCACTACCGTGCCGATGGTCTCGTCAGACAGCAATTGCGCATCGTCAGTAGTGCAGTAACGAAAACCGAAACTCTTCGCTGCATTCTGTGCGCGGGAACCAGTCGCGGCACAGATTCCCACCAAAGTTGTCTGAGCATTCTCTTTGAGCGCAGGAATCAGCGTGCTTGTAGCGTAGACTCCGGCGCCGAGTAAACCCACAGAAACGCGACCGAACGGCGCGGGTGGAGTCGAAGGGGGTGTCATTGATACGAAACTGGGGCTGCGAGTATCGTCGCCAGCGCCAGAGTACTGGATGACGACTCCGAGCGACGACTGTCGCGAGTTAGTTGTGATTAACTCATAAGCCGACTGAGCATTCTCTACCGGAAAACGGTGCGTGATGAGCGAACCAGCGTTGATCTTTCCGCCAGCCAGCAATTGCAGAAACGCTTCCATGTTGCGGGTCTCGGTCCAGCGGACGTAGCCAATGGGATAGTCGCGTCCCTTCTGCTCGAAAGCAGAGTCATACCGACCAGGACCGTAAGATCGCGAAATGCGAAAGTCCAGTTCCTTCTCGTAAAAGACCTTCCGCTCAATGTCCATGCCAACCGTGCCAACAGCTACCACGATCGCGCGATCGCGGGCGATCGAACCGGCAAGATTGACAGGATCACTGCTCCTGGTCTCGGCCCCGATGAGTACCGAATCGACGCCCAGGCCATGCGAAAATTGCCGGCAGAGTTCTCGAAACGCGGAGGCCGAGCTGACGGCCGCCTCGGCACCCATGCGCTGCGCGAGATCGGCTCGCGTTGGATCGATGTCCGTCCCGAGAACGCGGCAACCTGCAGCCTTCAGCAGTTGTACGGTGAGTTGTCCGAGCAGACCCAGCCCGATAACAGCGACGAGATCGCCGAGCTTGGCTTCGGCGGTTCGGACACCGTGCAGTGCCACGGCTCCTAGCGTTGCAAAAGCTGCTTCGTCGAATGACACTTCCTCGTGGGTAACTGGGTCGCGCGAAGGAATGCGAGCGACCAATAAGCGGGGCACGCAGGCGATCTCGGCATGGGCGGCGAATCCGGCGCCGGCGCAGGCAACGCGATCCCCCGCCTGAAGATCAGTGACACCCTCGCCGACCGATATGACCGTTCCCGCGCTGCTGTAGCCAGGGGTTTGCGGCTGATCGAGACGGCTGCGCACAGCTTGCATGGCCGAAAACAGGCCATCGCGCTGTACCTTGCTGATCACTTCACGGACGAGATCGGGCCGCGATTGTGCCTTTTGCAGGAGATTCTTTCGCGCGAATTCCGCCGACGCGCGCTCCGTTCCAGCAGAAACGACCGATGCAGCGACGCGCACCAGGACGCACCCGGGCAGCAGTTGTGGCCCCGGAACCTCCTCTACCGTGATCTCGCCTGTGCGGGCGTGTTGGAGAACTTGCTTCATGCTGTGGCAACGTGACTGGATGTTAGAAGCTCAGATTCAAAAGCCCGGGCACCGCCATCGAGGAACGTTCGCATCCACACTTCCAACGTGAGCAATTGCCAAATCTGCATCGACCAATCCCGGCGGCCGCCGCGATGCTCATTGATGAATCGCCGCACCGGCTCAGGGCGGAACAAGCCGCGACGACATACTTGTTCTATCGAAAGCAGGTCGTCCACCATCTCCCTGAGATCGTGGGCCAGCCAATAGTCGACCGGAGCGGCGAAGCCGGCCTTGGGTTGTTGCAAGACTTCCCGCGGCAGGACGTGGCGCATGGCGCGCCGGAGAATGTACTTCGTCGTCGGCCTCAAAAAGCCTCTGAGTTTCATTTCTGGCGGAACGTTCAAGGCAACGAACTGGGCAAATTCCGGGTCGAGAAACGGCACTCGCACCTCAACCGACGAGGCCATGCTCATCTTGTCGTTGTAAGTCAGATTGAGGCTGGTCATGAAGATCTTAGTGTCAAGATAAAGCATCTGATGCAGGAAATCGGTATGACTCACGCTCTGGAATGCCGCCTGGTGCTGATCTGAAGGATTCCAAGCGGAGGCTTCTGTCGCGAAGTTAGGATTATAGAGACCGAGCTTCTGCTCGCGATCGAGATAAGTGCAATTCGTGATGAATCGCTCCCGCGCGGACTGTGATGCGCTGCGCGCCATCTTTTTTGCCAGGCGCAGCCTTGCCTTGAGCGGAGTGCCGCGCATGCTGGGCATCGCGGCGAGAACGGCCTCGCTCAAGCTGCGCAGCGAAGCCGGAAGTTCCCCATACGCCTGCGCCCAGTAATGCGCTATGTGCTTTCGATATCCGGCGAACAACTCGTCGCCACCCACACCGGACAAAAGAACGGTCGATTCCTTGCGAGCTTCGCGGCAAACCAGATAAGCGGTCATGATCGCGGGATCGGCTGTAGGCTCGTCCATGTGCCACACAAGCCGCGGTAACAAGGCAATTACATCTGGCTCAACCACAATGCGCCGGTTTTCACAGCCCAGGCGCCGAGCGAGGTTGGTGGCAACTTCAGGATCGTCCAGAGTAGTTTCGCCTACGCGGTACCTATACGGGAAGGTAATCGTATAAGTCCGAACCGGCTGATCTGTCGCCTCGCGCATCATGGCGACAATGCTTGACGAGTCAAGCCCCGCGCTGAGGAAAGCACCGATTGGAACGTCGCTGATCATCTGCGCTCGAACTGATCCCCGAAGACGCTCCCGGATTTCCTCGGCGAGTGCAGATTCCGAGCGAGGATAGTTCTGATTTGCCGGCGGAAACGTCAGGTCCCAGTACCGCGTGATTTTCAGTTCGCCATTGCGAAACGTTGTATAGTGGCCCGCCGGGAGCTTCAGGATCTTACGGAACATCGTTTTGGGATCGGGAACCCAGAGAAAAGTCAGATATTGATGAAGCGATTGCGGGTCGAGTTGCGCTTCGATGCCAGGAACTTGCAGGAGCGCTTTGATTTCGGAGGCAAATGCGAATCGGCGAGCATCATGGAAATAGTAAAGCGGCTTCACGCCGAAATGATCGCGAGCCACAAACAGAGTCGGCTGCGGTGACCGCAGATCGCAGATGGCGAGAGCAAACATGCCAGTCAAACGCTTCAGGCAATCCGGGCCTTCCTCCTCGTACAAATGAAGAAGTACTTCGGTGTCAGTGTGCGAATTGAAGTGATGCCCCTTGCCCTCGAGCCCGTTGCGCAGCTCGACAAAGTTGTAGATTTCGCCGTTGTAGGTGATCCATAGGCTGCGGTCTTCGTTGCACATGGGCATGTGGCCGCTGGCGGAAAGATCGAGGATGGCGAGGCGGCGACTGCCTAAGCTGATGTGGGAACCATCGGAAAACTTTTGCTCCCAGATTCCGAAATCGTCGGGGCCGCGATGAGCCTGGATCTGGGTCATGCGCATCAACACTTCGCGATCGCCGCAATTCACTAGACCGCTAATCCCGCACATGAGCCGTCAGTTCCCCTTTTGTCCAGCCACTTGCAGCCGTGTCTTCAGTTCGTAGATCTTGGACTTTGTATGGAACATTTGCACGGCCTGAAAACCGCAATAAATCAGGCCGGGAACGCCATCGAGGAATCCGAGGCGAAGGAAATATCGATAAAAGAAAAGCAGAACTGGAGAACCCGGCAGCGCATAGAGTTTTTTCTTCAACCAGCGCCGGCTCTGGGCTTGCGTTCCCAGAAGTGCAGGTGGAAAGTCGCCGCTATTTTGCTCGCCCTGCACCAAAACCCTCGCTTCCCAGTTCGAATATTCATCATGTTTCTGGATGTAACGCGACAGCGACTCGATGTTGTGATGAATAAGAGGATTCTTCAGACGGGAGGTTGGGCCTTCGACAACCACGTGCTCGTGCACTTCCATGTCCGCCATTGACGGGTCCTGCTCTCTAAGCCGGCACTCATAGCGTCCTTTTCCGCGGCGAAAGAGGGCGAGCTTCCAGAAGCTGGCGTCACCATGGCGGAGAACCCTGCCGAGAAAGTGCATTCGCAACGAAATGTAGTAGCCGCTGAACGCCGGATTCTCGATGGCGCGGCAAATCTCGTCTCCGAGTTTCGGAGTCAACGCCTCGTCTGCATCAACCAGCAAGATCCAGTCGTACTCGAGCGGAAGATTGTTCATCGCCCACTGACGCTTTTTGGGCCAGCCGCCCTGATAACAAAACTGCACAACTTTTGCGCCGAACGAGCGGGCAATTGCCGAGGTTGCGTCCGTGCTGTGCGAGTCGATGACGTAGACCTCTCCCGCGTTCCGCAGAGCCTCCAGGCAGCGCGGCAGATTCTTCTCCTCGTTGCGCGCAGCCACAATGACGCTCACCGGCAGCCTGGCGGTTGTCGAGATTGTCAGCGAGTTGGCCAGTTCAACTTCGTGCATGAGTAACAACTATAAGTGCAATTCACACCAGCGTTCGAGTACGTAAAGCGACCAGGGGCGCGTCCACGAAATGGTTCCATCAAGAAATTGCTGCCAAACCCGTTCTGTGCAGCTTCCGTGGAGCAAGCGGCCGAGCGGACCGGCATGCATTTTCTTTGCACTTAACACGGGTTCGACTTCCGTGCGAAGTTCCTGGCGCATCCAGTGCTCAAACGGCAGCGTAAAACCGCGCTTGGGACGATTAACAATTTCGTCTGGAAGCGAACCCGCAAGCGCTCCGACCAGTAGCTTCTTTGGTGTATGGTTCAGTTTCCACGCGCCAGGAAGAGCCAGCACCGTCTTTGCCAATTGGTGATCGATCAGGGGAACGCGGACCTCCAGACCATGGGACATGCTCATACAATCGGCGTCGCGCAAGAGTGTATTGAGCATATAACAGCGCGACTCAAGATAGGAAACGCGGTTGATCGGATCGAGAAAGGCTGCTTGTCGCAGGGCGATCCGAGTAGCCTCAGATGCCGTGACGACGGCATTTTTGGCAACGGTTGAGAGCAGTACGTCCTGTTGGCCGGGGGTGAACAGCATTCGTGTCAGAAAGTATGGATGCAAGACCCTGCCATTGGCGCGGGCAAGGCCGGCCAGTTTTCGGTTCCGATCATTTTCGGGAACCAGAGCAGCAAAGAGAGAAGCCGCCGAGTTGCGTAATGAACGGGGGACGTGATGCCAGAACTGGGCGAACCGCTCCATATGTGGAACGGAACGGAAGCTGGAATATCCCGCGAAGACTTCATCGCCGCCAAGCCCCGAGAGCGCGACTTTCACTCCGGACCGGCGTGTTTCCCGCGAGACGAAGAACGTGTTGACGCCATCCATCGTGGGCAGGTCCATGGCGCGCAAAGCGTCGGGAATCGCAGCTAATGCATCCGCCTGTGAGACGCTGATTTCGTGGTGATCGGTGCGAAATCTTTGAGCTACCCGGCGTGAGTGCTCGGCCTCGGAAAAGTCTGCTTCCCGGAAAACGATGGAGAACG
>Ga0123355_10014964_pt1 | contig 12160 bp, 2 predicted proteins | sample TergutEmb28metaG_3_FD_89872 | JGI IMG/M metagenome (GOLD analysis project Ga0123355, IMG submission 89872) | Embiratermes neotenicus P1 segment gut microbial communities from Petit-Saut dam, French Guiana - Emb289 P1 | ecosystem: Host-associated > Arthropoda: Insects > Digestive system > Gut ... | reverse complement strand
GTATTTGGAAATCAATAAGTGGGTAATAGCTGTCAAAGTTTCAAACTTCTCTGGCAAATATCTCCGTAACCATTGAACTTTGGATATAGGTGTTTTGGGTTATATCGGTACAGTTTGACCTAAGGAACACTCTCCCGAATTAGGTCCTTTCCTTCTGGGACACCCTGTATAACTTTATTTTTCATATTTCATAACAGATTTGATATTCGTGTAACCGCGCATCATTGATACAAAAATATAAATAGCCAACTAGATGCAACAATAATAATTTTATTAACAATGTCAATCAGCTCAACATGTTTCGGGCGATAATTTCGCCAATCATCAGGAGCATTAGACAGTGCTTACAGCTTGAGGTATAAAGCACCGGCGATGCTGCCTGCTGGTGACCACTTCATCCTGGTCACCAGCAGGCAGCATCGCCGGTGCTTTATACCTCAAGCTGTAAGCACTGTCTAATGCTCCTGAGGATTGGCGAAATTATCGCCCGAAACATGTTGAGCTGATTGACATTGTTAATAAAATTATTATTGTTTTATCTACTTGGCTGTTCAAATTATTATTCTTGACAGATGTTGGCGAAAATCTGTATGGTACTTTACTTAAGGACCTGAATTAATTTGTGCTCATAGTTATCAAATTTTTGTCTAATTTGGGTGAAATTCGGTGTTAGAGATCTTCACACAATGCTGTTGAGCTTTTGCATATTTTGTGGAAACCTGAGTAGGGATGTCCGTATATTTCTTACGGGCGTAAACAGAATCACATTCAGGTGTATGCCGTGGAAACGTATGATTTCTTTGAAAGTAAAGAACGACTTGGTAGTGCCTGTGCTCTAAATTAAGACGCACTTAATTGTCAGTGTTTTAAAACAGTGCTTGCAACTGGTGACTGGGTGTGAAAATCCGAAAGAAGGCGACTATGTGGAAGTTAAAGGTGTAGATGAAGGAGTAATATTAAAGTAAGGGTCAGGAAATATGATTTTGTTGCGTGGATTGGATTGGATTTGTATTTTTCAGAATACAGTTTAATATTGGTCTGTCGCGAACAGGGCAGTAAAATGACGGGGTCATTATACGGCGAACATTTCCTTGACCGGGTGAGCGTTTATTTACTTCGCAGGAATAATTCTAATTCGGTCAGGTGTATCAGTATTTCATTTAGTTAGATCCGGCTACTCAGCGACAAACAGGATTTGTTGTTATTAAAATATACAGGGTTATTCGAAATGATTGTGGGGGTTTAAACAACTTGTCGTACACAATACACTTGAGATAGGAGTATATGTATTTTTTTTATTCAATAGAACAACACTCCAGGTTTTTGTTACATACCTTACAGTTGCTCTATATGTGCACACTTTGTGATTCTACAAACGTCAACACAGATAATCGATAATCACCGCCGACATGCTACAAACAGTTTGGAACGAACTCGATAATCGTGTTGATGTTTGTAGAATCACAAAGGTTGTACATATAGAGCACCTGTAAGGTATGTAACTAAAAATTTGGAGTGTTTTTCTATTAAATAAAAAACACAGACTCCTATCTCAAGTGTATTGTGTATGACAAGTTGTTGAAACCCCGACAGTCATTTCGAATAACTCTGTATAATTGTCGTTATTTCTTAATGTCTGTCATTAGTTGTTGGTATACGAATCTCTCAGAATAAGCAAAGCTAATAAGCACCTGAAGTTTGACAGAGGTTTCGTGGGACATTCGGTATGTTCGTTCGGTGTCATTCGAGTTGTAAGTAGTCATAAAGGATTGCAGTCTTAAGTTACCACTGACAGATATCGGCCCAGGAACGTAGCTGCTATCTCGATATTACGTCTGTTGAAAGAAAACGCCCTTTCAATTTACGCGTTTTCGTGTTACAGTCAGCGTTTTACAAGAAAGCAAATACCGCGTAGTAAATCGCGGAACAGCTGTTCTAAATTTGAGAACCTGGCTTCAGCAGACCGTTCATTGATCCTGTCCGTTCAAGTCTGTCAGCCTGCAGTGAATACTTCGACGTGGTGAAGATATCAATCAACACTTTAACTTCAGCAAATGTTTGATTGAAACAAAGCTTGCTGTCACGTAGGGTCTATTGACAGTGACGTCCGCGGTTTGTAGAGAATGAATAGGAACAATGTCTTCATCGTACAGCTGGACACGGAGAGATAAAACTCGAGTATAAAGGCCTACTCTGATGGAATGCACCTATTTTCCAAATGTGTTCTTTGATATTTTGTATACGTCATTGGCTTTGATGCTCTGTTCCAGATACAAACGTGTTGTTGTAGGGGTAAGTCCAATACGAATATGACACTGGGTGCTTAGAAATTATTTAAAAGTTCATCACATTGAAAAATAAATTAAAAGGAATTATTGGTAAAGGTAACTCAGTCCCATTACAGGCCCGAGGTGCTCAGAGGGTTCCAGGTAGTTAAGGTTCTCAGATTACATGGCAATGGCCCAGAATGTTGGCAAGGTTGTCAGCCTTACGCACCGGCCGTTTTTACCCCCAGGAAATTCTCCTGGTACTCATTTCTGTTAGAGGCTGAGTCGACCCCAGGGCCATAGTGCGATCGGAAGGATTATATGTGAATGAAAAATTCCAATGACACCATCTGGAATGGAACCAGCGACCTTCCAATTTGTAGCGCATCGCCTTAACCACCGTGTACCGCGGTCCCCAAAAGGAAACATTGAAATCTCATGAAATCTGTACGTATGCATTACAACGTAGTCTAATCATTTGTATAATGAGATGGGAGATAAATATAGCACGAACGGGGAGATGGTAGTCGCATACCGATTAGTTTCTGAAAATTGAAGAAAACAGAATGAGTGGGAAGTTATCAGCTGATTTGATGATAATGAGTTTAGTCTTAAGAAAAGTGTTCATTAAATTGGGTCGAAACAGTGTCCAGTATTCGGAACTTACGCTTGTACGTTCACGGACTCTGTAAAGGCTAAAATTTTTTCGAATACCTTCTCTGTTTTGTGAAATTGGTTTGAGTCGTTTTTGCAGAATATCGATGGAGTTCGGCTTTAAAAGTATGCAAATTATGGATTATGTCGATGGGTACGAAAATAAAATTGGAAGTTTTTGAACAACTTTTAGAAAAAAGGCCATAAACGTAAAACGTCATCGGAATACGTACAGTAATTTCGAAGATGTGAACATGTAAAGTGAACAGCGTCCGACCAAACGTTAAGTGTGCCTCTTGCAGGAAATAGGTAACAATTTGCAGGATTACGATAGACTCCAGTTGAAATGTGATGGCACACGGTGGGGTGCGGGAGGGGAAGTGAAGGGGAAACTGGCGAATGGAGTGGGTAGCCAGTACCCTTCACACTACCTCGGAACATGGTGTATCCAGCATTACCACCGCTGATGCGCACACCTCGGCTGCCAGTAGTCGACTGAACTGACGCCCCCGCCGATTTAATTGGACTCGTCCGTTTCGCCGAAAGACGAAATCTGGTTTCTGCGCGTTTGCCATCACATTTCAATTGACCTTTACTTAAAATATGAGGGAAATATTCTAGCAAGTCAGACGTAGAAATAAGCCGACGTTCTGCACTGGAAACATGTCACTGCTGTCCTACAAAGAAAGTCACACGGTGGTGTACAGAATGTTGATATTCGCACCAGACTCACACGCAAAAAGTGCTGCACCTGTAACGTCACATTAGTATGTGACATGCCTGCGTGCATGTCGGAATTGGGTTGGCCCCAGCAACCGTGCACGTGGCACGTGTGCCACCCCACACTGCAGCACTGTAAGTATTTATGCCAGCTGTTTTGTGCTTTTAGCGCGTCACAAGACAAAGAGGTGTCACTGCGCAATTTTAATACACTGGTCCTGTAGTATGAAGCGTACTGTGGCATGGGCTGCATATCCTTGTGGTCTTTTCTCCTAGTTTAGAAATATATGTTTAGTGTGGAATGATTCTCTACATGTTAACAAATAAACATTACATCACGATAACTGTTTCACTGCAACGAACGCAATTAATCCCAAACACTCGAAAACATGGTAAACAATTGGGTGCCAGACTTCTCGTTTCACGGCGCCCTTTGGCCAAAAAAGTACCCAACACTTCCCTTTAGTAAGCAGTAAGGCGCCCAAAAAAATGTAATAACTACTTGTCCTAACAACTTGGGGGACCGCGGTAGCACAGTGGTTAAGGTGCTGTCCTACAAATCGGAAGGTCGCTGGTTCGATCCCAGCTGGTGTCAGTGGATTTTTCATTGACATAAAATCCTTCCGATCGCACTATGGCCCTGGGGGTAGACTCAGCCTCTAACAGAAATGAGTACCAGGTGTATTTCCTGGGGGGTAAAGGCGGCCGGTGTGTAAGGCTGACAACCTACCACCATCCTGTGCCGTTGTCACGAAATCTGGGAACCTTAACTTCCTGGAACACTCTGGGCACCTCGGGTCTGTAATGGGACTTATTTACCTTTTTTACCTAACAACTTAGCCGTTTGAAAGAATAATACATATACACTGATAGAAAAAAACAGTATTTTGAAATATTCCGCGACGCGCCGCGGCACTCTGTTTGGGAATCGCCGTGGTTTTCCAAAACTGACACGTAATTTGCATCGACATTCTCTGTCATGTCAGTTTACTCCAGAACACAATGATTAACGAAGCTGAATAGTGATCATCTCCACCTAGTGGACAGGGCAGCTTTCATGTTTTTAGCGGACGAAGAATCTCCATTCGAGGATGCAGGTTTCTCCGTCTGATGGACTAAACGTAGTATGTTCCGGAACTGTAACTGCTGATGTCAGCGGAGCCGACTTCCGAATTTTTGTGCTTTTGTGAAAAAAAAAAGGAAGCAGTGGAAAAGTGTCTTTGCTAACAGAGCTTGGCCACAAACATTTGCACTTCGACGCGCACCGCATGTTTAAATGTTTCTATGAACCAGCCATGAATCCTAAGTTGTGATGTTATACCTGCGTCACAGGTTTATTTCTTTCCCGCAAGAATAAGAGTTTGGAGTTGCAGGACTGAGACTGGAGGTTATAACGGCGCGGTAAAGTGTACATTTTTCGTACTAGAATTTATGGAAACAATTGAAATAATAGAAGGTTACTGAAGTTTGATTAATAATGAGCTTATAATTTGTACGGTTCGTTTCGTATTCTGGTAATCTAACCAAGGGGGATAAAAGCGGTGCGTGTAGAATGTAGCACGCATGAGAAATGCATGCTGAGTTTTAGCTTGTGTCCCGAAGATTTCAAAAACCTCTAAGTGTACTTGAAAATATACTATTAAACGATTATTTGAAGGAAAAGTAATAGGGCGAGGACGGGATTTTTTTTGGCTCATGACAGGGTTCAATGACGTGCCCTTGTGGAGGTGGTAATCATCTTTCAGTTTCCTTTATGGAGCCCGAAAGAAAAGGCGCATAATTGCTTGATCAAGTGGTGGACTTTCAGCTTTTCAGATTACTTTGGCTTCCTGCATTTAGTAGTTATGCATATCAGTATCTGTTTGAAGCCCTTTCAACTGGTCTGATTATTCGCAACGGAAGAACAAATCAGAATCAAAACTTAAAATGGCATCTTAAAACCTGTATTAGTATCGGCGTGTTCTTTACAACAAACATAGCGATTTTAACCGTGTATTTAGGTCGCTAGAGCCTGGTTTGTATTAATAAATTACAACAGTTGAAAATGAGTGTGACTAATGAAGGAGAGACGTTGACTGTTATGAATTTGTTAAGTTTTGGATGCCATGAAGAATAGAGAATTTCTTGATAAATGAGAGATTGTCTGCTGTTCATGTAATCTGCCACAAGGAGTTAGAGGTGTTCTGTTGCTTATCATGTTTCGTAGACTCCATTTTCATATACCGCAAGTAAACTAAGCAGATCTGAAATCCCAGGATTAAAGAGCTTTAATGAACCCATCAATTCCCACATTTTGTTGGCAATTCTTTTTGTTACAATATCCGTGAATTTAATTAGTATGTACTGACGCATGCATTGTGCTTTTCTAATCTGGCCTGATTCTACAGTCCCCACGACAATGCAAAATTGCCCCTTTGATATCCGCTCGATTTTTTGTTTAATGTTACAGAGGAATATGGTTTAAAAATACTTTCAAGTTCCAAGAGCTGTTCGAACTGTCGCTCGAAGTGGTTTACCAGGGGCTAACTGGAATTTGCCATTTTTGATCCACCTAAATTTCGAAACAAAATCTGGATGTATTTATATTAAACGATGAATATTACAAAAGTGTTTTGTTGAGTGTCGAGAAAATGCTTAAAGAAAAAACACTGTCATGTCTGTTATCATGTTGTGTAACCAGAATGGACAGAGCGACAGAGAGATATGGAAATAACAGTGTAGACACTTTTGATGTTAAAGCTAATCTGTATTGCTGAGATTGTTAATTAAACAACAAATGAATACAGTTAAAATGCCAGAGGACGGAGGGACATACAAAGTATCATGATGAAGGGAACTGTGATGCGTGTAAACATACAAAATGAAGAGAAATCTTTTTGCCGTCACTGGTTTTTAGAATGAGCTGAAAGACCGTCGTGGCTGACGGAGAAATCAAGTCGACGATAAACCATGAGAAATTATCCCTGGGAATTTGATTAATCTAGGATTAGAGCACGTGAACTGGCTTCCATTCTCGCGGAAGCATGCGACACACTCGAGCTTCTTAATTAATGTGAAACGATCTCGCATTAAACACTGAAGTACACGACGTAAAAACATGCTTGAACTTCAATAAAGGAAGTGGAAGAAGACGCCATTCTGCCGAAAAGTACGTCTGACAGGAAATCGACAGTTGGTAATTCCGATTGTATGGATAGGGGAGGAGCTATATAGTTTTACAGCCTTTAAATGTTTATGTTTCGGTGGTATAAGTTTAAGTTTGACTGGGCGTGTGTACTTCAATTCGAATACTCGTAATTATTTGCTTTTATTTAAAAATTTGTCATTCTCTTTTTTCGTTTAAGTCAAAAGAAAACGTTAATCGCCAAACACATCTTCATTTTTTTGACTCTAACACATACATTTGTGTAACATTTTGTTAATTTTGTCCTTTGGGACATAGATGAAGAAGAGTGTGCTTACTTCATAGACTGTCAGCATTAATTTTGTCCACTTTACGCCGTCAAAAGGCGTAAAGTGAACAAAATTAATGCAGATCCCGAAGAAAAGTGGTATCGACTGGCGCGAAAGAAGATTGATCGACAAACTCTACATGGATCGGGGTGTTAAAACTACGACTGGATCAACGAGACACAAGGAGTGTGAAGATAGGAAAGGAGTTAGACAAGGATGCCGTTTGTCATCGATTCTATATAACTGATACAGAGAGTACCTTACCAAGGAAGCTCGAGAAGGATTTGGGGAATTAAGAATGGGAGGAAAAGTAATGCACACTGTGAAGTATGCAGATGATCTTGTGCTACAGGCTAAGGAAGAAACAGTACATTCAGGGTATTATTGACGGACTGATTGAAGTTGGAAGAGGCTATGGAATGGAAAAGAAATCTGGGAAAAACTAAGGTATTAAGAACCCGAAAGTAACTGTCCCAGTACAGATTATGATAGACCGAAACAACTGGAGAATGTGGAATATTTCAGCTACTTGGGTAGCATGATGATGTGTGATGCAACATGTAGATACGTGAAATTAAATCCAGGATTGTCATGGGAAAAACAGGATTCAACAAGAAGAATACTTTTTCATCAGCAAATTAGACATAAATTTAAGGAAGAAACTAGGAAACAGCTATGCTTGGAAAATAGCTTTGTATGGCGCTGAAACGTGGACACTTCAGAAAAGAGATCAGAAATACCTGGGAAGTTTTGAAATGTGGTGCTGGAGAAGGATCTCGAAGATCAGTTGGACTGACAGTGTAAAAAATGTAGATGTATTACATAGAGTTAAGGAGGAATGGGACATCGTGCAAACAGTAACATAGAGGATGGCTACCTGTGTTGGTTACATGTAACGTAGGGACTGCGTTCTGCAACACCTTATCGAAGGAAAGATAGGAGGGTTGGGAAGAAGAGGAAGAAGGCATAAGAAACTACGGCATGACTTTAAGGAAATGAGAAGATAATGGAAGTTTAAGGAGGAAGCACTAGATCGCATTCTGTGGAGACCTTGCTTTGGAAGAGAATATGGACCTGTCTTACGGCTGACTACGTGGGATGATACAAAACAAAAGGTGTCGGTAGCCTCCTGTGTATTATTCAGTACGTCCAGAGATTACTTGTTCGTATGCACATACATGCATAAATATACATACGAGGTGTGACCATTAAAGAAGGGCGTTGCTGTCAAAAATGCTTTATTAATTACATCGTTGTAATTATGTGTTACACCTTTCGAAGTATTTTCCGTCGACAGTCATGTACTGTTCCATACCAACTTTCAAGACTTCGAAGCATCTCCTGAAATAATTTTACGAGAGTGGTTTTCCTTGCATGCTTATGCACAAATGACAATCTGTTCACACAAAACTCCTCACTTGTTCCATTTTTTTTTTCATCGTTAATGGAACGCCACGTAATTCTTTGTTACCCACAAAACCTCTTCGTTCTGAAAACGTCTTGAGCCATTCAAACACAAGAGCTGTTGGCAAGGTGTCTTCTCCATAAAACTCACGTAAGAAATTGAAAGTTTCGGTGGCAGTTTATTTACTTTGAAAGGAATTTGATGCTTACTCGTTGCTAAATATCAAGCATGATAACAACAAGCAAAAAACGTGTTTTTATAAAAGTCAGTACTCGACACTAGGTCAACTTAACAGAGTATGGTTTGGCACGCGACTGCATAATGATTTAGCGGTAATCAGGATATTGACTTTGGTTATCATCTATTACGGTCAGGATTTCGTTATTTAATACCCATTCCTGTGGTTATATCGTGTGGCCTGCCTATAGTTTATATAATATGCAAGGTACTTGATTTGGAAATTTGATCGTATGCAGTGGTTGTATAAAGATGAATTAATTTTGGACTGATGTCACAGTTAATGGGAAATGAGTGTTTTAGCAAAGGAAACATGCGTATTGTGAACTCGTTACACCAATTTTATATGTAATTCAGGGAATTGTTTTCATATTATGCACTTGATTTTTACACTTGCTTCGTAGGATGCAAACAGATTCCAAATTAGGGTGAAGAGAGGGAAACCAACAAGATGCAACTAATCCGATGTTTATTATCAAACTTCTATCTCAACAGTAACTTTCACACAGTGCACACAACTCACGACGCAGCTCCACACAACCACAGCCAACACAACCAGTGCAGAACACCATATGCGGTAGTACACGGTCTTATTCTCCTGATGATGGGTATAATGATGCCCGAAACATGTTGAGATAGAAGTTTGATAATAAAGATCGGATTAGTTACATCTTGTTGGTTTCTCTCTCTTCACCCTACGTTCATGATCCACGGTCACAAGAACCTAAAACTTAAAAAATTCCAAATTCTAACTTTATTTTCAAGAAATCATGTCTGTACATAAATCCCAAAGGAGTAGAAATATTCTCAATTTGACTGGTCTGTGCTGAAGTGGCTGAACATATATCTGCCTGTAGTTGAGCCTTCTTATTAAGCAGGCATGGAGACAGGAGATTGATGTGTGTATCCCAGAGTTCTATCCGACCAGAAGGGAGCAAGACGCCGTCTTCAAGTACTCTTTTTATTTTCTTGTCCACCGGAGTGCAACGACAGAAACAAAAAGAGCAAGAAGAAAGAGATGCTCGCTCTGTGTCACATTTTTGTCGAAAACGGATATTGCGTTCTTAACGAGTGACAGTAAATTTCATAACTTCGGAGTGACATTACCCTTGCCTTCATTTCCTGATTGGTTGACGGCGTTCAATCGAGAAGAAACTGTCAGCCATGTAAATGTCGTTGCATTGCTTTCGTCACACGGGAATGGTGCAGATTATTACTGAGGTCTCTTGAGGTCTTCCCGTGCGGCAGTTTTAAACTCAGTCTCATCTTTCCTCTACATTTGTGCTCTCTGTACTTGATTAATCGAGTTCCTCTTTCAGAAATTTATTCAGTCTCGATGAACTGAAAGTGCCACAGGTTTTATTCTATGTAGCCATTGTTCCAGTGGAACGTGTGCTGGAAGGAAATGGGTGTCGTACGTACGTGTCCGGGAAGGTTTATTAGAAACAGAATAACACGGTGCTTAGGAAGACTCGGACCATGTTATCGCCCCAATACGCGTGTATGCATTTCAGTTCTTTGGTTGTAAGACTAAAGGAAATGGTCCAATGGCAATAATTACAATTCGATTAAAAATAGACAAAAATGAATGACGCCAAATTTTTTGGCCTCAAAGAACAAATTCCTCTTTCTGAACCTTACTAGAAAGTTGTCTGTCTGTCGGTCTATTGCTGTTATGCTACCGTTACAAATATCAATGCTTCAGTCATGAATTTGTGGGTGTTCATGGGAATTATACTGGTCATGAAAGAAATATGTTTGTATTCTCCTTAGTAATCTATTTGGTTTGTCTTATTAAGATGTGGTATACGTTATGTTAGCCGGTCCCATTGGCCGCGCGGTCTAAGGCGTAGGACTGCGGCTGCTCGCCTGCTGAGATTGTGGGTTCGAATCCCACCGGCGGCATAGACGTTTGCCTGTTGTGAGTGTTGAGTGTGTTAGCAGGTAGATGTCTCTGCGACGAGCTGATCACTCTTCTAGAGGAATCCAACCGACTGTGGTGCGTCGTTATGTGTGATTTGGAAACTAGAAACCTCGTGAATAAGGAGGCCCTGACCCACTGGGGGCTGTCGCGCAAAAAAAAAAACATACCTTCTTTTATAAATAAAATATTAAATATATGTGCTTGCTTTGAGAATCAAAATCTGCGACTGAGTTCCATAACAATGATTTTTTTGCACACTTTTCTTTACTGGTTAAGCGTATCATCCTTCGGGCTGTCGTGTTGTCCTTCTGCTTTCCTAGCCATTTTGTTCTGTGTTAAATAACATTATTTGCTGTAATTTGGCGCATTTAATGCTTGTTGTTGAATTTAAGAAGAAATAAATATCAAATTAAATACAGGAAATGTTTGCAGCCACTTTTGAAGCCACTGTCTTCCTGTATCCAACGTACAGAAAAATGTTAAAATAAGGATTACACTTTTTACAAATGTTTACTTGCTTGTTATCAGTTTTAGTGAGACATCTGTCACGTTAAATTGTAAATATCACAGTTGGAAAGTGTCACAGGTCAAATTCTTGAGGAGGATTTTGGACTTAAGAAAAAAGAAGTAACGAAGATGCAGAAAAATTGCTCAAAGAGACATTAATTAATTTTAGACTTATAATTATGTCGATAAGTCAAAGAGTCTGATATAATCGAAATCTGTAGCACGCATGAGAGAGAGAGAGAGAGAGAGAGAGAGAGACGAGAAACGGGTGCTGAATTGTAGTAGGAAGACCTGAAGAGAAAGATAATTTCGACACTTCAGGCATTATTAGTAAGATGATATTAAAGTGGATCTTAAAGAGGTACGGTATGAGAGTGCAAATTATGAAGAACATTTAGCAAGCAAGATTTTCTAGCTCATATACGTTAAGTGAGAAATCATTGCGACTTTTAATGTAAGCCTCTGTTTCATACAAGTATCACAATTTTTCAACACAGTTCTTGAAAACATTAATGGCTTTCTTTTATTTTGGTACTGTTTTGAGGGTTCCATCGGGGTAGAAACTGGCGTCTTGTCTTCTCAACCTTTAACGAAAACCATCTCCCTTTTGTCATTTTTGTGCAATAGGCGACCTCCGAAGTGTTGCTTCAGCGACACACTTAAACAGCCTGGATGGTCCGGTCCCGTTCGGTCCCCAGTCAAACGGCTGCACTCTTGTGCCCAACGTGCTGCGTGGGTTTGCACTGTCATGCTTGAAGGTCACACCTAACCACAGAAGCAACACTTGGGATGCTGCCTAGACTACAGTAATGAAGAAGTGGAGTGGCTAGTCGTGCATGGTTGTGAATGCAAGAGGTAGACATCTACCGCGTCTGAATTTTTAAACACCTTCCAGGACTGGACAAATGGACCAATTTGCTATGGTAAAAAAACAGTGATAATTCAGAATGAATGAGCCGCATTTAACGTTGGAAATGTTTTTTATTTAATTTT
>Ga0123355_10014963_pt1 | contig 12160 bp, 7 predicted proteins | sample TergutEmb28metaG_3_FD_89872 | JGI IMG/M metagenome (GOLD analysis project Ga0123355, IMG submission 89872) | Embiratermes neotenicus P1 segment gut microbial communities from Petit-Saut dam, French Guiana - Emb289 P1 | ecosystem: Host-associated > Arthropoda: Insects > Digestive system > Gut ... | reverse complement strand
GGAATGGAGGAGATTGCATAACGAGGAGCTAAATGATCTGTACTCCTCACCCAATATTGTGCGGGTGATAAAATCGAGAAGAATGAGATGGGCTGGGCATGTGGCACGTATGGGTGAGGAGAGGGGTGTGTATAGGGTCTTGGTGGGGAAACCGGAGGGAAGGAGACCACTCGGGAGACCTAGGAGTAGATGGGTGGATAATATTAGGATGGATCTCCAGGAGGTTGGATGTGGGTATATGGACTGGATGGGGCTGGCCCAGGATAGGGACGGGTGGCGGAGGCTTGTGAGTGTGGTAATGAACCTTCGGGTTCCATAAATTGCGGGGAATTTCTTGACTAGCTGCAAACCAGTTAGCTTCTCAAGAAGGACTCTGCACCATGGAGTAAGTAAGTAAATTAACTTACAGAAAATTAGGTTACATTCGTACATAAAACACATTGCTCATTCCTCCATTACAATGATAATCTGAGTTGGTCTATTCTAAGAATTGTGTGAAACAATTAAATTGGTGAAATGCAGAGGATCTTAATGTCAAATTAGTTGGTACACGCGACCGGCACTGTGCTTTAACCCTATAAGGACGCAACCGTATCCGTCAGATTTAAAGACCCAGTTCGTACCGCGCAGTAAACACTCCTTTCATCGGTTATAAAAACCGACAAGGTAATGCTGTAAAGAGAAGTAGTTGCTGTTTGTTCTGAGATCCACGCAAAACACGTACAGTACATTCATTGTGGGCAGAACACAGAATTTCTGTACGTTAAAACTGGTGATACAAAAGTAAGTCTTAGGCTTTGAAAGGTTAAAGAGGTAAAATATATTTCACTTTGTAATTAGCTAATTCCTTTGCAATTGTGTGGCACAATTAATGGTATGAAGCCAACAGTGTTTTGTAGGCTGTCTATGTCATAAGTTGCAGTGTCAAGACGGAAGATATTTTTAGAGGCTTGAAAGTTTCAGACTCGAGAAATATAAACGATTTTGTGCGTATTAAATTTAACATGCAGCGCAGTACTACTGTGGTGTACGTCTGTGTCAATTCATGTACCATTTTTCTCTCTGCCACATCACGTCCCCATACCTGTTCTTCTCTCTTACACTGTTTCTGCTGATTTCTTTAAAGAACAAATTCTTATCCTCTTGAGACATAACTTCCTGTTATTTCATTCTGGATCTAAGGGCAGTGGGAATTAACATTACTGCAGATTGCAACGTGAAGCCGTGTAATTTGTGGATTGATTCGTCCGAAATATTATTATTTGCCAATAAGAATACAAGCAGTCACATTCCAGGACACCATAATCGTATTCTGTTGTTAATTTAAAAACGCTCTCATTAATTAAGACTGAATGGCGTCGAATAACAGGGCAATTAAGCCGATCCCGGTGGCCGCACGGTTTAAGGCGTGGGTCTGTGGCCCCTCGCTTGCTAGGATTGCGACTTCGAATCCCCCTGGGACATGAATGTCTCTTGTGAGTGTCAGATTTTGTTAGGTAGTGGTCTCTGCTTCGGGCTAATCGCTCGTCCAGAGGAGTCAAACTGAGTTTGGTGTGCCTGAGTATGATCATAAAGCCTCGACAATGAGGAGGCCGTGGCTCACTGTGGGGCTGTTGAGCCATGGGGGGGGGGCAATTAAAGCGGAAAACCAGTACTTATATCAAGGTAAACAGTCAGCTTTGAGAATTTCCACAACCACCGAACAACGAATCACCACAGCTCATTACAAGAGGCGATAAGAGATACAAAAAGCCAGAACCCCCCAGCATGTTTTACACAAGGATAGCGTAAGACAACACCTCATATCCATAACATACAGTAGTTTCACAAGATACGCCCCGCTTCTCCGAGACTGCCAGATGTTACTTGTAACACCATAAAGTTCATGCTAACAAGGGACAACTTCGACTTCTTCAGAAGCCCACACAGGTCCACAGTGAACTGTTTTACCATAACCATGATTTCTACAACACTCAACCTGTGTTTTACCTCTTAAATTTTAAACAGCCACACCTGTTTTATGTAATGCAGTTCTTAGATATGTCATGTTATGTTTCTGCTCTTTGTAAGCATAGTTGGGATCCCAACATGTACGCAGCATTCACTGACTTGATTCCAAAGAAGGCCTGATGATGATCCTGTAAAGGGTCGAAACATGTAGCCTCCACACAATAAATGATGTGTTTGACGTATACTGTTTTATCTTTGAACATCTAAACTCTTAACACATCGGGATTACTTAAATAAAAAATAATCAATGCACGCAGTTTTGAAAGAAACAGAAGGGAACTGGCGTGAAGTAAATGGAAATGTGACCGGAAAACGTCTGAGGGAGCTGAGGAATATTACGAAATCTGTGAGTCAGGATGACCCGTTTGTAGCCTGAGGCTGCGCCGTGTTTATATTGTATGTGATGTACCGGCTGTTGGGCGGATGTCTGAAGTTGCGACAAAAACGCCTTCCAATTTTTGTTATTTATTAGAGACAGTCAAACTTTATGCTTCATGGCATGGTTTTAATGTATTGCTCATTTTCTGATAGTTTATATAGAGTGGATGTGGACTGGGCCGGGAATTAGCACAATTGGGATGAGTTTAATCGCGATGTATTTTCAAAGTGATCGCCATTAACATGCGAACTCTGTTGATGGAGCAGTCCTTAGCGCTTTGAAGCGTTTCTTTTGTAATTTTGTTAATTATTCTGCCATTATTCCGCACCGTAACAAATAAATGATAAATACAACATCGACTTCATTTAATGCCTATCACATTTATATTAATGTTAATGTTTAAAATAACTGAAAATCAAGCTAAAATAAGTTATCCCGTTGTGACCTGGTGACCGGCAGAAACACGAGAACAGCAACAGAGAGAACACACACACTACTTTAACCCCCCCACAACTTACCGGAGGCAATTCAACATAAAGGACCTGCCACGTGTACCCCGTCCACAGCCACGAAGTTCCTTTAGTATTACGTACAGACAGTACAAAAGATTTTCGTACTCTAATTGTAATGCATGCGGGATCCCGATTGCAAAGTGGTAAAACAACACTGTAAGAACAGAGATGTAAAATAGGTTCCTAAGTTCAGCCTGAAGATGACCCCATGGGTCGAAACATGTTGTAATAACATTAGCCTACACAGTTACTGTTGTGGTTACGGAAAACAACAAAATTGTTTGTCTACAATAAACTTAATGAAAATCAAGACTACATGTGCAAAGAAGTAGAGAGCTGGATATACAACACAAGAAACAAATACGGGCGATATTGAACATTTCTGATACATTGCTTACATGGTTTTGTTACAGGGTTTTAACTTCCCGCCGGAAGCAGGGTACCCTCTGGACCCGGACGTGGGGCCCAGGTACTTCATGATGGAGACGCATTACAATAACCCGACACAAGACGCCGACATCACAGACAGTTCCGGTATACGTGTTTACTATACAGCGTCACTACGACGTCACGATGCCGGAGTACTGTCTGTAGGGCTGGATCCTAACTGGCGTCACATCATTCCTCCGGGACAGCGGGAAGTCGTGTCAGAGGGGCACTGTATCTCGGCGTGCACACAGCAAGCGCTGCCTCCGCGGGGAATTGACATTTTTGGGGTCGCTTTGCACACACATCTAATTGGTAAGCCGAATTATTGAGTCAAAATGGTATAGCGTCTACTGTCTGGGGATTTCTTTACAATGACAGAGTTGCTTCGTTGTACGTGGAAGAGACACAGTAACGGGAAAGCTTCTGTACAACATTGAGTTTGAGGAACTGCGTAGTGCATTTTGGGATGTGACACCGTGTGATGTTACAGTAATGTACCAAATTTTCAGACGGACCATTTATCTCAATCTTTAGGGTGGAGGTAGCCAGTTTCTCCGAAAGAGTATTAAGTATCTACCACATTACTACATGTTGTATTCTAATTTGTCTCATGTGTTTTGTTACTAGTTTTAAGTTGTCTTGTGTGTAATTGTTGTTGGTTGACCGTGTGTATTGTTGTAGTTGTCTTGTGTGTGTTGTTATCTTATGTGTATTTGTTGTACTATGTGGGCATTGCTCGATTTTTTATACTTTAGACGCCGGACTGCTAGCTAAAGTCAGTTTCCGGAAGATCCTGCGACCGGCCACCTCGACACAGGTTTTTTGCTTGGTTTCCCTGTGCCTAAAAGCAAATGCTGAGATGGTTCCCAAGATTTCAAGTTGCCACTACATGCTTTTCATGTAGCCCTCCTGACTTAAATTTAATAGTAACCAATTTCATGTTTTGTATACATGTAAAATAACCACTGCCACCGGGTAACAACCCAATTGCAGTAAATAATAATAATAATAATAATAATAATAATTATTATTATTATTATTATTTCACGTCCAAGAAGATAGTGTCTTCATAGTCACCATCATGATAACCACAAACCTCAATTCTATGTTGATGCGGTACATATTGTTTCCACTTGGGGAGGAGGGGGGATCTAGTGACACATAGATTGGTGTCAAACAGCGGACGAGGTGTGTTCCTCTATATTACACGTTTCACAGGGGACTAAATACTAGTAAACGTACTTACCAATAGTATGTAGAATAATGTTACACAGCATCGACAGTCATCTTGTGTTAGCGTTGAGAGCCATCTTGTTGTAAAGCAGCATAAACGATGAAGTGGAATCTACGACAGAATTAATTCTATTGTTTCAGGTCGAAAAGTTCGGCTTCGACAAATTCGAAATGGTGTGGAACAGCCTCCCATCACGTCTGACAACAATTACGACTTCAGTTACCAGGAATATCGCCGTCTACAAAACCCAGCCAAAGTTTACCCGGTAAGTGCATTTCTTCATTTCTTATATGGCGATAGAAAGCCAGCTGGATTGTTTCAACCGGAAGTGCCTTTCGCACATCTTCCTTTGCTGTTCGCTGTACAGAGAACTTAAGATTAACTTCACGTCACTTAAGTTCGTGCGCCATATCTGGCTAACGGCGCCATGTACATGAGGTCTTCGCTCATCTCCGATGTTACGCAGTTTTAATAGGTTGTTAACGACGTTTCGGTACAGCCTATAGGTCGCTGTCCCGAAACATCAGTAACAAATTACCAATCAACACTGCGTAACACCCCTGAAGAGTGAATACCTTACCTCTTGAATTTCGCTCATCGTCTTGTGGTCCAAAAACAGAAAACTAGACGCATTGGGAACTGAAACTCTCTCAGACCATGGATAAATAAATGGGGAGGCACTAACTGAGTTTGGCGAGTTAGACCGAGGTATTGATTGAGAATAGAACGAGAACAACACAGTCTAACGTGCCCGGCTTGGTTGTTTCCTGCGCACATTTTTATCTGAGAACGGTAACATTCAATTCGCAAACGTTTCTTCTCTGAAGGTGCTTCGTCCCTCTAGCGTTTACAGTGTAATGAGAAGTATCATATAGATAGCCTAAAACTACTTGTATTTATCACATATAACCAGCTACATATTTCGGTTAATATATAGCCATCATCATGTTCGTCGCGAGAATAAAAATAAAAAGAAAATAATCATCTCCAACTTCCCCTGCAGCTGTGAACATTTTCTGTTTATTCTTGTTTTCGCTATGAGCCTGATTGTGACTACATATTAGCCGAAACATGTAGTTATATTTTATAAATAAAAGTTGTGTTTAGACTGTGTGTATTATACTGCCGGTTATCTTGAATCGTTTGTTTACTTTTTGTACTCGTATTATTTTGGAAAATCAAAGGCAGAGAAGTACCAAGGGTACCTTCACAGTGTATGTCCTTATTTAAATGTACAGTAGACCCATTTTTGTACCTTACTTTATGATCTGTCGCCGGTCCCAGTGGCCGCGCGGTCTAAGGCGTAGGTCTGTGACCGCTCGCCAGCTGAGATTGTGGGTTCGAATCTCACCGGGCAATGGATGTTTGTCTGTTGTGAGTGTTATGTGTGTTGTCATGTAGAGGTCTCTGCGACGAGTTGATCACTCGCCCAGAGGTGTCCTACCGACTGTGATGCATCGTTATGTGTGATCTAGAAACCTCGTGAATGAGGAAGCCATGGCCCACTGGGGAGCTGTCGCGCCAAAAACAAACAAACAAACAGACAAACAAAACTTTATGATCTATCAGTAGTTCACACTGCATGGACCCAAATGTTCGTACGCTTAGTGAGTGACGAATTTGAAAAGTTCTGAAGTTCTGAAAGAAGCAGCTGTGGCCGAATGGAGGTACTGTTCCGGAATTTGGCCGGGGGGACTGAGGAGAAACAAGAAAAACTTTAGTATGACCGATGTTCCGGCCGATATTCGAAAGAGGAACTTCACAAGTACAAGTTTAGATCTTCCCCAGTACACGAAACTGCTTGAGGGATCTGTCCTATCGATAAATGAACAATTAATATCATCCGGTGTTTTTCTGGTGGGTGAACACTGAGGTTTTGGAGAAACGTACTCTGTCCATATTCATATATTATTATCTTTGTTAACTGGAATACAGGATAGAATAATAATTATTACAGCGAAAATGATATTAAGTTACATCGCACGACGGAAGTGACGATACTCTAAGAGCTGTACAAATTAGCTCCGTGTGTCAGTAACACGTGGGCCGGGTAGCTCAGTCGATATAGCGACTGACTACGGGCTGCACGGTCCGGGGATCGAATCCCGGTGGGGGGCGAGATTTTCCGCACCCGTTCAGACCGGCCCTGGGGCCCACCCAGCCTCCTGTACAAAGGGTACCTGGTTTTTCCCGGGGGTAAAGCGGCCGGGGCGTGGTGTTGACCACCCACCCCATCTAGCGCCGAGGTTAAGGAAAGAGTAGAGCTATATCTCTACTCCCCCTCTGGGCCTTTGTGGCCTGTTCTAGGGTGAAATTTCCCTTTACCTTTTTACCTTTACCTGTGACAGTAACACATCTGGCATACCTCAGGGTGCTTTTAAACTTATCATGCCGTGCCTTTGACAATGTGCAGCAAATGTATCGCACTTAGAGTTGCTATCCTTACACTCTGTCACGGAGCTCAAATGTACAGTACATTTGGCTAATTAGTTTTATAAACAGCAGAACATTAAAAAGGAGAGTTATAATATCCACTTGGAAGATATTTCCAATGAAATCATTTAAAGTGAAGCTACATTTCATTTCAGCTACAAGTTCCGTCCTTACAGTTAATTTATGCGTATAACATCCCTTACAACACCGTCGCTAGTACATGCACCACCTGGTTTAACAAGAAATAGCTCTTCATTTTGCCCTTCGGTGTGTTTGTGCGTTACATTTGATTATCCGAATAAATTCTATACTCCTAGAACAATAACAGATTTGTTTTTGTCACTGGGATGCTGTGTGTTTTCCACGGGATAGGAAGTGAATTTTGAAATATTGATTTTTATGAGGAATGCACTATTCGGGGATACAATGCTGTGTAGCCGATTTGCTAATCTGCAGACTTTAGAGAGAAAAGGAACTTTATCAACTACACGGCGTCACATCGCAGAAAGCTGTGATCTTTATGGTCACGTGTCCAAGAACCTTTTGTCCCACATTTTTTGTGTATTTCACGCGTAAATGGGAATACATGTCCGGCGTGTCATTTTTAATCTTGACTACTGACAAATGAAATTGACATAAGCTACTGCGTGTTTCAGCTTCATCTTCAGGGTTGAAGGATTATTTTCACGTTTGACAGTTGAATGATTTGGGGCCAACGAACCTACTAACCAACCATCCGGCCATCCGAAAAGCTAAGACGGAGACTTGCGAGAAGCGTCCATTTCCCCTGCTAGATCAAACCATTCCTGCGTGCTAGAGACATAGTTGGAGCAAGAAAACTGTGACGTATATAGGTGTATATGTAACTGGGAGTGTGCTTACGCTAACGGTTTGCGTCTGAGTGAGGGCCATGACGTGTTCATTCTAAAGAATTGTTGCTGCTGGTGGGAGAAGTCTCCCATCTGACAATGCCTTGGGAAGAAAATCTCTGATTTGGTGGGTTGTTACCTGATTAGGGTCAAAGCGAGTTAGCCACAACGTAATACTTCCAACGCCAATCCTTCTGGATGTCGGGCCCCTCCTGGGGTTCTTGGTCAAATATCTATGTGATTTGTACGAAGACGTGGCACAGCTATATTCTAGCAAGGCCGTAAAGAAGTTGGTAAAACTGGAGCCTCAAGGGACCGGGCAGAAGGGCGCAAAGCCCGGTCCGAGCCAGTAGGAACTGTAAAGCTTCGTGTCTCGTGAAGATGAGATTTTGTCCTACAGAGGACTGCTGTCTTTTAATAAAGAACGAAGCCTAGAATAATCGTTAAATGTAATGTCAGATTAAATTTCAGACCTCTGTGGTCTGCGACAACGAAATGACAAAATAACTGAAAGCAATTAATTCAGATTGATTACTGAAAACTCACAGTTGGATTTCATCCATCCCTTTCTATTTTACTGTGCCCTTTTCTCTTTGTTAACGTCACATAGTTTTTGAGTGAGTCATGCAGTCGGCTTGTTCCTACTGTTCGTTGTATTAGTTGCTCCATATAGCTGAGCGCATTGTTCAGACGACAAGCTATAGAAGTAATTACAGGGCTGAACATTACATTTTGCACAAAAACGATACCCTACGCTGGTATTTAGTGATCAAGTTCTTGATCGCCCTTATTACGAATTCTAAGTAAGTTAAAAAATTTGTGTAAATCCAGCATACCTGAACGTAATTATTCTAACGTGGGGCTGGAAAGAATACTTTCCCCCGAAACGCCAATAGATTTAGGCCAGACTACACTGCGCCACTTAACAGTATCATCATGGTCACCGTCGTGAGTAAACTATGTCATATCTCCGCTATTATCCTTGTATGGTTCAAAACGCTCTTGCTATCCTATAATTATGTATGTTAGCTATCACTTTGCTAATAGGGCTGAAGATGGCAGTAATAAGCATCAGTGGAAGGGGCATTGGATCGGTATTGCGGTGTGCACTTGCCATGAATTTATTTCCTAGGGTAGACAGCAGTACCGCTTACAAGTGCATTTTGTTTTTAGTATCTTCGTACGATCACCTATCGCAGCAACTGTACAGTCTAAGGCGTGGGTCTGCGGCCGCTCGCTTGCTGGGATTGCGGGTTCGAATCCCGCCAGGGGCATGGACGTCTGTCTCTTCGTAGTGGTGTGTTTTCATGTAGACGTCTCTGCGACAGGTCGATCACTCGTCCAGAGGAGTCTAAACGAGTGTGTTGTATCTGAGTGTGGTCATGAAACCTCGATAATTAGGAGGCCTAGGCCCACTAGGGCTGTCGGGCCGCAAAAGAAGAATCTTCACATATAAAGCTGTTTTATGTTCTGAAATTTTCATGTTCATAGCTTGCATTACAGTTAAGTCTTGAATTAAAAGTGTCACTCAAATGTTACAATGTTGAAAGATGAGTCACAGTGAAATATGTACACTGTGCCCAGATATGTATTACGTTGGTGACGGGAACAATTTCTTGTTGAAATATCAGTGGACTTCGTGATTGCTGTGGGAATCGGGGAATGATATTGTCGTACACCTCGATCACATGAAAACTTTCCTGGTGTAAAACCGTTACGTCACGAGATTCTTCTCTATAGAATTAAAAATTTTAAACCAAATGAAGTCATAGAGTTTACTCCCTTATTGCTACACGAAGTGGTATTTATTTATTTATTTATTTACTTATTTCAGCCTTCAGCATTTTATCTTTTATTCTTCGCTTGATCCATAATGCGATGCAGACCTATGAATTTGTGATTCGTGATACGTTATTCGAATAAGTTATGTCAATACGGGCTGAGGAACGCCATAAATTTTTGGCCTTAGTGACAGTCGTCGGGGTTACGAGGTGGTGCAGTTGGTTGAGGCACTGTGCTACGAGCCTGAAGATCGCGGGTTCAATTCCCAGTAGTGTCATTGGAATATTTCTTGACGTAATCCTTCCAGCCACACTATGGCCCTGGGGTCGTCTCAGCCTCTAACAGAAATGAGTACCAGGAATATCTAATGGGGGGGAGTAAAGTTGGCCGGTGCGTAGAACTGACAAACGTTCCACATTAATGGCATTGATTGTCTGGAAATCTGGGAGCCTCAAACTCTGAGAACCCTTAGGGCCTGTGCAGCGTGTACAGGGATTGCATTACCTTTTTAGTGACACTGGCCATTGTGAACAGGAACTCTGCTAATTACCACAAAATATGCTCTTGGTTTCTTGGCTTATTGAAGGGTGTGTGAAGGTTATACTGTCCGTCTTCCGCACCTTGCGACGTTTGAAAAATTCGAGGGGGGTGGGGGGGTTATGTGATACGATGCCATGTAGTTTGGTCAATTTACAGGGTATAACATCCTAGAAGGACACAATCTTCATGTTGTCCCTTAATTGCAGGTTCAGTTTCGGAAAGATATGGACACGTCACATTAGATTACAAATCCTGAGTGATGATGCTTATTCACGTTACGCTGTAAGATGTTTTGTAAGTTCCTCCCGATTGCATCTTTTACGCCCATGGGTCGGTCTTGAGTTCCATCCCAAGTGGTGGTGGGTGGAAAGATGAAACGTCCCCAGTGGAAGAACTACGGTGGTTTAAATATTTAAAGGGGATAGACAAGCACGAGGGGAATTGGGATAACGCACGCACGCGCGCGCGCACACACACACACACACACACACACACAAAAGAACTGAACAGCTGAATTGTCACCTAAAGTGCAGTTACAATTATTCCAAACGTCGCTTTGGAATTTTAGTAAGTGCGAATGACCGCGGATACTAGCCCGTAAAGGTAAAGCAGTCCGGTTACAGTTCTGGAGTGGCCCATAGGTTTCCAGCAAGTTAAGGTTCCCAGATTACACGACAACGGCACAGGATGGTGGTAAGGTTGTCAGCCCTACGCACCGGCTGCCTTTACCCCCAGGAAATGCTCCCGGTACTCATTTCTGTTAGAGGCTGAGTCGACCCCAGGGCCATAGTGCGATCGGAAAGATTATGTCAATGAACAATTCCATTGACACCATCTGGAATCGAACCAGCGACCTTCCGATTTTTAGCACAGCACCTTAACCACTGTGCCACCGCGGTCCCCGTGCTTCATGCTTCATTTCAGGCCCTTTCTCTTATTAAGTTAATTTGATGGTGATATATTTTTGGAACGCTTAATTACGACAAATGAAATTTAATAGCAATTAAACAAGCACTAAATGGGCAGTTGATGGGCTTGTACATTTTAATGTGTTGTATCGCGATGGCCAAAAAATATAGTCAACGTTATTCGGTAAAATAACGTGGTCAATCCCGATATGAAAGTGTGTGACTTTGGTATCATTTGCTTTATGAACTGTGGACATCACACGTTACAATAAAGCACTACGTTTCGAGGACAGGATCATGTTCAGGGGTCAAACGTCTTGGACCCTTGCATATGAAGGCACTGCGTCCCTTGGGAACGTCGGGAACCACTCAGAATCACATTTCAGCAGACCCAACTCCTCCCCAAAAGCCCGTGAGTACCTCAGATCTCGCGACTGTACGTAAAATTTACTGTCGTCATAGGTTGAAATGTGTATCAGTTTTATTCACGTAGTGAGTTCATTGTATAAGTGTGTTGTCGATGACCACGCGAACAGAGTGTGGTGTGTGTGCGTGCATGTGTGTGTATGTGTGTGTGTGCGTGCATTGCGATCGTCTGATTGCAGTTTATGTTTGTCTGTTGTGTGGCCAGATGATCACGCAGTTTTTTTCCTGCAGCTCAGCATCTGTACACAGCACCCACATTGACCAAAAAATGCAATCAACAGGATTACGAACTCTTTCTAATCTTGTTGCGAGCATTTCCTGGTGAATGCGGTTAAATGAACGAATAATGCATGGTAGGAATATTATCAAACCTCTGAAGTTTTCCATTTCGTGCATTCTCGTATATTAATGACTTTTATACTCCAACCAAATGCACATATATTTGTTACATGTATTGTTTTACCAAATCTCTCCCACATGTTTCGGTGTGTTCACAACCTTGTAAAAAACTGACAGTTTTGAGCAAGTATACGAGGTTCTCCCTGCGGATGGTGTAGAACACACCGAAACAATTAGGAGACATTTGGTCAAAAAAGTATGTAGCATATATATATATATATATATATATATATATATAT
>Ga0123355_10014962_pt1 | contig 12160 bp, 11 predicted proteins | sample TergutEmb28metaG_3_FD_89872 | JGI IMG/M metagenome (GOLD analysis project Ga0123355, IMG submission 89872) | Embiratermes neotenicus P1 segment gut microbial communities from Petit-Saut dam, French Guiana - Emb289 P1 | ecosystem: Host-associated > Arthropoda: Insects > Digestive system > Gut ... | reverse complement strand
CAAGGAAATTAATAGATGAATATGAATTGTGGGGCTTAAAATTAATGTTAAAAAAACTAAATATATGGCCATAGGAGACACATCAAGAGATTTACAACTAGAAGATGGGAAGGGGATAATAAGTCATGTAAATGAATATACTTATTTGGGAGTAAGAATAACCAAAGATGGAAATCACGAGCCAGAAATTAATGATAGAATTAATTGAGGGCGAGCAGCTGTAACAAAGCTAAACAGCATTTTGTGGGACCATGATGTGACCCCCCAAAACAAAGACTCATATTTATCGTGCAATGATTAAAAGTACAATTACATATGCTGCAGAAACATGGCGTTTAAAAGCAAAGACGGTAGCAAAACTAAATTCCACAGAAATGGACTTTTGGTGACACTCAGGTCGAATTTCCAGGAAGGACAAAATTAGGAACTCTGTTATTAAACAAAAAATGAATGTAACAAGGTCTCTTTTAGACGATGTTAAAACCAACTTCAATGATATGGACATGTTAAAAAATGGAAGAGGGGAGATTTAGAAAAGAAGTTATGAAATGGAGCCCACATGGAAGAAGAAAACGAGGTAGACCTAAACGTACCTGGGCAGGAGGGACTAGAGGACTGATGGGAGAAAAGGCATTAACTGAAGAAGACTGGAATGACAGAAGCAGCTGGAGGAAGAAGATAATGGGCGCAGGAAGGTGTGGAAACATTGTGCAACCTGTTAATAAATAAATATATATATCCAGATTTTTCTCTCTGCCCGTGATAGACTAAGCATCATGGTTTTCGAAAAATATTATTTTTCATTAGAATTTTAAAGACAAGCATTTGTGTGTTAAAACTTACTAGGAGAGTATTAGATTCTTGCTTGTCTTCTGTACTTTGTTTTTGTGGATATGAAGTTTTTCGTGTAAGAAGGCGTATTTTTGAAGTCCCATCAGAACCTGAATTAGAATAATGTTAAATTTTTTTGCATATAAAGCTCTTGTGTATGAGTTTTTCCCATTTTATATGTTCAGAAAGCTTTACGTCCGTTATTCATTTCTTGATGATGATGGCACTTTGCTGTAGTTGGTAATCATTTGGGGACTATTTCATGGTTTTTGCATTACCCATTGGCTATTTGTTGTGGTTTCTGGGGCTTTATTATTCATTACTAGATGCTACTTTATATGCAAAAGAAGAATGCAATATGTGGAGACCCTCAGCAGTTGTCTCTGACCCGGTATCAGCAGCCATGTATCAAATTTTCATGACATTTGGTGTAGAAGTTCTTTAGAAAATGCCGTTGAGCATGCGTGAGTTTGTGAAAGTCAGCTATGATCATTATACTTGAGTTCAGAGAATAAATTAATTTGTACACATTCTTTCCTTTTCTCCTGTCCACTTTGGGTGAATTCAGTACGAAAGATCTGTGCATACTGCTGCTGAGGAAATTTGAGGAAATTGGTGCAATGAAAGCAATATTTAGGGGTGTCAATAAATTTCTGTTCATAATTTCCGTGTTTATTGTCCAGTGAGTGAAATTCTGTGTAAGAGATCTACACATAGCACTGTTTATCATTGTTGCATGAAAATTGACATAGGGAAGGCTATACTTTTCATGTGGATAAATGAAATCACATTTTCATGTGCACCTTGAAACTGTATAACATTTAGACAGTGAAGATCACCTTACTAAATTCTGTGCATTTTGTCACAGAGTACGCCATTTGCAATTTTCTTTACTGTGTGAAACTTATCACAGAGATGTTGCTACCAGATTTGAGCTGACATTATAGTTTTGAAGATTTTGTTGTAGTAGATTATGATATGCTACTACTTAATGAGCATTGTACATGTGAGTAATGAGAATCCTGAGGTAAAACATGTAGTGTGGTGAATGACGTAAGTGCACCTGTGGTAACAAATTGCTTTAGACTTGTAGTTTAAGGTGGTCCAATTATATCTGCCACCGCACAGACAGACTGACAGCGCAGGCAGCACAGCTATCCTGGTCCGCCGTGGTGTAGTCCACCACTCAGTGCCCATTCCGGGCCTGACCCCCTTGGAGGCTACTGCCATTCAAGTGACATTGGCCGGCAAACCGGTGATAATCCTTCTGGCTTAACTTTCGCCTTCCCACCCACTGATTGGAGTGGACCTGACCACCTGTTTCAGTGGGGGATTGCCGGCGGTGTTGATGGCTGACGACCTAAGTGCTAAACACATAGATTGGAACTCGCGGCTGAGCACAAGACGGGGAAACTCCTACATGATTATGCTGAAGAGAATTCCTGTCTGATCTTTGGATCAGACACCCCAACCGCCAACCCATACAACCTCTCTGCTACTCCTGATGTCTTGGACATCATGATAACCAAGAACCTCTCATTCCCGGTGTATCTGACTTCGTGCTCTGCACTAAGCTCAGACCCCCTCCCGGTACTCACTGACACTGCGTGTCGCTCATCCTTTCACCACCACCCACTGGTCGCCCCGACTTCAGGCGCACTGACTGGGCCAACTTCCAAACTCACTTGGAAGATCAAATAGCATTCGATCCGGAATTGCACAACTAGATGGCAATCGACACGTGCGTTAATAACTTCTCCCGCGCCATTCTGAAGGCTCTGGCAGCATCTACTACCAAGTGTCGCCTGTGTGACAACCCGCAGCCTCCGATACCGGCTGGCATTCAGGATGAGATACGCGTTAAGAACCAGCTGCAGAGGCAGTGGCAGATCACCAGGGACCCCTCTCTGAGAGCTGAGGTCAACCGCCTGCAGAGGTCGGTGACCCGCCTTCTCAACGAGAGGAGAAACGACCATTGGAGTGCAACGCTTGATCCTGAAGACTATTCACTGTAGAGGATGACCAAACGAGTGATGAGAGTTCCTACTCCATCTCCCCCTCCTGGTCACCTCAGGTGGGACTCGCTCTCCCAGACTGTGAGAAAGCCGAAGCCCTTGCCGACAGTCTGGAGACTCAGTTTCAGCCGGTGACCAATCATTCGGTCCCAGCAGTTATTGAAATGGTTGATGTGGCACTAAGGTCTTACTTCCTGACCCCTGCCAGCAAACCCAAGTTAACCAACCCTGACAAGGTTCACAGAGCCATCAGGGGTCTCAAGGTCAACAAGGCTCCAGGCCCAAACGTTATCCCAAACAGGGCCTTGAAGCATCTTCCCCAGCAAGCAGTTTCCCTCCTGGCCGAGATCTTCAATGCGGTTCTCCTCACCCTTCACTTTCCTACAGTGTGAAAGCACGCTCGAGTGATCTCTATCCTTATAATGGGGAATGATCCAGCACTGCCTTCTTCCTATTGGCCCATTAGTCTCTTGGACACTATTGGTAAACTATTTGAAAAGATCGTACTAGCTAGGATCTTACATGTAGTAAGCCAACGCGGACTGATGCAAGACGAGTAGTTTGTGTTTAGATCCAGGCATAGCACGTCCTTGCAGCTGGCCCACCTCATTGAAAGAACAACCAGGAATTTCGGCGAAAAGAGGCTAACTGGCGCAGTTTTCCTAGGTGTGGCCAAACCCTTCAATACCATCTGGGCCGATGGCCTTCTCTACAAGGTAATGCTCCTAAACTTCCCATCTTACATAGTCCATGCAATCTCATCCTACCTCAGGGGTCAGACGTTAGAAGCGTCCTTCCAGACGGCCACGTCATCTTGTCGAGGCACGCGGGCTGGAGTAGCTCAGGGTGGATTGATTTCCCGTGTCCTCGTCGGTCTGTATGTCGACATGCCCTCACACTTGCACCATGTCGAGTTGGCCCTCTATGTGGACGACACAGCCATCATAGCCACGTCCCACAAGCCGATGCTGCTCATCTGCTACCTGGTTGAGTGAACGGGGAATCACCATTAATGTTTTTAAGAGCACCGCAATAATCTTCACGCATGCTGGATGGCGCTTCATCCAGCCCCGACCAGTAACCCTCTTCGTGGAACCAATCCAGTGGTTCGACACAACTCGTTATCTAGGGGTGACCCTAGATACAGGACTCACGTGGTCGCCTCACATTGATCAGGTCAGGAAGAGGGCTGCTCAAAGGATGGGTATGCTGGGTCCCCTCCTGAATAGGAAGGGTGATCTCTCTGTCAGGAACAGAGTCTGCTATATAAGCAGCTCATCTGCCCCATGATGTACTGTGCGTGCCCTGCATGGAGGTCTGCTGCCTGCACCCATATTCAAAGGTACATGTGTTACAATCCAAGTGTCTTTGCCTCGCTACTGGTGCCCCCTGGTATGTAAGTAACAGGCAGATACGAGGATCTGGGTGTTCCTCTGTTTGCCGACCACATCAGAGCCCTGACTGAGAGCTTTGACTCAAAAGTTAGCTGATGTGGGGAACCTCCTAGTATGGCAATTCGGCAGATACTGACTGAGGGCTGACCCCGTCACCTGATGCAAAAGCCAAGGGCGGCAGGGACCAGCTGGCCAGTTGAGGCCATAACACACAATGGCCAAGTCGACTAAACGAACTGCATTCGACGCTGATCAGCCGAGCGCCCTTTGGATACCCTGACTGAGCGTTTTCTGTGATTTTTCCTCAGTTGTAAGGCAAATGCCAGGGTGTACGATGCATAGTCGGGGCACGGCCCGCACTCCCCTCCCCCAGGTGCGGCGGCTTCACCTAAGCACCTGACAAAAGTCGCATACCTCCAGTTTGTGACTGAGTCAGTCTGGACTCAGAACACAGACAGCCAACCAACCAAAGCTTATCCCTCCCATAATTAGTCCAGGGCAGCTTAGGCCCTAGTCTTTGGCATGATCAATCAAGGCTCTCAGCCTTACTTTAAAATCATTAGTGTAAGCATATCCCCATTAGAGTGGTCAAACATAGGAATGGCTAACAGACAAGGGGACGTCGACTTGCGCTTCGCGCAAGTCTCTGCCCCTAGTTAGCACTTTGGCTTGGCTTGGCTTAGCCTGGCCTGGCCTCAAAAGGGCTGTTTTGCTAGAGCAGGTTGCAGTTGTCACTTGCTCTTGTGCAAGCCGTTGCCTGGCTTGGTGAATGGAGCAGTATATTGAGTGGAGAGAAAGGAGATGTGCTATGTGGAAAAGTGGTTGCTGCCATGTGGGTGTTCCCACATATTATAATTGAAATACTGTTAAATAATTACTTAGGTTCAAAAAAATTATAAGTGGGCCCTAAAAATCAGACCAAATTTCACGTTTCGTGTGTTCCAAATCTGTGCATGAACTAGATATATAAGATTTATCAAAGACCAACAAATGCACTTTGGTTTTATGATGTGATTTTATTACGTAGTGACCACCAACATATTTCGGTCATTTATACGGCCATTTTCAGGCTGCTGAGTGCAACATTACACCTTAAAAACAAAGCGCATTTGTTGGCCTTTTATAAATTTTACACAGCAAGTTTTACACGTCTCTTACAAGAAGTTTTCCCCTTTAAGAAATTCCTTTTCGCTAGTCTGTTGAAAAATATCTTGTGCAGGAAACACTGTGTATACAAGTAGAATTCGAGGTGTGTATTCAGCTTTGCATAAATACAAGTAGTATTTTTAAGCAGCTGGTAACAGTGGTAGTATAGAATGTACTTCCCTGATAAAAATTCGTTGAGCAAAACTGCCTTCTTAATGCAACGGACCTATGAGTAAAGGCTGTAGAACTTGTTATTATTCACACATTTTGGGTTGTGAAGTGTAGCATATTAACTGCATATTATTATACACATTAGTTGCTGAAGAAACTGGCTGTGTTGTGTTTTCAAATTTGTATTTGTAGCAGTGCATTCCATAAATAATACCAGCCTGCCTTGAAATGCTGCCATATAAGTATTTGTACTCTCAGTGTGACCAAGATTTAGATCATGTTTATATTAGCAGATACTTGTTTTAAGTTGGCCTTGTTGTATTTTTCTTTGTGTAACTGTGCTTACTTTATGAAGATGTCCTTCAACCAGGAATGGAGACGGTTGTGACTACTACACAACCCGTCCAGCAGCAGGCACCTATGTATGCACCCCAACCCACACCTATGCCCATGCCAATGCCAATGCCAGGATACTCACAGACAACAGGCTATCCAATGTACACAGCACAAGCAGGTAACATTAAACTGCTGAAGGCCTGCATTTCATGTTATAATCATCCATGCCATGGTTGTGAATGGAATGTGCAGGGTAAAGTCAGCACTTAACCTTTAGGCACCATGCATCCTCTATATAGGACAGGCGTACCGCTAGTCCCCAGAGTACGCTTTTTATATATTCAGTCAACAAATATATGTAATTATTTTTTGTAGACTTTCTTTCACCATCTTCGTTCATTTCTCCACAAAATGTCGTGTATTTCCTAATGTCACCCTTCTTGGTTCATAAAATATTCACATTTTACATAAATGGTGTGCTAAACTGTACATATCCAGCTCCGGTGCCAAAGGGTTAATGTGGTTTGTGAAATAAGTAGGAATGTTGGAATATACAAATTTTTGAACAGATGTGAACTTGGAACTGTAATGTATAAAATAATTGACAGCACTGCATTGTATGTAGCTTCAGTAGTGGGTAGGGTCTAGACACACAATTTTTTTTCATTGATGGGGTAACCATATGAGGAGATACTGTTGCCAAAATTGTGAAGGTGACTTTATCAGAAATTTTGCTGGCCATAGTTGGCCTTTTAAGAACCTTGAAGCTTGCTATCCTGGGTTTTCCTGGCCACTTATAGCACTTGCAGTGCATCCAAAAATGTTACCTTCTGCTAGTACCTCTTATTCCTTTTCTGGTTCTTCTGGACTGGTCAGCTGCTGGTCCGACACCTTATTGGTACTGTGGACTCCAGAAACGTTGAGAGCACTGTCACATGTCATGTAGCCCTCAGACTTCACTCCAAGAGGTTACAAACTGTGCCAGTCATATTCTTCATCTTCTGTATGTTTCAGTGCATTGTTGTCATTACTTATACATGATGGCCAGAAAACCACACTTTGTAGAGCAGTTGTTGATAATTGAAGTTACGAACTTCCAGGCTTCTCCAGACAATACATAAACTTCAAACATGAAGCATCTTGTTGCTGTCTGCCATGTTTCATGGCAGCAGTCTTTTGATCATTGTGTAGCATGTGTTTTCCTCTCTAGTTATATAAGCTATTCTTCAAATATCATGGTGGTTATGCAGGAATTTGTATTGGCATCATGTTTTGTGGGAAGTTTTTTAACGTCTTAAGGCAGCATGGATATGTCTATTTGCCAGCACTATATACATATAAGGAACACCAGAACCCTGCTGTTTTGGTTGTTCCAACATAGCAGATGTTTCCACAAAATGTAAGACTTATACTAGGTTGGAGATTGAGAAATAGACATGTCATCAGCGTTATATATGTCACAGAGGTCATATTCTTTAGTCCCTTCCATCAGTCGGTCATTTTTCCAGCCATATACTGTTTCTGTGTCAGCAGTCCTGCTTTCACCTGCTAGAGTTTTCTTCACAGTGTTATGTCTCCACTGAAATCTACTGATTCAACCATTTGAACCTGTAAAGCTTACTACTTCCAAACGATCAGAGATTTGCAAGGCTTTCTCCCTGATGATAGCGCCATCTATGGAAGTGTTGCTTTACATGCTTACTGGAACATGGGGAAAGAGAAGTTTCCAGTTCCTCCTGTGGTGAATGTTCCTGCAATTTCTTCTGCTTGGAGTAAGGCCCATGCGGGATGTAGCTTTTTTTTAAATTACTTCATGGTCGACAGTTTTTAATGCAAGCACTGGTAGTCCCAACTGCCATACCAAGTCAACATGTGACCCAATATTTGCATCAGCTGTGACTAAAATATCTATCTCAGCACTTACTGCAAATTATTTCCACTTTCTTTTATCCATATTTCACTGTTTGCTATGAAAGTGTGCGTAGTTCACATTATAATTTGGCCTAAAATACTGCTATGTATTCCTTGTTTATGGTTAACACACAAAATTGGTGACACTGGCTCAGAAACTGACTACAAATTGCAGGTGTTATGGTAAAGTACCATGAATGTACTATCAGTTACTGTCAATTATTGTTGATGAATTCAAATCTGGCATCTGTTTTCATCAAATCCACTGCCTAGTGGTGAATCCTGATCCAAGGGTCAGGCCTAGCAAAATGCCATGTATACAGAAGCTATCCTGATTGCCTTAATATTTAGTTTGGGGATGTATCACTGAAATGTTGCTAGCCATACAATGCTAGAGCCTGCTTTTCATCAGTGCTTCTTGGCACAAATAAAAATTCTGAGAAAAAGACTAAGACGTAAAATCTAGTAAATTTGCATAGTCAGGAGTAGGACATTGAAGATCAGGGAAAACATGAATTTGGAGAAACATTAAAATACTACACTGTTCGTGCGTGAATTTGGTCAGGATCTTTGAGAATGTGCGTAAAATCACGGAGAAGCAAAAAGCATAAACATAAAATAAGGGTTTCACTATATTTACATGTAAAGTAAAGGTTTTTTTTTTTATTATTTTTTTAATTTTAGATCAACAGCCACCACCATACAGTGAAGTTACAGCCAGTGAAGTATATACCAGGCAGGCTCCATACAATCCCAGTTTCCAGTAAACAAGATTCGGAGTGTATAACACCAGTGTTATTACTTTTTTTAAATACTACCGCTGCTTTTATTGCAACTTTGCTTATTTTTAGTTTTGGTGCTAAGATACAAAAACCTTCTATGTTGAGGTGCATTTATTTTGAATGTCTTGTACCCTTTGTATTCATTTCTAGTGTATTTGTGGAATGAATTGTTTCTCAAAGTTCCTGTAATAGTATCACCATTTTTTTGTGTGTGGTTGTGAATATGACTGTTGCACAAGTTAAGAACATAAAATATGTATCAGAGTATATGGAAACAAGTAGAAAACTTGTACAGCAAAATTCCATTAATCTGGCATGCAGGAACCAGACAGATGGTGGATAATTGGGTATTCCAGATTATCAGACAGTGCCTATACTGACCTAAGTTCTTTGCAGGTAATTTTTTGTCACTACTCATATACTTGGGCTGCACAATTAATCACAGGATTATTCCATTGTGCTATACATTTAATCTGCTAGTTCAGGGTCCTTTTCTGTTTGCTGGAGTCTCCATAGGTGAGGAAGTTGATGGAGTAGGAGACAGAGGGTCAGGAGATACCACTACAGTTGATGTACACTCTTAGGAGGTCTTTTTGAACATGTCCCTGATATCTGTCTCATTGATGAAACTTCTTTCTAGTACAGAGTATTATTACTACTATCCTCAACGCATGATTTCAGGCATCCACCATAGATCAGCAGTTTTGAGATTTTACGCAGTGTAAAATCTGTAAATAGTGCAGAAATACTCTCAAGTGCCAGATTACTAGGATTTCCAGATAACCAGATGAGAGATTGAAGGAAACTTGCTGTAATATTTAAGTGGAACAATGGGAAAGTTCCTTAAAGCTATCCTTTTAGACTTAAGAGATAAAAGAAGAGAGATCAGATGTATGAGTAGTCCTAAAAAGTCTACTTTTTTGTAGAATATGTCCAAAACTACAATTGTTACTTTCAGTTCTTGAAGCTTCAAGTGATTTTGCCACTGTTCACAGGCAGGTATTTCCCACACAGCTGTATGTATGTATGTGTGTACATTATTTTGTCTCTGATATACATGGTATGCCAGAACTCTGTGACCCTAATCTAGGACCATATGTAATGTGTCAGAAGTGATCAGAGCATTGTTGTTTTGAAACACGACCTTGTATGAAGTGTTTGAAATAATTATCTATACAAAGGGTGCTGTACAAAGTTATGTTACAGAAGATTTGTACAAGTTCGTAATATATTTTACACTGCTTTTTTTGTCATCTGACAGGAATGGATTATCTTGGTCTCCCACACAAAATAACTGGCAATAGACACCAGCAGTCAAGTGACTTGTTAGCAATTGGCATACAGCCTTTTAAATCCCAGCCCACACACTGACAGCTGATTTTTAATTTTAAATGCTTATTAATGCAGCTGTTGTATTGCATACAATATTGAGTAGCACTTTTAGGCTATACAAAAATAACGTTGGTTTTTTTGAGATCCCAGGTCTGCACAGCAACAGTTGCAGGGGCATTTATTAATTAGCACCTCCACCTTCCTGTTCTGTCCTCTCACCTTCCAGCACGTGCGTTGTTGTTCCACGGCTCCTCCTCACACTGCCTTCAATTTGTCCTACTTTCTTAACAGCACAGTGAGCATTTGTCTCCTATTTGTCATTCCATGTACAAAGTGTTCCTGTTCTTTGCTGCCTTTGTGTGTTTGGAGCACTGTCTGTTGGTAATGTCACGTTGAAGTCTCATGTCTCCTGCGGCAAGAAGCCGGCTGCTCCCCTGTAGTGGAGCATGTAGAACAGCTGCATCTGATCACACCTGTCTCCCGGGACATTAAATTTTGTGTGGTGACCCCAAGTGGCGAAGCTACCCCTAGTCTTTCATCTTGTCCAGCAACTGAGAAATCAGTCTGCTGAACTGTATGGTAGCCCACCCTCGCGCGACACAGAGACACTACACGGGCACTTACCACCCAGAACCATTCGGCATGCATGGTTCATGTTTTACCCCTTCGATGTCCCAAGATTTGGGAAGTCACCACCTTCGTCCAGTTTACTTCTTGTGAGCCTTAGGGGCCCCCTTCTATTAGCACTTTCCGTTGGTTCACCTGAGCTTTCTTAAACGCCACACCAGTATCAGCGTTGGCTGGTTGTGCAAAATTTGGCGATTAACCATTGGCTTCGACTAGTTGAGCTCTAGCTGCTTCGAAGCACCTTTCCCTTTCGAGCTAAGCACCTAAATCCGATATACCACTACGTCTCCCACCATAAATATGTTCGCCTTCCTGGCAGCATTATATCTGCGAGCCACTTGGTCTCTTGCTTTACTTAGATTCCAAATGGCCTCTGCCTAGAAACCATTCTCCTCCTCCAAATCCTTGGAAGTATTTGTCTCAGCCAAGTCCCATATAGTGTGGCTAATTCTCTCCCCAGAAACAACCTCACCAGACAAAATTCACTCTTGTGGCAAGCTGTAATGAAAGTGAACGCTAGCAAATGCAGATCCTCACACATCGAAAGAACCTTGGGGTGGTAGGGTGTATTGATCCACTTAATCCCCATCGAAAGCAAAACTAATAAAATATCCTTGCCTAAAATCCCTGGCATTGTCTGACAATGGATTTAGGCACTCCGTAAGCCATAAAGTATCAGCTTTCCTGAATCTCCCATGCCACCTTGGAAGTTATGCTCTGTACGGAAAACATGCCATAAACCTTGACAAGTCCATTGCTACCAAAATAGCCTGATTTCCTCTTTTGGTACCCACCAGGGATCCCATAAAGGCAAACACCCGCTCCATGGGACAAGACGGTGTCGCAGTGTGTAATCCCAGTCTGGTATTCTGCGCCGGCTTTGCATGCTGACACAGTTCGCATTGACGAACATAATGGAAGACATTCCCCAGTTTTGGCCAATGGAAAGAATGCCCAACCTTGCAGGTTTTAAAAGCGCCCAAATACCCGGACATAGGAGTGTCGTGGAAGTATTTCTACATTGAGTGCAAAAGGGCCAGAGCAACGTATCGTCGTGTTTTTGGCACATTGGGTTGATAACAAAAGATTATAATTCTCCCGAATCTTGGATGTAGTCGGATCCCCTTTGTAACCGCCTGTACCAAGTCCTTACACAAATGATCTTCCTTCGTCGTGTTCTCCCAGTGAAGTTTATACTAACGGCAAACCATGTATCATAGCCAACAACCCGTCTTCCTTATATGGCGCCTCTTGCCGTTCAAACATACCGGACAAGTGGGCCACCTTGTTTACCCTTTTAGTGTAGTGAACCTTAAACTTGAAGGGCGAAAGATAAAGTATCCATCTACCGAATCTTCTAACGTCCTTATCGTTGCGATAAGCCAACATAACGTCAAATTATTAATTCAGATTACTTGTTTCCAAATTACTTCTGGCCCACTAACACGCAAACACGACCGCCAGACACTCCTTTTCGTAAGTGCTTTAACGCCCGGGTCTCTGGAGAAATTCTTAAACTGGGTGGGGAAGCCATGATTCCGTACCTTGCACGACTACTAGACATAACAATGAATAATGGTACACTGCCAGGTGACTGGAAGACAGCCACGGTAAT
>Ga0123355_10014961_pt1 | contig 12161 bp, 17 predicted proteins | sample TergutEmb28metaG_3_FD_89872 | JGI IMG/M metagenome (GOLD analysis project Ga0123355, IMG submission 89872) | Embiratermes neotenicus P1 segment gut microbial communities from Petit-Saut dam, French Guiana - Emb289 P1 | ecosystem: Host-associated > Arthropoda: Insects > Digestive system > Gut ... | reverse complement strand
TGGTGAGAGAAGATATTTTGCCATAGGGGCAGGTCAAACTGAGGCACCAGAGGCAGAAGGTTGGTTTATTATTTATGAGTTTGATAACCTGTAAGTTTAGATGACCCCATAAGGCGCGACGCTAAGCGTCGCGCCTTTGCGACTTCTGCCGCATTGCGCGTTAGCGCCGACAGTTGAGCCGCCAACACCGACGGAGCTGAGAGATTACGCTCAGTATGTGACTTCGTTAACGCCAACTACTGCAACGGACGAATCAATTCAAAACTATTGGCGAGGAATTCTGCCGAATCCGAACGATAGTGCGGAGCGGCGAGCGAAAAGAGCGTATAAGATACGAGAACGTCTGCGAAGAGGCGTGCCGGGGATTATGATGCAACTGTCGCAGAATCAGCAGCAAGCTCACCGGAACAACCTTAGTCCTTTTGGGCGCGATGCGGTTGAGCGGTGGAATGCGGTGGAGGCACAGCCAGAGGTTGAGGTGCCGCAACGGACAATTATTCCGCGAGATGGTGATGGCGGGTGGGGAGCTGTGCATACTCCGCCGAGATGGACTGATAACTATACCCCTCATACAATTATTATGCACCACACTGTTGGTGATTTGCCTGATGGATATGATTTGTTTCAATTTATTCGGAACATGGAAGACTGGCATGTAGGAAGAGAGTTTTCAACCATAGGCTATAACTATCTTATTGCGGCAGACGGTACGATTATTCAAGGCAGACCGAGAAATGCGCAAGGAGCACATGTTGCACTGCCAAGATATCGTGACCCGGAGCAACGCCATAACCATAATCCAAACACAATAGGGATTGGATTTATCGGTACTTTCGTGAACGATGGCGATATGCCTACACCAGAAGCACAGGCGGCGGCTGAATGGTTGATTAACAACATACGAAGCGAACTTCCGTCAATAACAGCGGTTCGCGCTCATAATGAAATGTCGGGGCATGAAGGAAACGAAGATTTTGTTGACAATCAAAAAATACTTGATTGGATAAGAGCATTTAATACAAATGAGGAGGAATAGCCAGTGAAAAAAATGTTTTTAGCAACACTCATTCTGCTGTTTTTGGTCGGTTGCGGAGATTCGCCGTCAGTAGAGGTAAACGATAGAATTGCATTCGATATCAATATGGCAACGTCTGAAGTTTTTGTGGACGGTGAGCTTGCGTTGAGAATGACGTTTTCGGGAAATATAAACTTAAGTGAATATGATTCATACATTGAATTTGTTGACTATAGAGTGTCTGATGAACTCGCTTACTTGGCGTATAACAGGGGTAGTAGATATGTTTTTTTGCCCTATACCACATTATATGATTTTCAATGGGTAGATGTTGGAATTACAATGGTTCAAGATGTCTTAGGATTTATATTTTATCAGCGAAATGTATTGTATTCATTCGGTGATTTGCCGGCGGGGGTTCCGTTTGTTGTAACAGCAATGAATGGCTCTAATCCTCAAAGAGGAATATCGTTTTTAGATGAAAATGGTGAAAGGCGAGGTTTTGCTATATCTCTTAGTATGGCAGGCGATGAAGGGCATGGTGGCGCGTTTGCTATTGTTGAGCTTGAAAACTTCTGATGATTAATCACTCTAAAAGGCGCGACGTTCACGTCGCGCCTTTGCGGCTTTTGCCGCATTGCGCGTTAGCGCAAGTGACGTTCGCCGAATGCAACCGCTGACGAGAAGTGCAGAGCAGCGTATACGCTGAGGTGCAGGATAATGAACGGATTTCCAACAACTATGACGAATCCGTTAAGCCCATTTGGAAGTGCTATGGTTGAGCGGTGGAATGCGGCCGAGGCACAGCCGGAGGTTGAGGTGCCGCAATGGACGATTACACCTCGGGAAGAATGGGAGTCAGTAGATTTTCTACGTGACCCTCATACGAATCCAACAACCCGAATTATATTTCATCACACATTTCCAATTCCATCAACTGCTTCTGCCCGTGATGTTGAAATAAGTCAAATGAATAGTAGTTTTAGCGGAATTGCTTATCATTATCTGATTGGCCCGGAAGGACAGATTTATCAAGGAAGTCGACTGGATAGAATAGGCGCGCATACTGCCAGAGAGGGATTTCCTCAATATAATCATAATGACGGAAGCATAGGAATTGCTTTTATTGGCACTTATACACACGAAAACCCTACGCCGGAAGCACTTGCCGCTGCAACATGGTTAGTTGAAAATCTTCAATATCGAATTCCGACAATAACAGAATTTTTCGCACATAGCGATATGGACGGACATCGCGGTAATGGAGATTTTGCTGAAAATCAAGAAATGCTTGATTGGATTAAAAAATTTAATAAAATTAGGAGGCCCAAGCATTGAAAAAATTATTTTTAGTAATACCTATTTTATTACTCTTAGTTGGCTGTGGAAATTTGCCGACAGTTGAGGTGAACGACAGGATTACATTTGACATCAACAGGGAAATGGACGCGGTTTTTGTAGATGGCGAAATTGCGTGGAGCGTTGTGCAAGTGACAGACGAATTTTTAAGCGAATATGATTCGTATGTTGAATTTATAGACAATGAAATAGGAATTAGAATTGCTATTTTGCCACACACCACATTGTATGATTTTCGCTGGATAGGAATAGGTTGGCGATTCTTTGATGATAGAAATGAAAATTACGAAAGAGTCGTGTTGTATTCTGCCGGTGAATTGCAAGCGGGAATACCGTTTGTAATAATGCACAGGGAAATGGGCTCGTTGCCGCATAGAGGAATATCTTTTGTAGATGCAAATGGTGAACGAAGATATTTTACTGTAGGTTTAAGTATGGCTGGACCGCCGGAAAGTCCGGGCGCGTTTATCATTCGCGAGTTTGACAACCTGTAAGTTTAGATGAACCCAATAAGGCGCGACGTTCACGTCGCGCCTTTGCGGCTTCTGCCGCATTGCGCGTTAGCGCAAGTGCCGCTCGCCAAACGCAACCGCTGACGAGAAAGCGAAAGCGGTGGATGAATCAACAGAATTGCACAAAATATTTTACTGCGACAAATCGCCTTCAAACGTCTGTGAATACAGGCGTTTTTTGTGTTCGTAATAATTTTGAAATTTTCAAAAACTGGTGATAACCGGCACGCGATTCGTGTTATAATCAATTCGAGATGCGCATCTCGTTAGGAAACTATTGACATTTTAGGAAGGAGGTGATATGATATGTTTAGAGGATTTAATATGCCTAGTTTTGTTGGCAGAACGAAAGAAGAATCGCCGGTGAAAACAGGACCCACGGCAGTACAGCATCTAGCAGGGATAGTAACAGATTCAGCGGCACAGGTGATGTCACAGCAGCCCCAACCACCGCTAATGCCGCCGCCGACAGTTGAGTCGCCGCCGTTGATAACAGGGAACTCACGCGGGGGAAATCAATCGCTGACTTCGCTCACACCGTTAAGCGATGCGATGGTTGAGCATTACAACGACAAAATTGTTGTAGGTCCGAACGCAACTGCTGACGAGAAGTGCAGAGCGGCGTACACGCTGAGGTGCAGGATAATGAACGGATTTCCAACAACTATGACGAATCCGGTGCGGAGGATGCTATTGCCGCAACAAAATCAGCTAAGCCCTTTTGGGAGTGCTATGGTTGAGCGGTGGAATGCGGCGGAGGCGAATCCGTACCCAAATCTGTCGGGTCGGAACATTCCAAACATATGCAATGCTGAAATCAATGCGGCGCATTCGGCGAAGCGGGCGGATTTGCAGTTAGTTCAGCAACCGCCGCCGTCCACATCCGCACTAACGTGGGAACCAAATAGATGGAACGATTTTCGATACATTTATGACGAAAATAGAGGAACTCCTATGGGCATAGAAAACGAACACGGGATTCAAAAAAGAACAAACTGCTATGCTTACGCTTTGAATTTAATGCGAAATCCGGTAACAGGAGAAAGTTTTTATCCTCACACCGGAATGAGACGCCGTCATCCTGGTCTAAATGTAGGAGTTGTAAGGGGGTTGGAGCCAATGCCTAACTCACGAGTTACGCTAAGGCGTGTAAGAGATGGGGTAAGAGCCGATATTGAACACCTTGGTTGGGGATTTAAAGAAGTGACCATAGATACCCCTGTTCCGAATGGCTCATGGATGATTGCAATGGCGGTAGACCCCGGTTCAAGGAGGCATGACGGAGATTATCATTTTTGGAGGTTAGACGATTGCGGAAATTGGTCGCACAAGCCGGGACATCTCCCGGTTGAGCAACTTCCTGCAGGTTCTACACCGCTAACAATCGGCAATAGGGGATATGGTACTGACCGATTTACAAGCGAGGTAATATTTGCTATAATAAGTCCAAAAACCAAGAAAGGCGGAGAAAAATGAAAAAATTAATGGTTGTGATTTTTGGGGTTGCGATTGTCGCAGTTGCCATATTTATGGTTGCGACTATTTGTTCCAATCAAAATAGTGAACCAAGTTTTGAGGCTTTTGATGGAGCGGTAATAAATCCGGAAATTTTCCAAACAGGAGTGACAAGGGAAGAAGTCCACCGAGAAATAAGAATGCGCCCCACCGATATGCAGACAATCGAGACACAGCCAATCTATTTTACCGTAGCGTGGTTTGACAACAACGATGTCTTGGAATTAGCGGCGGAGGGTGCTAGTTGGGGAACAACCGAATGGACCATTTTCTACCAATCAGAAAATAAAATATTTATCACCGAATGGCGAGATGGCATTGAATTTCATAGGAATATGCAACCGTTGGACATCGTTGGTATGTTTGGGTTTGATATATACTTTTTACCGTCTACGCACGAGAGAAATCATCCGGTTTCCGACGGCAATAAAGGAACGTCGGTTGCGAGATATGTTTTAAACGATAATTCAATGTTGTATTTTAGGTTTTGGTCTGCGGTTGCGCAGACAGGGTTAGACGGAGTGTATCGACAAATCGACGGTGAATTTATTCGGGTGTTTTAGGTGAATGTAGGTTACGCATCCCAACAAGGCGCGACGCTCTGCGTCGCGCCTTTGCGGCTTACAGCCGCCAACACCAACGGAAATGAGAGATTACGCTCAGTATGTGACTTCGTTAACGCCACAAAGCGTGACTGATGTAGCGGTTCAAAACTATTGGCGAGGAATTTTGCCGAATTCGAACGATAATGCGCAAAAACGAGCGGAAAAAATGTATAAGATACGAGAACGTCTGCGAAGAGGCGTGCCGAGCATTATGATGCAGTTGCAACAAACTCAGCAAAACGTCGCAAGGGGCTTAGCCGTAGGAACTGTGAACGCTGTGCCGGCACTTAGAACTGGCGTGGAATTGGTGAATTTGGGGAGAAATATTCAAGCGCAGGCGGCGGAGCAAGCGAAAGCAGAACAGCAAGCGCAGATTGAGCAGGAGCAAAGGCAATTTGCGTTGCAAATGATGACTCCGTACCGGCATACAAGACCGCTGGAGGAATATCCGCAAGCGTTGCCTGTTCAACCACCGCCGCAACACCATTTGACGATTCCAATTAATAACGCTCTACGCAGATATGTAACACGAGATAGTGACAGACTGTTAGTAAATCGCCCCTTTGAAAACCTGGTAACAGATGTAGAAAATATACTTGTAGCCGACAATCCTAATCTTGCAAATCCGCGGGTAGAAGCAAGACGTATTGCGAATGTGTTTATGTTTTACGGCGCAGGGTATTATCTTGCGAACCATAATAACTCGTGGGAAATGCGTAACTATTTAGACGAGGTGACGAGCGCTATACTTTGGGGGGACTACGAATTCAGTAATAACTTGGTAAGATTTACTCACCCAATGCTGAATCCGTTGAGTCAAGAACCCGAACCGCCGCCGACAGACTCAATAAGTCGAGAAGGCCAAGCGTTACAGGAGTTGATGGAACGCTTAGACTGGACCAATGAAGAGTTGTTTGAACATAATTTCAGACAAATGTTTGGTGGAGGAAATGTTAGTATTCCTGCCGGCATAGGTATTCCCACTTCTCCTATTGAGATGCCGGATGCTTGGGATTGGGTATGGGATGCCTGGTTTAGGGAATTGTTGGGTTTATAAAAATAAAGGGAGGCTGTATTGTGAAAAAGAAGATGTTTAGTATTGGGTTAATTGCAATTTTGGTGATGGTAGTAATGGGATGTTTATGTTCAAACGAATTGGAAACTGAGCCATTCCCAACTTACTTCGTTCGCGAATCCGATGGAGTGCAGATTTATTTGGGGATGAGCAAAGGTGAAGCGGAACAATTTGGAAGTCCGTTTCTGAATAGCGAACCTGCTGATGTAATGTTTATGTCCTGTGATGATGACGACGTGTTTGCGATTTTCGTTGCTACGAATTACTGGGTGTTTGCAGGCGAAATCTCGGTTGGAGATAGTATTCAAAGTGTAATTGATAACAACGAATTTTCGCATATTAACCACAATGCTGAACTCGGGCGTGTCACTATTTATGCCAATCTTCCTGCAAGAAATTCAACATACAGGCTTGGATTCAACTATGACGAAGAAGGCATCATCAACGGTATAATTTTAGCTTATATACCTAAGCTTAATGCTTGGTATGAACAACGAGAAGAATAGCATCAACACAATCAACCTTAACCACCATACCCTAAAAGGCGCGACGCTTGGCGTCGCGCCTTTGCGGCTTCGCCGCATTGCGCGTTAGCGCAACCGACAACCACCACCGCTAATGCCGCCGCCGACAGTTGAGCCGCCGCCGTTGATAACGGGGAACTCACGCGGAGGAAATCAATCGCTGACTTCGCTCACGCCGTTAAGCGATGCGGTGGTTGAGCATTACAACGATAAAATTGTTGTAGGTCCGAACGCAACCGCTGACGAGAAGTGCAGAGCGGCGTATAGGATGAAGATTCGGAGAATGAATGGATCTTCGATGACAATGACGAATCCGTTAAGCCCTTTTGGTAGCGCTATGGTTGAACGGTGGAATGCGGCGGCGCCTACAGTTGAGGCACAGCCGCAACCATTGCCAGTACGTACTTCAAGAACATTGGAGCAACGGTTGGAAAGGAACGAACTTTGGCGAAGTGGAGCAGAAACCAGAGCTGCAGAATGGGAAGGCATAGCGGTTGTTACGCCGACACAACAAGAACTGCCTAACGTATCTGCGAACGAAGTTTATAGAGCATTATACGCTCCTAATCGCGTAAATGGTCTTCGGGGTGAAAGTTGGATAGACGAAAGCATAAGACGTTTGGAGAGCTTGGGCTTTTCAAAACTTGATGCAGCGGAAATTTTTGATTTGTATTTTGTGCAAGCGTGGAAGATTGAAGATATCCTTTCGGGGGATTATGAATGGCGCTGGTGTCCTCGTTCTTTAGTTCAGCCGCCGCCACGTCCGCCGGCAGAAATTGAATGGCCGGAGGAGTTGCCTCGGGATGTTGCAGCGACTAAGGAATTGTTGGAACGCCCAGAAATAACTCAGGAGACTATACATCGTTACAATGTTGATCAATTGTCTAGACAAATAAGAATTCCCACTGGTATAGGACTTCCTGCTCTACCAACCCTGCCCGGGCCGAGAAATCCATTAGATGCGTTGGTGAAACCAGGTTTCTAAAAATTTTTAAGGAGATGATGTTATGCGTATGAGGATACTGAGTGTTTTGATAATTATGATTTTGGTTGTTGGACTAACAGGCTGTTTTCGATCAAGAGAACCGCAACCGTTTCCTACATATTTCACTCGAATTTTTGATGGAGCGGAATTGAGGTTGGGGATGACATTGGAGGAAGCTGTGGAAATTTGGGGACGATTACCAGATTATTATGTTGAGCGTGGACTTGCAAAAATAACAGTTCTTGACAACGATGCCGGCGAAATATTCGCTATTGTTGTTGATACCGAATATTTGACACTTGTAGGTGGGATTTCCGTTGGCGATAATATCCAAAGTGTAATTGACCAAATAAATGGCGGTATATTTTCCAACTTTTATCATCATTATCACAATGTTGAGGCCGGGAATATCAGTTTTTTTGACGCCTTTGCAAATTCTTCGTATTTTGTTATGTTTTGGTATGGCGAAGATGGAATCATAATACGGATAGTCTTAACCTATTCGCCTGAATTTAGAATTTGGCAACAGCAACAAGAAGGATAGCTTTAAGGAGTTGATGTTATGTTAGCAAAGGTGTCAGGCATTATAACGGTGATAGTTTTGACGGTGATGTTGATAGTGGGTTTTACGTTGATTTCTTGCTCAAGAGAACCGACGCCGGAATCCCGACCATTTCCAACTTATTTCACACATACTTCAAATGGAACGCAGATAAGATTGGGAATGACCCTAAATGAAATGCAGAAAATTTGGTGGCATTTGCCGGATTATTACGAACTTGGCTACTGGAACATAACTATTACACGAAATGATGCATATGAAATATTCCAGATTTCAAGTTACTCCCCATTTTGGGAAATCGCAGATGGGATTTCGGTTGGGGGTAATATCCAAAATGTAATTGACCAAATAAACGGAGGTGTGTTTGCGAATTTTTGGACTGTCCACCTTGCTGAAAGTAGGGCTATTAGCATTGCTGACTCTTCTGAAAACTTTAAGTATGTTATTTTCTTTATATATGATGAAGATGGAAACATAGAGGAAATAAGATTGATTGATGTACTCGAGGAGAATGCTTGGCATCAACGGCGAATGGGAGAATAGCATTAATGCACACCAACCTTAACTCTTTATCCAATAAGGCGCGACGCTCTGCGTCGCGCCTTTGCGGCTTCTGCCGCATTGCGCGTTAGCGCAAGCGCCGCCGCCGACAGTTGAGCTGCCAACACCAACGGAAATGAGAGATTACGCTCAATATGTGACTTCGCTCACGCCGCAAAGTGTGACTGATGCTGCCAGAAGGATAGGAGACTCGCACGAAGATGATTCAAAACTTCCGCTTGATGCCGCAACTGCCATATATCCCACGCTTGCGAGAGCGGATGAAGTAGTGGATTTGCTGAATAACATTCAAGGTCGAATAATAGGTGATGGCTTTAGGAGTTCAAATATGAACGATATAACAGGGGCATTATTAACTCATTATCGTGATTACGGATTATGGGTTGTAGTAAGGCAACCGAGCGGTGCTTACAGGGTTGCAAGACAAAGACTTTCAGAGGAAGAATATAAAAACGCGATAATTTTGTTAGGCCGTATGGATAGGAACGGGTTCATTAAAAAGGAGGAGTAAGATATGAATATGGTGAAAAGTTTATGTTGTTTGTTGTTGTTTGTTACAATTATCTTGGGTTGTGCTGTTTTTTATAGTGAACAACCGCTATCCGAGCAATTGCTTTCAGACTTGATTATCGCAGAAATTGACAGACACGTTGATGTTGACGGTGGCGAAACTCAAATAAACATAGCTGAACTAACGAACTTTGAATGGGACAAGATGGTGGTGTTTCGCGACCCTGTTTCACAAGCTCAGATAAGCAACGCAATAGGAGTTGATTTCACAGGAAACCTTAATCACCGCAATGGAATTATATTTGTCCGCAACGGTGAAATAGTGTATGAAGAAATGTTTCCTGAGCCTGTATCAGACCCAGAGCCTTTCTACTTCTTTGTTAGAGGTGAAAACAGTCAGCCTCGTTTAAGGGTTCATACCCCTGAAAACGCTATTTTGACAGGAAGATTATTGATTAGGAATGACAGTAATCATTATGTCGTGATTTCGGATTAACTAATCTCGCCCACAAGGCGCGACGCTTAGCGTCGCGCCTTTGCGGCTTCTGCCGCATTGCGCGTTAGCGTAAGCGACAGTTGAGCATTACAACGATAAAATTGTTGTAGGTCCGAACGCAACTGCTGACGAGAAGTGCAGAGCGGCGTATAGGATGAAGATTCGGAGAATGAATGGCTCTTCGATGACAATGACGAATCCGGTGCGGAGTATGCTATTGCCGCAACAAAATCAGTTAAGCCCTTTTGGGCAATATATGGTTGAACGATTGAATGTGGCGGGGAATGTGACGGCGAACCCGTACCAAAACCTGCCGGGTCGGAATATTACAAACATATGCGATGCTGAAATCAATGCGGCGCATTCGGCAAAGCAGGCGGATTTGCAGACGATTCAGGATGTGCCAACACGAGGGTGGCAGGCAACTCAGCATACGCCCAGAACGACACAAGATATACACAACCCGCCGCGCGGATCAACTGCGGACGAGACACGGCAATGGTACGAAAATACACGTGTCGATAGAAATTACGCTCGCGCGTTGGAGCATTTTGAGGAAAGATATTGGTTTATACCGTATCGAAAAGAGGTAAACCACGCTTTAGATGTGGTCGAACTTTACATTAATGCAGGGCTTTTGGAACGCGGTTCGGATACTTACAAAACCATTGTTACTAATATTATGTTTGAATCGTTTACCGACGGAGATGTTATGGCGATGGATTTTGTTCAGCGAAGCCAGAGCATAAGTCAAGCGATTGCGGCGTTGGTGATTCACTCATCTGATTTTCAGAAACCGAGAACTCAACTGCCCGGTGGAACGGGAAATTTTAGGTTGGATGGGGTTGGTACTGGAAAAGCGGGAGCGAGAAACCCTCTACCGCACGTTAGTCAAGTCAGGGTAGACCCTCGGAAAATTAACGATTATGCGTTGAATCCTAATAACGCGCGAGGTGCACATAAGGCAAGGGTTTTTGATAGAGCGTTAGGTTTTAATAGGTCAAATTCACAGCAATTGATTGACCAAGTTCAACAAAGATTGCCACATAGTGAAGCGATTATGGGGAAATTGGATCATGATGGACAAAGATTTACTGTTGATATGCCTATAACAGGACCTAACGGGAATACCGTAATGGTTCGGACGGGATGGATAATTGACCCTGGGGCTACGGTTCCAAGAATGCTTACTATTTATGTTAGATAAAAGGAGGATAAAAAATGAAATTTAATGAATTTGATGTAGTACGAATACTAAGGGATTTTCCGGAAGAAGGCGTTAAAAAAGGAGATGATGGCGCGATAATTCACATTTCTCCTCATCGAGAAGCATACTTGATTGATGTAGATGCTAAAGATGGAACAGGAATACCAAAAGCCGAGATTTTCATATTACCTGAAGATTTAGAGTTAGTATGGAAATTTGAGGAATAGCAAGCAGTTCACACAAGCGCGGGAGATTTTTCTCCCGCGCTTGCTGACATCCGGCTGGAATCGTTTACCGATGGAGATGTTATGGCGATGGATTTTGTTCAGCGAAGCCAGAGCATAAGTCAAGCGATTGCGGCGTTGGTGATTCACTCATCAGATTTTCAGAAACCGAGAACTCAACTGCCCGGTGGAACGGGAAATTTTAGGTTGGATGGGGTTGGGACTAGGAAAAGTTCCTACCAAGCACCGGCTGGTGGCGGTGGCGTTAGTAACACTGTTAAGACAAATCGCGGAATGGTCACATTTGGTCATGGCGGGCGTAACATTCCGCAAGGAATGGATGTTTCTGCAGTTGAACAATCAATCGCAAATCAAGTTCCTAGATTAAAAGTTGGAGAGTTCCGCAACTTTAACGTTAATGTTAATGGGTTTAATGTAGAAGTCAGAGCATATGGAAGAGAGGGGGGAATAGTTAATGTTGGAACGTATATTTTTAGATAAGCCTTTGCGAAAAAATGATGAATTTTCCTATGAACAAGTTAATGTATGGCTAAACAAATTGCTTGATAGAGATTTTGAGGGAAGAAACATTATCGTAAAACAGCTTAATGGTGCGAAATATGAGATTGAAAGAGATGGTTGTTCTATTTTCATAAAATTCATACCAAACAACGACAAAAAATATCCTCGTAACGAAAAAACGCCGATAACAATGCTTGTTAAACAACGAAATACTTGCCCTGTAGATATTTTACTATTTACGGAAAATGGTTTTGTGAAAGAAATGGAAATATATACTGTGGACGGAAGTTATAACGACGGAAAGTTTAGCGTGGATGATGTTGAATACCTAATCTACTAAACAGCGAGTTGAATGTTTGGCACACAAGCGCGGGAGCAATGGCTCCCGCGCTTACTGACATCCGGCTGGAATCGTTTACCGACGGAGATGTTGCGGCGATGGATTTTGTTCAGCGAAGCCAGAGCATAAGTCAAGCGATTGCGGCGTTG
>Ga0123355_10014960_pt1 | contig 12161 bp, 10 predicted proteins | sample TergutEmb28metaG_3_FD_89872 | JGI IMG/M metagenome (GOLD analysis project Ga0123355, IMG submission 89872) | Embiratermes neotenicus P1 segment gut microbial communities from Petit-Saut dam, French Guiana - Emb289 P1 | ecosystem: Host-associated > Arthropoda: Insects > Digestive system > Gut ... | reverse complement strand
TTTTAACAATTACAAAGTTTTGGAACCCCCCATAAAAACCTTTCCTTTTTCCCGGCCGTTCTTTTTTCCTCCTCCCCCCCCCCCCACCCCTCCCTTTCCCTTCCATTTCTTTGAATCTATCTGTAACGATAAATTCGGCTCGCATAGTACGAAATTGGGGCAACATTTGGTGGGCGAAATTAGGTAGATACATCATGTAATGTAGTAGGCTTCTGTAAAAAATGGCAATAATTATTAAATGCATACAGTATAAGAACGAAAATACAGTATACGCAGAAAGTATCAGTGGTATTAACTTATTTTTTACTACGTAACTTTCACATTCAAAATGCTCAACAAACAGAATGTTACGAAGTTTTTCACGCAGAGAAACAACTGCACCCAGTGCACAGCCACTATCGACGCTTCCTTGCGGTCGACTGACACACATACAACTGCAGGTACGATGTTCATCACTGAAGGTCAGTGTCCAGCACTTAGCATCAAAAATACTCCGGTGCTCGAAATTAGGCATTTGTGTGACAATAGGCACATTTATTCTAATATCCAACAAATGGTAACTCTTAAAATATTTGCTCCTTCCAGAAATCGAAACGCGGTAGCCCTGCCCATAGTCCAGTTATTGCAACGACATAGGATCTACTTGATTTGTAGAATCGCGTGAGCAGAGTATCCAAATATCTAACAGACAAAAGTCATGTTAAGATGGCTGATCGTGAGATATTAAACTATAAATATAAATACACGCTTACGTATTACCGCGATATTAAAACGCGGACAGTTATAGATATAGAACAATATGGTACTGGACAAAGGAATATCAAAGGAAGAGACGTGATTGACATTGGTAAGTCACAACTACTGTGCCATTGGGAGACACAAAATTAATACACCCATGTTCAAACGAGTTATGTAAAACACATGGGCCTGGAATAGACGGCTTTTACTTTCAATGCCAACTCCTACGACAGAGAGAAATTAAGCGAAACTAGCGATGATATGGCGGCACTTTCATTTCGGGTCCAGTCCCTCCCGGTGTGAACGTCTTTTCACTGTGCTGGTCATGGTACAGCAAAAGTGTATACATTCCAACAGCTGTGACCCATAGAGAAACCTGTTCACCTTTAGACAGTAGATGGAAAAAGCATAATGCCTGAAAAAGCAGGTTCGGGTTAATGTCTTTTAAATTCACCAAGTGCATATTTGCCCTCAGGTGGTAAGTAAATGTGGTATAGAAACCAGACTTAACCTACATTATCTGCTGGATACTTTCACTAAAGCCTAATTCCTTTATGTTTATCTGTCTTATAAGAGTGGCGTGAAACTTCTTACACTGCTCCACCTCTCTCTCGCTTGCTTCCTTTTTGCTCCAGTTTCCAATAAAAAAATGGTTTTGCAAAAAAACTCAGAAAATGAAAGAACAACAGCGTGATGCTGTGTCCGTCCCCACTCTACATATTCGAATATACTGAAGCTATTTCGACTAATCTTACATTAAGAATCCACATTGAAATTTCGGTTCACGTCGGTCAAAAAAAAAAAACCTTGCCTTACTTACTTATTGAAAACCGCACAATAAATTGCTAAGTATCGATGTTAAGACAGTTTCCGTTGAATCTGCGACAGTAAAACGTGCCGTTAGAGACTGAAAACGTAACTGAAAATAATTCTCGGCAACAAATAATCGTGATAACAGGAATAAACTAACAAACTCCAAGCAGCAGACTCCTCCTTGAGAAGCTGACAAGTCCTCAGCTAGTCAAGAAATTTCCGCATATTATGGTACCCGGAGGTTCGTTACTGAATTTACAGGAGCCCGACACCGGGACCTATCCTGATCCAGATCATACCAGTCCCCATCCCCATCCTCTTTCATGAGTACTAACCTTAACATTATACTGCCACCTACAGCTGAGTCTTCCACGTGGCCTCTTTCCCTTAGGTTTCTCCACCAAAGCCCTGTAGGCACACGCACCTCTCGTCTTTCCCATACGTGCCACGTGCCCTGACCATCTCATGCTTCTTGATTTGATCACCCAAATAATATTTTGTGAGGAGTATATACCATAAAGCTCTTCATTATGTAGTCTTCTCCATTCTCTCGTCACCTTGTCCCTCTTAGGCCCAAATAAATTCGTCACTATCCTACTCTCGATCACCGTCAGCGTATGTTCGTACCTAAATGTGAGAGACCAAGTTTCAGAGTCATACAAAACAACAAGAAAAAGTAATTTTTAGATCATAATCTTTAGTATTGCAATGTACGAAATGACAGACAGGAAGCAATGTCGCAACATCGCAAAGTCAGCCCTTCACTCGCAGTCTTGTCGGATGCCAGTCATACGAGTCTTGTCTGTTACATGTCACACACGGTACCAGAAAAAGCAGCTGTGCTCAGCCCGGGTGCGTCTTAAAATAAACCGTATATCCCATTTTAACATAGCACAAATCACATATGAAAGTCACTACGCGAATGGAACAAACAATGAATTACGGCACGAAGTTCACACGGCTGTAACAGCGAAGAACGGTGGCTTAATGAATAAAAACAACTTTTTGGGACGGGGACGGGGACGGGGGATCATAAATTGGATCAAATTTTTCAGGATCGTGTCTAGGCTTGAATTAGCCTCGTCACATTTTCGGATTCTCTTACTATGTCCTCTCTTCCACGAAAATTCGATACCTCCAACACAAAATTCTTTAACAATTCCGACAACACAATTTGTTTCGTCTGCTCTGAACACGTCGTTACAAGCTCCACCTGCCCTTAATTCCTAGGCGTAAGATCAAGGACACCGGGAAAGAGAATGTAAACATTTCAGAATCCTTGGAATTATTACACGGTCTTTCTTGTTGCATCAATAGTAGTGTATCACAAGCATAAAGCATTGTTTCGCAGTGGCTTCTACAAAGTGAAGCATAACACCCCCTTTTGATTTTAGATTCATATTTATTCGGCCCACTGCTTAGGAAGCTACTGTTCAACACTACAGGACTATGACCAAAGAGTATGACTCACTAGCACAATTTCCTTTCTCGGACTTCGTCCATCGACTAAAATGTTTCAAAACACGGCGTTTCGGAAGCCGGCTCTGCTTCCTTCTTCAGGTAAAGACGCATCTAACCTGGTGGACCCCTTAGATCGAACTATTCATAGTCACTGGGCATCACAGAAACACTCAACTGATTAAGATACGCGCCTGAGAACAAAACACGTCCACAGGTAGAAACAGGAAAATAGCTATTGTTGCCGTGATAAAATTCATTTACATTAATTCTTAAATCCACTGTTATTTATAAATACTACACCTTTAGATGTTACCGTGTATTGTGCCTGTGCGGTCTGCCAGATAATTTTTGGGTAGGGGTTCGGGAGAATTAATAAGACTTTTTAAGGCGTTCGTGTTACCAGAGAGGTTGAGAAACGCGGTTCTGAAGTAAAGCTGAACAGCAAAAGCGATAAAAGTTCCTTGTTTCAGAATATTTTGAATAAGAATACATCATATATATATATATACCCATTCTACACATGTTAAATAGCATAAGTAGTTTAAAGGCATGCGGATTTCAATTGGAATGTTTGACCTTGATTCACAATAGGCTATACTGAAAAGAGAAAGAAAAAAAAACTACTATATTTGTGACCGTACTTCATTACTTTTCGATAGCTGGCGAATGCAGAGCTTATCGGCAGTTTAACCTTTAGCCGAAATGAGCCCTTATGATTTCAGATACTCTCTTCTTTACATGGAGAATTAACCTTGATAAATGAATGCCGCATAAAGTTGTAAGCGTCATGGAAGAGAGTGATATGTCTCGATAAGGACCACAGTAATTTTACCTACATTTATATAGACAGACGAAATAATACACACGTTCCCCTGTTTGCCAAATTTTTACTATCCAAAGAAGAAAGTCAGTGTACTGCCAAAGGTAGGGTTTCACCCATTCCATACAGGTGTCATAAATATTTATTAAACCTTATTATAGCAGGTATTATTACCATTCGTGCATTGACTTGTCTACAGAGCGTTTATTACTCACATAAAGAAGAATGTACAAAACAAACATTAACAGGAGTTTTAGTCAGTGACTACAGGTCCGTGATTTTCTTTCACAAAAACTACAACAACATACTAAAATGTTATGTCACAAAAATACACACCCGCAAGAAAAAAAGAGTAAATGGAAGGAGAATAACGAATAATATTTGCATCAAATGGTGCTAATTCTCCTTCGAGCATGGTGTTGACCTTGACATAAGACCTTTATTTTTTTGCACACTACTTTGTGTTGAGTTCAAGGTGTTCTAACTTACCAACGACAACAAATCAAGTTCCCATTGCTGAGAAAGGTGTCACAAAAAGCTGTCTCCGATGTCAGTGAGCTTCTCATTTGTGTGATGCATCCCGTCCTCATGAACAAGACTCTGGTGACCGAGATACGTAGCCTGGTGTGGAGGCAATAAAATGTGTATAATTTCTGGTAAGTTAATTTTATATTAAGTAAGACAAGTTGGCAGATTCGCACGAGGCTTATTCTAATTCTGAAAACACTGGTGCTGCGCTGAGTCACGGCAGTCTTGTGACAATGAACATGGTGCTTGCAAAGAGTGACTCTTGCTGCATGTGTCAGCCTATTCGCGTGAATCTACGATCTGAAGTGTCCTCTAGTGACGTCAATCATCACGTGTGTTTTCGGACAACATAACATATGTTCAAGATGTTCAAACAACTCTCCTTGATCAAAATCCAAGTTGCATGTCGATGAAATGCACAAACGTGTCACAAAAGCTTACAGGAAGTTAAGGCATATCGCATTGTTGTCAGATTGACGCGTGAGTTTTTAGGTGGGAAGGAAAGCGGCGAACGTGTGGAAATGTGGAAAATCTGTGCATATACGTACCGCATAATCTGACAGATGTACACTTGTGACACCCTACGGAAACCTCCAGAATGCAAGTCAGTCATCACGAACGAGAAGGTGAAGCCTTTGTTTGCCGGGTCCTTATAATAGATGAGACAGGATGCCGTCCACGTGAACCTGAACTGAAGAGGCAGTCAAGTGCGTGGCGTCACCAAGGATCACCAATACCACGAAAATGTCGACGGTAACAGGATCAGAAGAAAGCCATGTTCATGGTAGCTTTTGATTGCGAGGGTATTCTCCTTGCACAGCTGTCCCTAATAACACTAAAGTAAATGCTGTTTGTCACAGAAACTTCTAGGGACATTATGTGCGTCCTACCTCTTTCATCAGGACCTGTTATATTACGTGGCACTGTTCGTTGTCACATTGCCAAAACAGTGAATGGTTTGGTCGGAAGGTGGAATTGGGCAGTTCGGGAACATCCAATATAATCACCGGATATGAACCCGTGTGACTACGATCTCTTTCGGGAAGTGAAGGAAATATTACGTGCAACCTACTGTAGGACGAGAGGAGCAAAGAGCGCACAGTGACTGACATCGATAAGAGACGACGCAGATGGTGTCAGATGTCTTCCACAAGTGTGGAAAGATGTCCGGAATGAGACAGGAGACGGCTTTAAAAAATAATTACGTTAATTTTGGAAAATTGTCATCATGAGTCTGCGAATGGCCTGTGTATCAGGGCGGTCAAGTCAACGACGATGAAAGAGACGAAGCATAGGGTGACGCAAGAAATGCAAAATCTAAGTGATCAAATGTTCAAGAAAAGAGGCCACTTGGAAGAAATAGGAGCATACTGGAGCATAATGTTAAATCTGAAGCAACTCCATGCGGCAGAGTCCTTCCTGAGAAGGTAACATGTCCTCAGCTAGTCAAGAAATTCCCCGTATTTTATGGAATCAACAGTTTCATGGCCGCATTCATAGGCGCCAGCCAACTTTCCCTATCCTGAGCCAGATCAATCCAGTCTAAATTCCCCATCCCAATTTTGAAGATACATTTTAATATTATACTCCCATCTATGCCTAGGTCTTCCCATTGGTCTCTTTCCCTCAGGTCTCCCAAACAAACCCCCATTAAAACTGATGAAAATGAAAGAGAGTGTGAGGAAGCGAATGGAAATATGTTCATCTGTGAATGGCTGGTCAAAATATACTTTTAACTACGGTCTAATGGAGAGCACTAATGAACCAGCTGGAGACAAAGACCTTTTTTTTAACGAGGCTTTAAACTGCCACAACTATACAACGCGAGTAGTATGTGGCTGAAATCTGAGGATGGGGCACTTGGTGAATGATTCTGACAGGGCAAGATCAAAACACGTGGAAAAAAACTCCGTCCCAATTCCAAACTTCACACTAAAATTCTCACTTGGATTTGCCTAGGATCGGATTCGCGCCGCCTCGGTTACAGCCCGGCAACCGGCTTCAAACATGGTACAGCCAAACTACATTTTATACAAACATTTTTTTTTTTTTTTCCAGAAATTATAACCACGGCTATGACGCGGGGCTTGAGATTGCATCTGAATTACTTAAGAAAGCTGGAATATATGCTAGCGGAACTTATGTACAGGAGGGATCACTAAATTAAATAAGTACAAAATTATATGTTTTGTTGACCATGCATCCCAATACAATCGTGTAAAGAAAACCCAACTTGATGCACAACTTATTCTTAGTATATTTCGTCTACCTCTACGTGTTTCGGGCTTATCTAAGCCCATCATCAGGAGGTACAACCTTATGTATACAACAATTGGTACTTATTATTATTATTATTATTATTATTATTATTATTATTATTATTATTATTAGATGACTGTCTGTTGTCCTGGAACAATCCAACCAGGAAAACAGTCACCTAAAAGGAATAATAAGTACCAACTGTTGTACACATACGGTTGTACCTCCAGATGATGGGCCTAGATACGCCCGAAACATGTAGAGGTAGACGAAATATACTAAGAATAAGCTGTGTATCAAGTTGGTTTCTCTTTACACGATTACAAAATTATAATTCTACCTGAACTTTACATATCGATTGAAGCCTACGAAGGAAAGCTATTTCATAAGATGGTCGCTGATTTATTGTGATTTTGTTTTTTTATTCCGTTTCATTTGAATCTACCACCTGTTCTAAGCGACGCGTGTCCATAGAAGCGTAAAACATTTTCATTGTGCCGTCACGAAATACAGGTATTAAACTTTCGTGGAACCGGCTCGGAATACACATCGCCTTTAGATTTTAACGACATTCACAGCTGGCCTTGGATGTCTTTCGAACAGCTACCTGACTTCTCGCACGTCTTCAAGCGAAATAAATGACAAAGGATTCCTCTCGAACAACTAAAGAACGATTCATAACTTTGCACGTACATAATATTATTAAAAGGCACAACAGTGGCGTTCACGGAGGACTTATTATTAACCATTTAATAACCTTAATTATAACTTCAATATTAAGATCGTACCGCGAAGAAAACACATTCCGTCTGGGTTGTAAAAACCAGTCACTTAATTCTGTGTAAGGAAATAATCGCTATTTTGAGAACTATACAAAACACATAAAGGCAGAACGTATAAATTCTGGGAGAGATCGTAAACTTTCGAAAAGCGACTATTAGCTTCGTCAGGTCTGTTTGTCCGTCTGTCTCTATGTTCGCATGGAACAAGTCGGCTCCCACTGGATGGATTGCCAAGAAATTTCGTATTTGACGATTTATCAAAATTCTGTCTAGAAAATTCAAGTGCCATTAAAATCTGACAAGAATAACAAGCAGTTTACAGGAAACCCCCTGTACAAGCTACATTTATGATAATATCTCTTTCAGTTCTTCTTTGGATGAGAAGCGTTTGAGATAAAACTTGTAGAAAAACCCAAAACAATTTTATGTTAAATGAAATTTTTTCCCCCGAAAATCGTGCCGTTTATGAAATAACGTAGAGAAATATGATACAGCCGGACAGACCACAGATGACAGTAGGGTACAGGCCTATTACATGCAAGATAACTAAGGCTGCAAACTCACACTCAGACTATGTAATATTTATTGCTTTTCCACGGCAATAATGGTTACCCGAACGCGACTCAATGTAACGTTATACGTACGTCGCCTCTCTTGTTTAGTACTGAACCTGGTAACTACTAGGTTAAGTTGGTTCAGTTTTGTGGCGCATGTTCGAATAATCACGATAATATAAATAAAACCATAACAAATGTCTGATTTACGTGTCCAAAATGTGCAACCAGAAGTGGTTCTGAATGCCACACTAATAACATGAAACCAGATTTCTGGTAAGAGAATCTGGAGTTTGTATGGTGGCATTAGCTACTTCTACCATTCGACACAGTCTTGAAGGACTTCCATGCACTCCCACCTTCACAAATATTTCTCTTCGACCAATATTAACAATGTCCTCACATCTCTTTCTTAGTTACACAAAAGCCACCCTCCGGTCCCTTCCAGAACCGCATTTTACCAGCTGCGCTACGTACCCCGTCCATTTGTTCTGTCTCAAACATATTATCTCAATTAGAAATTTAGTTTTAGTATTTGCCGCTCATAACGCCCTCCTGACGGTGGGTGGAGATACGAGGTAAAGTTAGCCTATATCAACTGGCACAAACATAGGGTGGCCTGTCTCAAGTGTTTTTTTTACAACAGGATGGTTCCTTATGGAAGATTTTTTTTTAACTATGTTAACACGTTTTCGAGCCAGTGGCTATCCAGATTAACCTTTTGGCACCGGAATTATTTTTTTTTTTAATTTTAGCACTTCCTGTATATAAAATGTGAATAAAACAGGAACCAAATATGTTAGAATTATGAAACCAACACCATTTTGAAGAGAAAGAAACGGAAAGTATGTAACATGTTTAAAATATTCAGTACTTGTATTTGTTGAATAAATATATAAAATGCAACTTTTAGAGGTTAGCGGTGCTCTACGACCACTATAGGGGTCGTTAGGCGTCAAAGGGTTAAGGTCTTCTGACTTGTGACATTGTGTAGTTCTGTTAGCTGAAAGCAATATTTGGAGGGAACATACCACCTCCATCATCAGAGTCGAAGAAAGCAATGATAGTGACGAGAAACAGACGATGACATTGTGCGTGGGAAAAATTCAGGTTCTTAAAGTTCAGTGCCTAGTAAGCAAGGTCCAAAGTACAAGTAAGGAGTGCAACTGAGGTGTTGAGAAGAGATACGGACACAATGGCAAGAACAAAGTTGAAGTTGCATTCTCTGCGTGAATCGGCTAACTCATGATGGCCAGTGGTGGTTCGATAGGGCAAACTCCAAAGTTCGTAACTGTCTCACACATAGTTGCCAGGCTGGAAAGCTGTTAAAGAATAAACAAGAATCTGAAGACTAACTTCCTGTTGTCATTACTGCATTCGCGAAGCATATCCTCTTACAGCTGTATCAAAATATTCTTCACAGCAACAATAATCCGCGATGTTTGCGCAAGAGACAGGATGTTTCTGAAAAAGGTGGCCATACTTTAGATAAGCGTTCCGTAAACCAAAACAAATAAAATCGTCTTACAAATATGTGTCGCTATATACAATATGGGACGCTTCATTTTTATCGTGCGAGGATATCTGATAAGAAGACAGCATCCTTTTAACAGTAAAAGGCGGACACTTCGAGCGCTTGCTGTGACAGCTTTGCATTTGTACTGCATGAATTTGAAACTGACAATATCAATCCATCATCCTAGGACCATTAGTACTGGTACGTAAAAAGTGAATTGTTTTCATGTGAATTAATGTCGAACGTGGTCACTACGGAGAAACCAAGCGTCCTACGACACATGTTTGTATGGTGTCCTTTCTTCGTTTTGGTCCGTAGACCACGTACTTAAAATATGGCCGCCTATTTCACAAATACTATGTATTGTAGTCAGAAGCCCTAAAAAAGAAGAGACCAGTTGGAAGACCAAGTCGTAGACGGAAGAGGATAAGAAATCTTCAAATATGTTAGCGCCTGCAGATCGCATAAAATGTTTTGTGTCCACAGCTGCTTGGCGTGTCCAGTCAGTCAAGTCATGTCTTGAAGTTGCAGTTGGGATGTGTGCAAGACATATATGTTAATGCACTGAGAAGAAAGAAACGGCCAAAATATGCAAAACGTCTGTGGAAGCGACGATTTGTCCAACGATGGAGATAAACACATCACAAAATTCTTCGGGATTTGCACATAGAAAGATGGTTCAGGATTCAGGAATTTCGTCAGGGTGACGAAAAGTGACTTTGAGATTTCGATCCAGAATATTGGTTTCTGAATCCAAATGAAAGATAGGAAATATCGCAAGGCATTTCCTGCCTCAATAAAAGCAAGAATTCTTTCGGTCGACCATATGTTGACCCCTCAAATTCTACAGACAAACTAATGACACTTTGAAGGAAATAAGAGTGTACGCGGAGTTACGCAGGTAATTCCAGACCTGCAGACTTCGTATGCTGTTTATCCATCCTAGCCGGCAGACAAGAGACTCTGTCCGCCTACAAATATTTTGTCTGCGTACAGTTCGGAAAGAACCACGGACATTCCCTGCGTTGCGCTCTTCTGTCTTCCTTAAGTTTTCCAGTAGTCTATTATATTATCCTACTACACATACCATGTCGTATTTCGGGTTTAACAGTCTCTTACCTACAACAGAACGTTCATTCTCGACACAGATACCAGAACAGTTTTAGAGCAATTTTATATGAAGTTAATAGAGGTTTAAATGAACTGTTTTCCATTACGTGAAATTTAAAGTTCACACATTGGTAAACATTAAAGCAACCGCCTTCCAGAAACACAGTGTAAATCTGTTGTTTCTTAGAAACTTGCAGCGTTAATTTGGAGGCCTGCAGAAGCTTCCTCCATACTTAAAATAAAAATACCAAGTGGGTGAAATTTTGGCACCCAATTACCCAATTAGATGCAGTCACATCTAAGAAGGCCAGTCATCTTTATATTTTCCATAAAATCTTACTTTCCCCTTCAGGAATCTACATTAAAAATTTTCATCTATAAAAGGTAATTTTATATTTATTTTCCATTTTGAAATCTTCAGACCACTTTGCCACTAAAAACACATTTCCCCTGAATACATACAATCTCTACTGGACCTGACACCGAAAAAACTTTAAAACTTAAATAATTAATTTTGATGTTATAACGAATATAAGTTCTAGTAGCAGGCTATGTATTGAAACTTCTTTGCGTGTTCGAAGGCGTAACAGACACTGACATTTGAGGCTATGTTTACGAAAGAAGAAGAAACAAGTTTCACTTGGTTGAGTCTCGCTATCTACTTATTTGTTCAATGCTAATTGAAAGAGAAATTGAATAGAAATGCAAGTAGAAAACTGCTAAAGTAGTAGCTGCTAAAGAAGCCCTGAGGACGTTGCTTTAAACAATATACCAAAATTAACACAGAACATTACTAAATTTAGTAGTGAAACAAGAAAAGATTAAATGCCTTAGATGACGTTGACTATGAGAACTGTAACACATTTACTTTCAGGCCCTACAGCTTTCTAAAAATACCCTTATATGTAGTAAATGGTAAACACCAAAGGGTGCGGTTGACTATTTAGCTCTCCCGCTTCATAGTCGGAGGGTTCCGAATTCGATACTTCGGCCATGGAGAGTTATTCTGACAGGAATTTCGTGGTTTCCCTCACTCATTCAAAACACAATCTGGAACGGTACTTAAAAAGTAGACCACAACCACTTACTTTTAAATCCCTGTTGCCAAATAGTTGTTTTCACCACGACCCTCAATTTTGCATGACACGAAGACGTGATAGCGTTACGTTTATTAAACACTAGGCGACGACTGACATTTGAAATTTGATGTGTGGTTGACCTTGCATCGTAGTTCAATGTGGAGTAAGAAACCATCTAGATGTCACTTAGTATTATATTTATTTCACTTTTATAAGTTGCTCATCATGTTTCGGGCTACATTGTGCCCATCCTCAGGAGCTGACGACTTAGTGGTATTTTTGCCGCGTGTGGTGTAGCGCCGTGGCTGTGTAGGCGTTGTGCTACCTACTCCCCAATGGACACACAACCAGCCAACCGGATCTGACCGCCTACACAGGCACGGCACTACACCACACACGGCAAAAATACCACTAAGTCGTCAGCTCCTGAGGATGGGCACAAGGTAGCCCGAAACATGTTGAGCAACTTATAAAGGAGAAATAAATATAATACTAAGTGAC
>Ga0123355_10014959_pt1 | contig 12161 bp, 12 predicted proteins | sample TergutEmb28metaG_3_FD_89872 | JGI IMG/M metagenome (GOLD analysis project Ga0123355, IMG submission 89872) | Embiratermes neotenicus P1 segment gut microbial communities from Petit-Saut dam, French Guiana - Emb289 P1 | ecosystem: Host-associated > Arthropoda: Insects > Digestive system > Gut ... | reverse complement strand
TAACTGTAACACGAATGGGTTCTCTTTGATACCGATCAGTCAAGTCAAGAATTTCTTTTGGCATAGTAGCTGAAAAAAACACGGTTTGGCGTTCAGAGGGAACGCTTTTAAGTATAAGTTCTATATCGTCTCTAAAGCCCATGTCTAGCATTTCATCAGCTTCGTCTAGCACAACGGTTTGGGCGCAGTCAAGCTTTAACGTGCGGCGCTCTATGTGGTCTATAACTCTTCCGGGGGTTCCCACTATAATTTGCGCGCCGCGCGCAAGCGCGGCCATTTGGCGCGTTATGGGCTGACCGCCGTAAACGGGCACTATGTTTATGCCTTTTTTGTATTTTGCGAGAAGGCGTATTTCTTCGGAAACCTGTATTGCAAGTTCGCGGGTGGGGCAAAGTATTATTACTTGCGTGTCTTTTCTTGTGTTGTCTATTTTTTCTAATATCGGTACGCCAAAGGCGGCGGTTTTGCCGGTTCCTGTTTGGGCTTGGGCTATAATGTCAGCGCCTTGCATCATTTTTGGTATGGCAAGCGATTGTATGGGCGTGGCTTCTTCAAAACCCATATCCTTTACGGCTTTTAGTATTTCGGGTGATAAATCTAACTGTTCAAATCTAAGGGTGTTCATGTGGTTTCCTTGAGTGTATTCATAATTTTTTCGACTTCGGTAATGTCAACATCTGTAGCGCTACAGCCGTCTTTAGTTAAAGGGCAAAATAATACCGCTATGTTTGAATTATTTACAAGTTCAGCGGCTTGTGCGCCCTCATAATAACAGGCAATGCCAAGAACTGCCGCGGGGTTGTCGCGTTTAACAATGCCCGCTATGGCGCTGCCGCCTTTTGCAATATAAACGGCTTTGTAGCCAAGAGTGCGCGCAAGGTTTGAAATATTATCTATTTTACATTTTTTGCATTCGACGCAAACGTAATAAGCGGTATGGTCTATTGCGCGACAGCCGGAGACACTACGCAGGCAATGTGGCGCAAAAACTATACGGCGGCTAAAAGGCATAGCTGCAAATTTTTTAAACATTGCCGCATTGTTTTTTTCTGTGATGGCTTTATGGTTTTTGGAGCTTACTTTTTTTTGCAAGCATTTAAGAAAGTTCATAAGTACACTTTTTATCAAATATTGAGTGTTTAAGCAATATTTACTTATGTTCCGTTTGCTTAGATAGTTGTAAAACATGTTGAAATATTAGTATAATTAGCGCCTTAGGCAGTTAAAAATTCAGGGAGATTTTTAAAAGTGGACGCTTCTAAAATAATACGCAAAAACTGCAAGGGTTTTGAGCCCTATGCGGCGGGTAAGCCCGTTTCTGAAATTAAGCGCGAACTTGGGCTTAAACAAGTTATAAAAATGGCGTCTAACGAGAATCCGCTGGGACCTTCGCCTAAGGCGGTTTCGGCGATGAAAAAGGCTTTAACCGGCGTGCTTTATTATCCCGACTCTAACTCTTACGCTTTAAAAAAAGCTATATCCGCCGCCTGCAAAGCAAATGTGGAAAACATTATTTTGGGCGCCGGGTCTGATGAAATTATAGAGCTTATAGCTAAAGTTTTTTTTGAACCTCAAGACGAAATAGTAATGTCGCGCCACGCATTTATACGTTATGCTATGGCGGCGCAGTTGATGGGCTCGAAAGCCGTAGTTGTAGATATGGACAAAGGGCTCAGGCACGATTTGCCAGCAATGGCGCGCGCATGTACAAAAAAAACAAATGCAGTTTTTATAGCTAACCCTAATAATCCCACGGGTACATACAACACGGTAAAAGAATTTGAAAAGTTTATGCAGGCTTTGCCAAAAAATGCTTACGGCGTAAAACCGCTTGTGGTGTTAGACGAAGCTTATTTTGAATATGCTTCTGTAAACAAAGATTATCCCGACGGCAGAAAATATATATCAAAATATCCTAACCTGATAGTAATGCGCACATTTTCAAAAATTCATGCGCTTGCAGGAATAAGGCTTGGTTACGCGTTTGCAAGTTCGGGCATTGTAGATTTTATAGAACGTACCCGCCCGCCGTTTAATATTAACGTTTTTGCCCAAGCCGCGGGCGCTGCAAGTATTGCAGACGCCGGGCAGGTAATAAAAGGGCGCAAACTGGTTAAGCAGGAAAGCAAGTATATTTACGGCGAACTTAAAAAGCTGAATCTTGAGTATGTTCCCACGGCGGGGAATTTTATTTTAGTAAAAACCGCGCCGCGCATTTCTGGCAAAGATTTTTTTAAAGCAATGCTTGCCAAAGGCGTAATTGTGCGCGCCATGGACGAGTATGAGCTTTATGATTGGGCGCGCGTTACCATAGGCACGCACGCGCAAAATGTTTTAATGATGAAAAAGTTTAAAGAAATACTTAAAAATACCGGAGAAAAAAAGTGATTATTACATTAAAGAAAGGCTTAAAAAAGAAAGAAGAAGACAAAGTAGTATCAAAGGTTAAAACGCTAGGCTACAAACCGCATATTGTGCGCGGTAAATCTCTTACCATTATAGGCGTAGTTGGCGAATACGCAGAAAAGTACAGAGACGTTTTTGACGCAATGGAAGAGGTAGACCACATAAGCGAAATACAAAAGCCCTATAAGCTTGCCAGCCGTGAGTTTAAACAGGCAGACACGGTAATAAAGGTTAATAAAAATATTGAAATAGGCGGAAAAAAAATACACGTTATGGCAGGCCCCTGCGCTATTGAAGCACGCTCTATTATGCTTGAAACGGCAAAAGTTGCAAAAGAGGGCAGTGCGGAAATTTTGCGCGGCGGCGCATTTAAGCCAAGAAGTTCGCCCTATGCGTTTCAAGGGCTTGGCGAGAAAGGTTTAAAATACATGCAGGAAGCCGGCAAAAAATACGGCATGGCAACGGTAAGCGAAGCTATGACGGTAGAGCAAGTTACATTATTGTCAAAGTATTGCGACATTGTGCAAATAGGCGCGCGCAATATTCAAAATTATGACTTATTAAAAGCCGCGGGCAAACAAAAAAAGCCTGTGCTTTTAAAACGCGGTTATGCCGTAACCGTAAAAGAACTTTTGCTGTCGGCAGAATATATACTTTCACAAGGCAATTATAATGTTATGCTTTGCGAGCGCGGCATAAGAACCTTTGAAGATTCAACCAGAAACACATTAGACTTAAACGCCATACCTGTTCTAAAAAAACTTACGCATTTACCTGTTGTAGTAGACCCTTCGCACGGAATCGGCATAAGGGAGCATGTAGGCACAATGGCAAAAGCCGCCATTGCCGCAGGCGCAGACGCTTTGGTGCTTGAAATTCACCCTTGCCCTGAAAAAGCGCTTTCAGACGGTCCGCAAAGCTTGTACCCCGCGCAGTACTTAAAGTTAATGGAAGAATTAAAACTTATAGCCGGTGCGGTAGGCAGGGAAATTTAAACCCCTTGGGTTTTTATATGACAAATGTTTGTATTGTCGGGCTTGGACACATTGGCGGTTCGCTGGGCAAAGCTTTGGTTGACGCACGCAAAAACGGTAAAAGGCTTTATAAAGTTTACGGCTATGCGCGCAAGCCCGGTGTGTGCCGCGCGGCGCTGAAAATTAAAGCTTGCGACGCTGTTTTTAACAGTATAGACGAAATTAAAAATTGTGACATTATAGTTCTGTGCGTTCCGGTAGACAAAATAGCGCACTTTTACAAGGCTCTCGTTAAAATTGTTTCGCCCGAAACTGTTATTACAGATGTTGGTAGCATTAAGGGTTTTATAGAAGTTGAAGTGAAAAAAATACGGGGTAATTTGCCCCACCGCAAGGTGGCGGATTTTGTGGGCGCTCACCCAATGGCAGGCAGGGAAGTCAGCGGTATAAATTCTGCCGATGAAACAATATTTAAAGGTGCAACTTGTATTATAACAGGTTCGGTTTCGGCTAATGTTAAAAACGAAAAACTTGTAAAAAAAATGTGGCAAGATACGGGGCTTAAAATTGTTAAAATGCCCGCTAAAGAGCATGACTTTTTAACAGCATTAACAAGCCATTTGCCGCACATTACGGCATTTTGTTTGCAAGGTATGTATAATGACGTAAAGCGAAAATACCCGAATATCGAAAAAATTGTAGCGGGCAGTTTTAAAAGCGCTACCAGAGTGGCAACTTCATCTGCTGCAATGTGGGCGCCGATATTTAATTTAAACCGTAAAGAAATTATAAAACATACTGAAATTTTTTCAAAAAATATTAAAAAACTTTCCAAAGTCTCTAAAATTTCAAATATATTAAGGTTACAGGGCAAATGAAAATTAAACCAAAAAAACTTGAAGGCGTAATTAGCGTTCCCGCAGATAAATCTATTACGCACCGCAGCGTAATGCTTGCCTCGCTTGCAAACAGCAAATCCCAGGTAAACAACTACTTGCCGTCTGAAGATTGTATAAATACAATGCACTGCTTTAGGGCGCTTGGGGCTGAAATTTCCGTAAACGAAAACTCACTAACTATTACAGGCGCGGGGCTTAGAAACCTTAAAAAACCTGCCACAGAATTATATGCGGGCAATTCCGGCACAACAGCAAGGCTAATGTCGGGGATACTTGCGGGGCAAAATTTTGCTTCAACTATTACGGGGGACGAAAGCCTTTCCGTTCGCCCTATGAAACGCGTTATTGAGCCTTTAAGTTTAATGGGCGCGGAATTTGAACATAAAAACTTTTGTTTACCTATGACAATTAACGGCAAAGCCCCCCTAAAAGCCATAGAGTACAAAAGTCCTAAAGCAAGCGCGCAGGTTAAATCGGCTGTACTGTTTGCCGGACTTTTTGCTAATGGCGCAACCGTTTTTGAAGAACCTGCAAAATCGCGCGATCATACCGAAAGAATGCTTAACGCTTCGGGCGCAAAAGTAGAAGTGTACGGCAACAAAGTTACTGTGCACCCTTGCGAAAAACTAGAATCTTTAAATATTACCGTGCCGGGCGATATATCAAGCGCGGCATTTTTTATCACGGCGGGTTTAATTTTTCCGAACGCAAATATTACAATTCAATCGGTAGGCGTTAACCCCACACGCGACGGAATAATAGAAGTTTATAAAAACATGGGCGCAGATATTAAACTTGAAAATGAGCGTACGGTTTCGGGCGAGCCTGTTGCAGATATTAGTATTGTTACTTCACAGCTTAAAGGCATTGAAATCGGCGGTGAAATTATACCGCGCCTTATAGATGAACTTCCCATAATAGCGTTGGCGGCAACACAAGCCAAGGGCATAACCAAGGTTTTTGGCGCCGGAGAGCTTAGAGTAAAAGAAACTGACCGTATAAAAGCGGTTTATCTCGCCCTTAGTAAAATGGGCGCTGATATTACGGAAACAGAAGACGGTTTTATAATTAACGGGCAAGCGGGTGCGCTTAAAGGGGCTAATGTGTCAAGCTTTGGCGATCACCGCATAGCCATGATGGCGGCAGTTGCCGGCCTTATTACAGATGGAGAAGTTGAAATTGATGATACCGCTTGCGTTGCCGTATCGTTTCCTAACTTTTTTGAAGTGATAAAATCGTTATGCAGGTAAAATACGAAAACTCTCCCAAACGTAAAAGTTCTTTTTTGTTTTATCTCGGGCGGTTTTTGTCTTGGCTTTTGTTTGCAAGCGTCTACAGGCTGAAAGTTCTAGGTGTAGAAAATATACCCGATGGCGGCGCTATAATAGCGCCTAATCATCAAAGTTTTTTTGATCCGCCCCTTATGGGCGCTTCAATGCCCAGAGATTTGCACTTTATGGCAAAACAGGAACTTTTTAAAGTGCCTGTGCTTGGTTTTTTAATTAAACGCACAAATGCTTTTCCCATTAAGCGCGGCGCATTGGATATGTCTGCATTCCGCAACGCCTTTGACTTACTAAAAAAGGGGGAATTGCTTTTGATGTTTCCCGAGGGTACGCGTTCTAAAGACGGTAACCTTGGCAAAGCGCGCGCAGGGCTTGGCATGGTTGCTGTAAACGCGGGTGTGCCTGTTGTGCCTGCAAAAATTACCGGCACTAACACAATGTTTAAGCTTAAGCGTATTACAGTTACTTACGGTAAGCCCTTAATGTCTGAGCCGCTTAAAGATAAAGATTATTATTTGGAATTTTCAAAAAAAGTAGTTGAAGCAATTGCTAAGTTAAAATGAAAAAAGAAATTTGCAAAAAGGGTCATAATGCCCCGCAGGGGCTTATCCCCAAAATTACCGAAGCAAAAAACGCGGGCTTTTGTTTCGGCGTAAAACGCGCCGTGCGCCTTGCCGAAGAATCCTTAAAAAAAGGCGTAGCGCCGGTTTATGCGTTAGGCCCCATAATACATAATCCGCAAGAGGTCGGCCGCCTTGAAAAAGCCGGCATAAAAACGCTTAAAAGCCCAAGTGTGTCAAAAGGCACTTTAATTTTGCGTACGCACGGTATACCCCTTTGCTTGCATTATAAACTTTTAAAAAAGCCCGAACTTAAAATTGTAGACGCAACTTGTCCTTTTGTTACGCGCGCTCAAAATGTTATAAAAAAAATTGCGCCGCAAGCTGAAGTTATAGTTATAGTAGGCGAAAAAGAGCACCCGGAAGTTAAAGCGCTAGTGTCTTACGGCATGGGAAAGTGCAAGGTTATAGAAAATGTTGCCTCAGCGCAAAAAATAAAAAAAACGAAAGATATTATTTACATTGTAAGCCAAACAACGCAAACGCCCGAAAACTTTAAAAAAGTTGTAAACGTCATAAAAAAAGTTGCCAAAGTAAAAACTTACAACACTATTTGCCGCGCTACTTTTGACAGGCAAAGCGCGGCGCAACGGCTTGCGGGCACGGTAGATATTATGCTTGTTGTGGGCGGTAAAAATTCGGGAAACACACGGCGGCTTTATGAAATATGTTCGGGCAAAACCAAAACATACCATATAGAATCGGCTAAAGATATTAACGCGAAGTGGTTTAAAAATAAAAAAAATGTGGGTATTACGGCGGGCGCTTCAACGCCCGACTGGGTAATAGCTGAGGTTAGAAGGAGGGTAAAAGAGTTAAGTTTGGCAGTTGTCACAAAAAATAAGGAGAAGTAAAAATGGATAATAACAATTTAGATAAAACGGTGTTTGAAGACAGTGATAATGTAAGCATGGAAGAGCTGCTAAGCCAATACGGCGGCGCGGATAATTTTAGCGCGGGTAAAGAAATAGAAGTTACCATAATCGCCGAAAATGAAGACGGTTTTATGGCAGACTTAGGCATGAAATCGGAAGGGCTGATACCCAAAAAAGAATTTGCCGAAGGCGAAGTTCCGCCTGAACTTAAAGCGGGCGCGGTTGTAAAGGTTAAAGTAATTTCTACCAGCCCCAATATAAAGCTTTCTTACAGGGAAGTTCTTGAAAAAGCCGCATGGGATACTATTGAAGAAGCCGCCCGCGCAGGTAAAACGGTTAAAGGCAAAATTTTAAAAACAGTTAAAGGCGGTTTTATAGTAGATGTCGGCGTGCGCGCATTTTTGCATATTTCCCAGGTTGACACCGTTTTTGTTAAAGACGGCGCAAGTTATGTCGGCAATACTTTTGATTTTATAATTACCGAGTTTTCACGCCCCGAAAAAAAAGTAACGCTGTCGCGCCGTAAACTTTTAGAAAACGAAAAAGCAAGCAAAAAAGCCGAGGCTTTAGATTCTATAAGCGAAGGGCAAATTTTAGACGGCACTGTAAGCCGCATAACAGATTTTGGCGCGTTTATAGATTTAGGCGGCGTAGACGGACTTTTGCATATAGGTGAAATTGCATGGCACAAGGTAAAAAAAGTAGATGAGCTTTTGCAAAAAGGCCAAACCGTGCGCGTGCAGGTTTTGCGGGTAGATAAGGCTTCGGGCAAAATTTCACTTACAATGAAGCAACTTAACGCACACCCGTGGGACGGCGCGGCAGAAAAATTCCCTGAAGGGTTAATAGTTAAGGGCATTGTAAGTTCGGTTTCGTCTTACGGCGCTTTTGTAGAACTTGAAAAAGGCATAGAAGGGTTACTGCATGTTTCCGAATATGCCTGGAACGATTCGGAAAGTTCTTTCAAAAAAAATGTTAAGTCCGGAGATGAAATAGAGGTAAAAGTTATAGCCCTAGACAAAGAAAATAAAAAAATATCTTTGTCGGTTAAAAAAATACTGCAAAATCCGTGGGAAGAAGCCGTAAGGCGTTATGCCCCGGGTACAAAGGTTAAAGGGGTGGTAACAAAACTTATGCCGTTTGGCGCTTTTGTAAAGTTGCCCGAGGGTATTGAAGGGCTGGTGCATATAAGCGATTTTTCGTGGGCTAAAAAAGTACGCCACGCCGAAGATGTTTTAAAAGTAGGCGATGAAGTGGAAGTTGTTGTGCGCGAGGTAAGCCCCACAAACGAAAAAATAGCCCTGTCTATAAAGCACTTGTCGCAAGACCCGTTTAAAAATTATAAAACGGGCGCGGTTGTTAAAGGCAAGGTTATACGCACGGCGGACTTTGGCGTTTTTGTAGAGCTTGAGCCCGGCATAGAAGCATTACTTAAAAATTCAGAAATGACATCAGTTAAAGAAGAGCGCGGCAATATTGTTTTTAAAGAGGGCGACGAGATAGAAGCCAAGGTAATAAAAGCCGATACTCCCGCGCGCAAAATAGAAATTTCAATAAAAAAATTGGAATTTGATATGGAAAAAGAACTTGTAAAAAAATATGCTTCAGAGTCTGACAAACCTACATTAGGCGATATACTTACTGAAGACTCAGGCGGCTCGGAAGAAATTTAACGGTTTTTGCATGGGCGGGCAAGCCAAAGCCCGCCCCGCAAATTTTTTCAAACAGGGGAGAAAATGAAAATAAGGCCGGCAAAAGTTACAGACGTAAAAAATATTCACGTGCTTGTTGAAGAGCACGCAAACCGTAAAGAAATGCTTCATCGTTCGCTAAATTCTATATACGAAAACATTCAGGAATACATTGTGGCGGAAGCCAAGGGCGAAATTATAGCCTGCGGCGCATTGCATGTTTCGTGGGAAGACTTAGCCGAAATTAAAGCTCTTGCCGTAAGCGACGGTTATAAACGGCGCGGTATAGGCAAAAAAATTGTCACGCGTCTTGAAAAAAACGCCAAAGCTTTGGAAGTAAAAAAAGTATTTGCTTTAAGTTTTAAACCGGCATTTTTTAAAAAACTTAAATATAAAATAATTCCTAAAGAAGCGCTTCCCCATAAAATATGGAGCGAATGTATCCACTGCTATATGTTTCCTAACTGCGGCGAAGTGCCTTTGCTTAAAATTCTAAAAAAATAACGTTTAAGTAAAAAAATGATAAAAAAACTGCATGCCCTTGTAATTCAAAATAAAAACAAACAAGTGGTAAAAAACAGTTTTTACATGTCATTATTTCAAATCTTTAACTACGTATTTCCCGCAATTACCTTTGCTTATCTTGCGCGTGTTCTTGGCGTATCTAACTTCGGGCTTGTAATGCTTTCAGTGGCGGTGGCAAATTATTTTGCCATTGTTGTAGACTGGGGCTTTATGTATTCCGCCGTGCGCACCATTGCCTTAAACAAACACAATCCTCAAAAGGTTTCTCAAACGGCTAGCGCTGTAATAGTGTTAAAAATTTTATTTTTTTTAGCGGGAGCTGTTGTTTTTGCGGGGATTGTCTTTGCAGTGCCTGCTTTACGTCAGGAAAAACTTTTATATTTTCTTGCTTTTTTGGGTGTGTTGTGGAATGTTTTTTTTGCAGAGTGGATTTTTCAGGCTTTTGAAGAAATGCGCTACACGGCATATTTTTCGTGGGTTATGGAATCTATTACACTGGGGCTTGTGATTTTTTTTGTGAGAGCGCCAAGTGATTATGTTTTGGTTGTTTTAATAGGGTCTTGTGTGGCGGGCGTGGGCGCTTTGGTAAGCTGTTTGTTTGCTTTTAAAAAGTTTAAATTAAAATTTAAAATTCCGCCCCTAAGCGTTTTGAAAGAAAATTTGCGGGAGGGCTTACACTTTTTCAACGCCAATGTTTCGTTGGTTATAGGGCACTCTACAGTTAGCGTAATGCTTGGTTTTTTTGTAGGTTATGCCGCGGTGGGTTATTATACGGCCGCCAAAAAAATACTTATAGCGTTAAGGCTTATGGCGCAACCCGTTGCTTCGGCGGTGTATCCTTATATTTTGCGCAAGTTTGAAAGTTTTGCTTCGGGCGCGGTTACCACTGTTAAAAAGGTTTTAATTTTTACAACTACGGCTTCGTTTGCTTTATGCGCATTGGTGTTTATTTGGGCGGGAAGCATTGTGCGTATAATTTGGGGCGAAAGTTATGTTGAAGTTTCAGGCGCGCTTGTGCGTGCGGGACTTTTAATGCCTGTTATAAGTTCGGTATACATAATTTTAATGACGCATATTTTAATGCCGCTTAGAAAAGAAGTTTTAATAGGCAAAATATTTTTCTCAAGCGTCGCGATAAGTGTTGTTTTGAGCTTTGTGCTTATTAAAAACTTTGGCGCTTTGGGCGCAATGGTAAGCGTAACTTTATTTGACGCTTGCATTGCCGCGGGGGTGTTTGTTGCTTCCAGAAAAGCCGTAAAAAGTATTGCCGTAGCTTGAAGATACATTATGCCCAAAAGGAAAGTAAATGAAAACATTTAGAAAAGAACTTGTTTTTAACACATCTAAAACTTTAGAATTTGTAAATATTTCAGAGAAAGTCCAACAGGCTATTGATGAAAGCGGGGTAACGGAAGGGCTTGCGCTTGTAAACTCCATGCACATTACAAGCTCTGTTTTTATTAATGACCATGAGTCCGGCCTGCATAATGATTTTGCCGTATGGCTTGAGCGCCTTGCGCCCAATAAGCCCCACTCACAGTACAAACACAACCTTACCGGCGAAGATAATGCCGACGCTCACTTAAAACGCCAAATTATGGGGCGTGAGGTTGTTGTTGCTATAACAAACGGCGTTTTAGATTTTGGTCCGTGGGAGCAAATTTTTTACGGCGAATTCGACGGTAAACGCCCCAAACGGGTACTGGTAAAAATTATAGGTAATTAATTTTTGCTTCGGCTTTTGGGTTTATGCTTCCTTACGCTTGTGCTCGTGTACCGCTTCACTTCCGTACACTTCGCCCAAGCAAGCGTTGCCTAAACCCAAAATACTTAGCAAAAACTTTTATTCTATTGTGATATATGTACATATTAGATATAATACAAAAATATGTCGGCTGCTTTTAAGAAAAGGGGGCGAGTCTTGCTAAAAAAACTTCTTACCGCTTTATTTATGGATAAAAACTTAAAAGACGACATATCCTTTCTAAAAACCATATCTTTATTCGACGGGCTTAGCGAGCGTTCCTTAAGTAAAATAGCCGCCATTATATACAAAAAAACCTACACCAAGGGAGAGTCCGTTTACGCGCCTTCCCAAGAAGCAAATCTTTTATACATTGTCAGAAGCGGAGAAATAAATATAGAGTGCGCTAACTCGCAAAAATCTGCTTTAGAAGGCGGTTTTTTTGGAGAAGTTTCTTTAATATCTGAATCACAAAAACACGAAGGAAAGGCAACAGCCGCAAAAGACAGCCAACTTTACTTAATTTATCGCGTAAAATTTGACGACTTAATAGAAAGCGACCCGCGCTTAGGGCTTAAGGTTATAAAAAATTTATTAAAAACGTTTGCGTCGCGTGTGGTATGCGCTTAAGCGCAAAATATTTCAAAAAAGATTTTTTAAATTTTGTTTTAACGGTACAGATATGGCTGAAGCCTCTAACTATTCAAACAAAACGTTTGTAATAGGCGTGATTATATTTATTATCTGCGCCTTGTTTTTGTATGCGGTGCGTTCTATACTTGCGCCGTTTATACTGGCGGCGTTTTTTGCTTACTTGATTTATCCCGTAATTAATAGCTTGCATTCGCTTGGCCTGAAACGTTGGGCGGCGGCTTTAATACTTGTGCTTACGATTGTGCTTGCAGCGCTTATAGCTGTACTGGTGTTGTTGCCTAAACTTATATATCAGGGCGAAAGTTTAATAAGTTCCGCGCCCGATTATTATAAAAATATTTTACAATACGTATCAATGTTTAAAAGCAAAATAGAAGTTGCCTTTCCCATGTTTGAAAGGTACGATTTTTTAGACAGGTCGCTTGACAGGTTTGCAGATTTTATCACGCAAACGCTAAGCAGCTTTCCGCATTATTTAAGAAATTTG
>Ga0123355_10014958_pt1 | contig 12161 bp, 11 predicted proteins | sample TergutEmb28metaG_3_FD_89872 | JGI IMG/M metagenome (GOLD analysis project Ga0123355, IMG submission 89872) | Embiratermes neotenicus P1 segment gut microbial communities from Petit-Saut dam, French Guiana - Emb289 P1 | ecosystem: Host-associated > Arthropoda: Insects > Digestive system > Gut ... | reverse complement strand
TGCGAAGGCAGGATTTGAACCTACGACCTTTGGGTTATGAGCCCAACGAGCTACCAGGCTGCTCCACTTCGCGTCGACAAGAAAGATAATACCACACTAACGGGATAAATGCAAGTAATTTTTGTGGATAAATTAGGAAAGTATATGAAATTCTAAAAAAATACTTGACACAAATGCACTTAGCATATAAAATATTCTTTGTTGGCCCAGTAGCTCAGTTGGTTAGAGTGCCGGCCTGTCACGCCGGAGGTCGAGGGTTCGAGCCCCTTCTGGGTCGCTAACAAGAAAAAGGTTGTTTTGTTGATAAGGCAGAACAGCCTTTTTTGTATATTATAATATGTGTTTAGAAACAGATAGATTTTTTTATCCAAACAAGTTATGATGTTGATTAAGAGTAAATCATAGCTAAGCATACATATACAGTTGCTTATCGTACATTGTATAAGATAACAATATACTCACACAACGAAAGGGTGCGAAAATTGAATTGGGAATCTTATCGCAAACAAATAGAAGAAACAGGTACATGCCCCGAGGATTGGTATATCTTAGGTATAGACCTTGGCACAACAAACTCTGTAATTAGCTATTGGGACAACGCAAACAGCCGTCCGGAAGCTATTGATGTATCCAACGGGTTTGGCAAAATTCCGTTGCCGTCTGTGGTACAATATCGCCAAGATGAGGATCACGATGAATGGGTAATAGGCGAAGAAGCCTACCGTTCTATGAAAATATATCCGGAAACGACGGTACGGTCCATAAAGCGCAAAATGGGTACAGACAGCACTGTTCGCCTTGGTGGCAAAGATTATTTGCCGGAAGAAATTTCTGCAAAAATATTAACTGAGCTTGTAAGTCATGCACAAAATTTGAACCCCAAGGCCGAAATTGCGGGGCTTGTGGTGTCCGTTCCATACGATTTTGACGATGCCGCACAAAAAGCGACAATGCGCGCATGTGAAATTGCAGGCCTTTCAGACAAGCTTATTTGCTTGATAAAAGAGCCGAACGCCGCCGCCCTTGCATACAATTTCCGCCAACAGTTAAACCAAGGTGAACGCATAATGGTTTTTGACTTTGGCGGCGGAACGCTGGATATCACCTTATTTAATGTGGCAGAACGGGATGAGTCCCGCATAAAAATTCAGGTAATAAGCCAGGGTGGCGACGCAGAGCATGGCGGTGACGACGTTGACGCAATTTTAATAGAAGCGTGCGGCAATTTCATTTACGACAAAACCGGGCAAGCTGCTTCCGAGCTGGCCATTGAAAACCAGGTGGAGATCATTGCCAGAGCCAGAGAAGCTAAAGAGCGGCTCAGCGGGGTGCAGCGGTTCCGGATTCCGTTCACGTTTTGTATCCCGCCCTTTGTCGAGCAGCTTACGAGAGAACAATTTCATGATATGATCAAACCTTTCATTGATAAAACGCGCAAACTGGTATTAAAGGCACTGCGGGAAACGTACACCGGCAGCCTTACGCCCGGCGATATAGACCGTGTTTTACTGGAAGGCGGCTCTGCCCAAATGCCTTGGGTGCGCGAAATGCTTTTAGATATTTTTAGCAACGAATCCAAAATTTATTCATCGGAACGCCCTGCGCTTGACATTTCGCTTGGTGCAACGTACTATGCCGCAATGAAAATGGGGCTTCTCGCGTATCCGGATGTTGAGTCCGAAAAAATTTCCGTAGAATTTGAAGTGACGGTTTCCCATGATATCGGGCTGGAAATTGACAACGGTACGCGCAAATCGTTCTTCCCAATGATACGCCGCGGTACGTCCTATGCGCTGGCGAAAAAGAGCCATGTATTTACGCTTTCGGGTACAACGCTGGAGGAAATGACGGGGCTGGACTTACGTATACTGGAGCGTATTCAGCAAGACGACCCGTTCGAGGCGTGTAAGCTTATTGGCGAGGTAAGCATTAAAGGCTTGCCGGAACGCCCAAGCGGCAAAACAAAGCTGCGCATTACGCTGATGGTGGAAGAAGAAGGCGGCCTTGTGCGTGGTATGGTAGAAGATGCGGGTTTTGGAGATGAATATCCGTCCAGTGAGTTTAAGGAAGTTTTTGACCCGGATCGGTTTGTGAAGGTGGAGATATGATTAAATTGGTTGACTTTAGTAAGAATGAGAAAATGAGGTTTTATTACGGCGGCAATGCCGGAGCAAAAGAGGCTATTTACTATGACAACGCCGCATGGATGGTTAAATACCCCAAATCTACGAAAGATTTAGACAATCCTCAAATATCATACACAACCAGCCCAATAAGTGAGTATCTTGGTTCAAAAATATACGAAACCTTTGGAATGCCTGTACACGAAACTATATTGGGTACACGAAAAAACAAAATAGTTGTGGCATGCAGAGATTTCACAAGAAAACTTGATGACGAAATGCCACGCTGGCTAATTACAGAAATTCTCGTTCCGTTCCACGACCTTAAAAACAGCTTTATGTCAAGCGATATAGAAGCCTATTCCGGTACAGGATCAGAAACACTGCTGGATGAAGTTTTGGCAACTATAAATGGACAGGACGAATTGAAGCTACTCGAAGGCGTAACGGAACGCTTTTGGGATATGTTTATAATTGACGCTTTTATAGGAAATAACGACCGTAATAATGGAAACTGGGGCATTCTTATTAACCAAAAAAGCGGAGAAATATCACTGGCACCGGTTTATGACAACGGCAGTGCATTTTTTAACAAGCGCAGCTTGGCTCAAATGCAAAAGCGTTTAACGGATGAAATATTAATGCAGGAAGATGCCTATAAAACCGCCACCTGTGCCTATAAATATGTAGGGCTTGACAACGAAGGGCATAGGATTAATCCATTCCGCTTTATGCGGGAGGGCGGCGATGCGGATTGTGAGGCGGCCATTGTGCGATTTATCAGCAAGGTTGACCTCGACTGTATAACGGCAATTATAGCAAATATCCCGGAAGATGTGGGAACGCTTGCCGTTATGCCTCAAATTCAAAAAGAATTTTATATCAAGCTGTTGGAGATAAGGCTTCGTCATATAAAGGGTGAAATAGAATAATGGCGAAACCCGTAGACAAAAGAAACATTCTTGATAAGGAAGTTTTCACATATAGGGTCACCAAAGACCAAAAAGTGTTTATTTCATATGAAGGCAAACAGGTAACTACACTTAGCGGCAAAAAGGCTGAGGATTTTATCAAGAAAATTCACAGCGCAGAAGGCAAGGACATTCAGTTAATCATGGCAAAAGCAACCGGTAACTTTAAACGCGGAAATGAGAAATTATTCAAGCATTCAAAATAATTTTAAGGAGGCAACACCATGGGATTTTTAGGAATAGACTTAGGAACCACAAATTCGGCAGCAATTATCTACAACGACAAAACGGACAGCCTTGACGTAGTAAAGGTAGACGGCCATGACGAAATACTGCCGTCGGCGGTATGTTTTGGAGAAGAAGGTATAACCGTTGGTGTGGAAGCAAAATCCGGTGCGATAATATACCCGGAAAACACGGTACTTTCCGTAAAACGCATGATGGGCGGCGGAGAAAAAATCAACGTTGGCACAATGGAAAAGACCCCGGAAGAAGTGAGCGCGGAAATTTTGCGTAAGCTAAAAAAAGCCGCCGAGGAACAAGCCGGTGAAACTTTTGATGAAGTGGTAATCACGCACCCGGCGTATTTTAACGACCGTCAAATTTTTGCGACGCAGCAAGCAGGGCTTTTGGCAGGGTTCAAAACGGTTTACTTGTTAAGCGAGCCGCTTGCCGCCGCAATTGAATACGGTTATCGCCAAAGCTATGCGCAGACCCTTCTTGTATACGACCTTGGCGGCGGCACTTTTGACGCTTGCGTGCTAAAAGTGGATATAAACGAAGACGGGCAGGAAGTTTTCCAAGAACTATCCGACGTAGGCGACATGAACCTTGGTGGTGACGACTTTGACGCAGAACTTGTGCGCTGGATGAAAGCCAAATTCACAGAGGAAAGCGGCATAGACCTAGACACATTAGATGACGCAGAGCGCAAACGCGTGACGCAAAAGTTGAAGCAGGAAGCAGAGCAAACCAAGAAGAAGCTGTCCGGCACAAATAAAGTTGCCGTACGCATAAACCCGCTGGTAATCATAGATGGCGTACCAAAGAACCTTAATGCCGAAATCACCCGCGAAGAATTTGAAGCGATGATTCGCAAATATGTAGACCGCAGCCGTGACATTGTAGAAGAAGCATTGAAGCGTGCAAGCAAAGCCGCAGACGAAATTTCCAAAGTGGTGCTGGTTGGCGGTTCTACGCTTATACCAATGGTGCGCCGCATGGTGGCAGGGTTTATCAAAGAGCCGTACCGTGCAACCGACCCTGCAAAAAGCGTAGCGATGGGCGCGAGTATCTATAATTATCTTATTCACTTGCCGAACAGCAATGTAAAAGTTGGGCAAATAACTCGCCAAGTATTCGGCACAGAAGCCGTCACAAATATCGCAACAATGGAACGCGGTGCAATCCCGATTATCCCAATGGGCAGCCCAATTCCAAGCAAATATTCAGACAGCAACTTTGCCAGCATGAGCGGCGCAAGCCGTGTCAATGTGGACGTGTTCCAGTGGGAGCAGGGGCATGAAGCCGACAGGCGTTATATTGGTACTGTGGCAATTTCCGGCTTAACGGGCACAACCCAGCTGGAAATCACCTATGCCATAGACGAGAACAATATTTTTGAAGTGTTCGTCAAGGACCTTGCCACAGGCCGAACAGAACGCGCAGAGTTTGACCGCACGCAAACCAGCGCACCGCCCGCAAGAGAAATTCATGGCGCAAGCGGAACAGACAAGGTTAATGTGGTGTTCCTCATCGATACAACAGGGTCGATGGACACATATATTAATGGCGTAAAAGACCGCGCCATCGAATTTGCTGGCATTTTGGCAAGCAAGGGTGCGATGTACAAGCTTGGGCTCATCGGTTTTGGCGACCTTGGCGAAAATGAAAAGCCAAGTGTTTACAACTTTACGGACGATGTGCCAAAATTCCAGAAGCAAGTCAAGAATATCCCGCGGACTTACGGCGGCGATATTCCGGAGTCTTCGCTGGATGCGCTGGAAACAGGAGTTGAATTGCTCAATTCCCACAGGGAAGATGGTATGGCACGCAATATCTTCATATTAATTACAGACGCGCCGCCGCATATTCCAACCGCAAGCGGTAAATCGGTTGCGCAAATTTGCGAAATGTTGGAGTCGCGCCAAGTGACGACATACGTTGTGGCGCGTAAAGACCGTGAATCCATAGATGCGTATGACCCGTTGACGAAGCCAAGCGGTAAGTATTACGACTTGAATGATAAATTTTTTGATATTTTGGATAACATCGCTATGAGCATTGCGGATTTGATACGGTTGTAGGAGGCATTATTATGCTACAAAAAGAATTTCCTATATTAGAATTCGATACAGACAAAAACGCTTTTATACGACCGAAGATGTTCTGTAAGGTTATTGAAGGCATTTCGGAAAGAGCGGTTATTTGCTTTTTTGCTGACGCAATAGAAAAAATGCTTACTGCCTGCCCACACAAGGTCATAACCCAATTGAGGGGTGAAGGATTAATCCTTCCGGTGTATCAGATAGAGTACAAAAGCGAACAAGTTGTTTTAGTACAAGCTGTAGTAGGCGCGCCATGGGCGGCTGCTCATATAGAGGAATTAACGGCCTATGGCTGCAAAAAGTATATCGCCTGCGGCGGCTGCGGCATTATGCAAAAAGACCTTGCTGTTGGGCATTTGATAATTCCGGTATCTGCCGTGCGTGACGAAGGTACGTCGTACCACTATGCCCCGCCTTCCCGCGAAATTGCAATGGACGACAATGCTGTGCAGGCAATAGAAGCTGCGCTTGCGGAAAACAGCGCACCATATATCAAGGCCAAGACATGGACGACTGATGCCATTTTCCGTGAAACCTCAGCAAAAATAGCCCTTCGCAAAGAAGAAGGCTGTGTTGCGGTGGAAATGGAGACATCCGCATTTATAGCAGCGGCACGTTATAATAATGTTGTCTTTGGTCAAATCCTATATGCCGGTGACAGCTTGGCAGACAATGAATGGGATAGCAGAAGCTGGCACAAGCGGGAAGATATCCGGGAGTTTGTTCTGAAGCTGGCGTTGGATGCATGTTTGAAATTATAAAGATAGCACAATACGGCAAGTGGTGGCTGAGAGACACCACTTGAAAATGAAAAAGCGAAAGCGGTCAATTTTCCGCTTTCGCTTTTTTTATCGGATACCATCTATCCAATCGGTGTCCTTTTTCGAGGCATTCATACATTTTTTCGATACAAATATATGGCCCCGCTTTGTTGTCTGAAACGTATCCGTCCGGTATTTGCATATGCTTTTTATTGGCATTTGCTGCTTCATGCGATTCACCCTCTGTAGGAACCCATCCGGAGGTAACAACGATAAATTCTGCCGCAGGCAGTTTTTCCAATATATGGCCATCCGGTGCTTCGGTTATATCTTCAACCATATGGCCGATGAACACTGTATTGTATTCGGTGCTTTTATTATAGAATACAATCGTATCGACACAGTGTTCGTTTTTATCTTTCTGATGCGAGGTTATTTTTTCATATCCGCCCTTATTGAAAAAATCGCCGAAAATCTTTCCAAAATCCAATGCTTTGTCAGCGTATTCTCTGCCAAGGAATAAAAATTCCTTGTGTTGCATTTGATAAATATTGCTTGATAAGTTGCTCATGATTTTCCCTCCCGAAAGTATAAATATATTCATTCGATTGCCTTAGACTATGGCGAGTATAACATGTTAGCAACGTCATGTCTAAAAAATCCATAATGTTGTCCGGCTATAACAAATCCGTTTGACTTTGCCACTGGCATATGCTTTACTAAACCTAAGATTATGTCAAAGCATAGGAGCATACCAAATGATCATCGGAATAATATATTTTATCGTAATTTTTCTTGCCTGCGTGTTGGGTGCTATTGTAGGGCTTGGGGGCGGCGTGTTTATCCGTCCTATTTTTGATGCGATTGGGTACCACAATGTTTTAAATATATCGTTTTTTTCCAGCATGGCCATACTGACCATGGCCGTTGTGTCTACGGTAAAAAAAATGAAAGACGGCTTGGCCATAAAAGCAGGTATGGCCGCGCTTATTTCAAGCGGTGCTGTTGTTGGCGGCTTTTTAGGGAATCTTTTGTTAGAGTACTTGGTTAGCGCATTCGATTTAGAAGCCAATGTGCAGCTTGTGCAAATTGTCGTTACGGTTTTGGTGCTTGCGGTTTCTATCTTTGCTACTTCTAAGCGGGATTTGCGGTACGAGATTAAGTCGAAAGCCGTTTTGCCCATTATAGGCGTAGGGCTTGGTGCGGTTGCGGCTTTCTTGGGGATTGGCGGCGGGCCTATAAATGTGCCGATACTTATGATTTTTTTTGGATTGCCTATAAAAACCGCAACGGCGTACTCTATCGTGATTATCTTTTTTTCCCACGCGTCGCGGCTTGTAACCATGGGTTTTACCGTGGGGTATGCGTACTTTGACCTTCGGCTTTTGCCCTTTGTAATAGTAGCGGCGGCAATTGGCGGGCTGCTTGGTGCAAACTTGAGTAAAATTTTCTCGGATTCAATTGTTAAAAAGCTGTTTATATGCGCGCTTTTGGCAGTTATTGTGTTGAATTTGTACAATGGTGTTATGATTTTGTGGGGGTAGTCTCCTATGGATAAATACAGACATTTCGAGAATTTATCGGTTGCGGCAGGCCTTGGCATAACTATTTTGGATACGCAGGGGCAAATTCTGTTTGCGTCGTCTGTTCATGCTACGTCGGCAAAATTTCTTAGCACGTTGTACGCAAAATTGGAATGCGAAGAAAGCTGCCGCATTGCGTTTTTGTATGGGTGCTATCAGTCGCGGCGTTTTGGTGGGCGATATATTTTTTTCGCGCCGTCCGGGCTGGTGTATTGCGCCGCTCCGTTGTTGGATAGTAAAGGGAAAATGCTGGTCGGCGTTCTGGCGGGGCCGTTTATTCTTACAGACCACAACGATTTTATAGATTTTGACGTGCGGAACCAGGCTATGCTTTCGCCGGAGGATATCGACGCATTGCGTGACGGTGTGCATTCTGTGCCGTGCATTGCGCCAAAACAGGCGCACGCGGTGGGTGAGCATTTGTTCTATGTTGTGTCCACGTTTGCTTTGCAGACGGAGTTGTCAGAAGCCGTTCCTGTGCAAACGGATATGTTTTCTGCCACGTATTCTATCGAAAAAGAGGACGAGCTGCTGCTAGCCATACGCAAGGGTGATATTCACACCGCCAACGTTGTTCTGGGGGATATTTTGAAGCAGATGCTTTTACATGATAGCGGAAACATTGAGGTTTTGCGCTCCCGTGTGGTAGAGCTTACGGTGCTTTTGTCGCGCGCGGCATTAAAAGGCGGGGCAGATATAAACGCGATTTTGGGCTTAAATTACGGCTACCTGCGCGAGATAGACAGCTTTTCGTCTGTGGAAGATATTGTGCTATGGCTGCACATGGTTACCAAGCGGTTTACGGAGCATGTATTCGAATTTTCCGGCGCAAAGCACATGGATATTATTTACAAGGCGATCGACTATATCAAGCGTAATTATGCTACAAAGCTGTCGCTGCAAAAGATAGCCGACCATTTGTTTATAAGCCCGCAGTATTTTTGCCGCATATTTAAGGAAGAAACAGGCCAAACCCCCGGCGGATATATTACCTTTGTGCGCATAGATGAAAGTAAAAAGCTGTTGCGTAATTTGTCGATTAACATCATCGATATCCCGGAACGTGTGGGGTTTGAAAGCCAAAGCTACTTTACAAAAATTTTCAAAAAAGAAACGGGTACAACACCGGGGCAGTACCGCCGGGAAAATATTGAGCGGAGGTAAGTAGAATATTGTGCAAAAACATGTTAAGATAGTGGAAGAAGTCTTAGGCTGTCAAAATCTATAGTAGCACCTAGGAAAACTACTCTAAGGAGGATATTATGGCTTTATTGGAAAACATTTCTGCTGCATTGCAGGCAGGCAAGGCAAAAGACGTTGCGCAACTTGTGCAAGAAGCTATGGATAGCGGAATACCTGCGCAAGAAATCCTTGACAATGGCCTATTGGCCGGCATGAGCATTATTGGAACAAAATTTAAAAACAACGAAGTATATGTGCCGGAAGTTTTAATAGCCGCAAGGGCGTTAAACAAAGGAACCGAAATTTTGAAACCAAAACTGCTTGAAGAAGGCGTAGAGCCTATAGGAAAAGCCGTAATCTGTACAGTTAAAGGCGACTTGCACGACATTGGCAAAAACCTTGTTAAAATGATGCTGGAAGGTGCTGGCTTTGCTGTGATAGACTTAGGTGTAGATGCCTCTGACGAAAAAGTTGTTGAGGCTGTTAAAGAACATAGTCCGCAAGTGGTTTGCTTGTCTGCACTTTTGACTACAACTATGAACCAGCTGCAAACCGTGGTAGAAGCCCTAAAAGCCGCCGGAATTAGAGAAAACGTAAAAGTAATGGTGGGCGGCGCACCTGTTACCCAGGCTTTCTGCGACCAAATTGGCGCAGACGCATATGCACCGGATGCCGCTACAGCCGCGGAAGTTGCAAAGTCGTTTGTAGCGTAAATAAATGAAGTGGTTACGCTCCGTAACCACTTGAAAATGAAGGTATTGAATAGAGATAAAAAAATCCGCTTTGGAATGCAGTTTATGCCAAAGCGGTTTTTTATTGTGTTTTTTAGCTGCAATATTCAAAAAACTCTAATCTTTCCCCATCCGGCCCTTCGAAGAACACATTTTTAATGCCGCCAAGTATAGGCGCGGAACCTATTGTAGACGCATCAATTTCAATACCGTTGGCTTTTGCGTTTGCAATAGCGGTTTCTATGTTGTCTACCACCATGGCAACATGGTCTACTGTACCTGCGGTGCGGGCTGGCAGGTCTTTTTGTTCAACCAGTTCTATTAAGCAATTGCCCGCGCTTAAAAATGCAAGGCGAATGCCCAACGCTTCCTCTTTGTCTACGGTAAACCCGAGACGCTTGTAATAATCCATGGATTTATCGATATCCTTAACAAAAATCCCGATGTGGGCCAAACCTGTAACTTTTCCTGTGCTCATGATAGAATACCTCCTACATATTTTTGTTGATTGTACATAAAAGTTGACAGGTATGTCAACAATAAAAGCGGCTGTGCCGCTTTCACTATCCAAAAAAATTGCAATTTATTACATACCAAAAAACGCATTCATATCCGCAAAAATTTGCCTGTAGCGATACCTTGCAAAATGAATCATATTACGGTGGTTATACTCTGCAAAACCCATGGTAAACCAGTACGGATACTTTCCTGCGTTAAGCGCATGGGTAAATTCATTTATCGAAATGGAAAGCAGGTAATTGAGCGTTTCTGTTACGGTCTGCTCATTTACTACATTGTCGGCGATATGGTGCATTATCCCTGTAAAGCGTTCTTGCATATCCGGGCGTGAGAGGATGTTTGCCAAAAGCTGGCTTCTTGGTTCGTCGCTGGCAATTACTCTATAAAATGTGGGCTTGGTATAGTCATCGCCATATAGCCCCAGCGTCCAATCTAAGTCGAATATAACATATCGCCAGCGGCCGTCTGTCTCTGGGGTTAAGCCAAGTTCCGGCCCTGTGTATCGCCAACGCCTTAGGTTATTGTGCGGCCAATCCTCGTTACCCATAAATATTTGGAAAGCGTAATAAAATAGCATATTTTCGATATCTACCAGAGCTTCCAGTTCTGCAAAAATATTATCGTCAAGTAAGTTTTTGTAGCCGAAACTGTTTTTGTGTGCAAGGTCATCTATTATGCGTTGGTCATCCGTGTCAAACCACCATTCTCCCATTCCTACAAGGTCGAAATTTCGAGTAGGTGTGTTGAATAAATTTTCCAGATACTGGTCATTAAAACGCACTTGAAGCCACGCAAACCCGTAGTATTCGCCATTGACAAACACCGCGGCGGGTCTGGCCGGGCTAACGGCTGTAAATCCGGCATTTTTTGCCAGAATGGAGCCGAGCTCGTGACGGAAAATGCCATGATACCTATCGTTGCCGCCATTGCGCAGGATGAGCGTGTCGTAACGTGTGATAGGTGAGCCGTCGTGCGCCATTTCCCACGGGAAAAAGTCGAAGTGAAATTGTCCGTCGCCTGGGGAGTATTCCCGCCGCGCGATAATGCGTATGGATTTCTGCTCTATAGCGCGTGACCATCCGCCGTGCGTGCGAATCCCTGCCGCCTGGGTGAATATTCGTTCACCGTCGGGAGCGAAAACTTCCATATACGCCGGACGTTCGGCTTCCCTCCCGCGTAAATTAAAATTGGCAGGATCCGGCGGGATAACGTTGTGGCCGGGATTATCCCGGATAAATTCTTCGCGGATGATGCCCGGCACAAAAATGCCGTTGTAGTGGCAGAATAAATAATCCGGGTTAGTGGATATCGAGAAAATAAGCGTGTCAAAGCGGGTGGCAATGTTTTGTCCCATAAAAAATGTTTTGGTCAGCGGCTCGGAAACTTGGTCTTCGTAAACCGCAATAGCTCTAACCACCATGCTGCTTGTAGCCCCTATCGGTTGTAACTGCATGGGGTGAGAAAATAGGTTAGATGCTGTAGTGGGAGATGTGCCGTCTGTGGTGTAGTAAATCCTGGCATTGGGGTTGGATGCAACTATATCAACAACAACTGTTCCCGTGTGAAAATGTTCTGTTTCGGAAAAAGCTAAAATTAACTCGCCACCGCCTGCTTTTGCCAGGGCAGCTACGACTTCCGGTGAAAATGGTTGGGGTTCTGTTGTGGTTTGAGGGGAATCGCCATCCCGGAAAAACATCATTGAGGCTGCGACTACAGCAATGATTAGTACTGCACAAGCTATAATTAAGGGTTTATTTATTGTCATATAACTATCGCTCCTTGCGCTATGCGCACACTTATGATATCGTGATATTGTGTGACATTCTTATTACATTATATCATAGGAGTGATTTTTTGGCTAAAATTTTAAGAACGGGAAGTATGTCCAAATGTATCGGCTGTTTTACGTGCATGTTGGTGTGTGCAGGGGTTAATTCCAAAAGTCATTCTGTGACAAAAAGCCG
>Ga0123355_10014957_pt1 | contig 12162 bp, 10 predicted proteins | sample TergutEmb28metaG_3_FD_89872 | JGI IMG/M metagenome (GOLD analysis project Ga0123355, IMG submission 89872) | Embiratermes neotenicus P1 segment gut microbial communities from Petit-Saut dam, French Guiana - Emb289 P1 | ecosystem: Host-associated > Arthropoda: Insects > Digestive system > Gut ... | reverse complement strand
GATAAATTATATTTGGGAGCGTTTTTCAGAATGCTACTTTTCAGCAGAAACAGCGAAAATCAAAAAAGAATTGGAACAATTAAACACCGACCTCGCGCATCGACCGCTTCATCCGCAATCGGCAACGTATCAAAAATTTTTGGAAAATCTCGAGATTAAGAAACGAAAACTTAGCGAAAAGTATCCGTTTCTCAATCTTTTCTAAAACTTTTCCAAGTACTCCACCCTATCGCGCCAATCAACAGCAACAGAATAAAAAACGAACTCACAGATGCAATCCTCGCGGCGAGAATAAAGTTTCTCGGCATAAATTTGAACTCAATCAGATATTCGCCTGTCGGAATAATCATTCCTCGCAATGTCCAATTTACGCGGAAATGCTCCGCTTTTTTTCCATTGATAGTTACTTCCCAACCGTGCGGATAAAATATTTCCGAAAACACGACTAATTGGTCGGTTGCCGAGCTGAATTTATAACGAACGCGCACCGGCTCGTAACTTATCATTTCGATGCTTGCGTTTTCGTCTTTTTGGAACGAAAACCCTGCGAGATAATCAACAAATCGGCGGTCAACAACAGCCGTCGTGAGCGGATTAATTCGGTGGAGCGCACTTAATTCGGCATCGGCATTTTCAACTATTTCGTAATTTTCAACAAACCAAGCATTGCCGAAAGCAAACGGATTTATAATCGGCGGTTGGTCGGTATTAAAAATTATGTAGCGAGTATTCAACATATTGAGCGACGGCGTTTGTGGGAAAACAACGGCAGTCATATTTTCCAAATCCTCAAATGTTCGCACTTGCTGAAATGCCGAAATAATTTGATTAATTTCTCGCACAAGACGATGGTCAATCAGTTCTTGATAACGGCGCAATTTCGCGGCATTGTATCCGCCAATTGATTTGTGAAAAAACGAAGTATGCGACTCATTAAACGGATTATTCAAGTTCAGCACGCGGAACGACGGGTCGGTATCTTGCAAAATAAAACGGTCGGCAACCGATTTATCGCGAACAGCATCAATCGTTTGCTGAGTAACAAAAGTATCGTGATTTACATAACGTTTGGCAACAACCCAAAGGTCAACCAAAATCAGCACGGCAATTCCGATAGCAGCATATTGTGCAATTTTAGCGGTATTTTTCTTGCTTTTGATAAACCAAAAAATCAGTCCCGCGCCAAGCACAATGTACGCAAGCGAACGGAAAGCATCTTTTTTCAACAACATTTCTCTGTCGGCAAGCAAAGCCTCGTAATACCAATCGGGCAAATTAAATCGCACATCATTTGCCGATTGGAAATTAAGAAATGCGCCCGGCATCAGCCAGAAAATCAGACACAAACCGCCTGTAATTCCAAACGACCAGTAGAATGATTTCAACAGTTTCGTCTTTTCAACTTCTTGATTGAAAATAACTTTCAATCCCCAAATACCGATAATTGGGAAAATCATTCCCGGAATAACCAGCGACATCGCAACCGTTCGGAATTTGTTGTACAGCGGAAAGTAATGGAACAGAAATTCGTTGAAAACCATAAAATTTCGTCCCCACGAAAGCAGAATGAAAAAGATTGTTGCGCCGAGAAACCACCATTTCAGCGAATTTTTTATTACAAACATTCCCAGCACGAAAAGGAAACAAACCAACGCTCCGAAATAAACCGGTCCTTTGGTAAAAGGTTGGTCGCCCCAATAAGTCGGCGCGCGCAGCGTACTTCCAACTTGCATTCCATTGGCTCGCATAGCTTGATGCAAGTGCGAATCACGACCAAGTTCTTTGCCCGACGAACCACCGTAGAAATTCGGAATCAACAAAGTCATCGTTTCCATCACTCCGTAACTCCACGCAAAAGCATAGTCAATATCCAATCCGGTAGAAATTCGGCGGTCGTCGTCTGTTTTTTCGGCAGTCAGTTCGGTTGCACCGCGCGTACTTTCGTTGCTAAGTTCGTAGTTTGCATACAGTTTGCCCAAATTCGGCAAAACGGCTATCGCAATACAAACGAGAAACAATCCGGCTATTTTGGCAGGTTTCAGATATTCTTTCTTTTTTATTTGTTGAGCCAAATAACCGAGAAACAGAATAATACAGAAAATAGCCAAATAGTAAGTAATCTGAATATGATTATTTCTGATAGATAAAGTAATTCCCAATATTGTGAGCACAGAGCCAAGCAGCCATTTTTCTTTGAAAACCAACCACATACCGGCAATTGTCAGTGGCATTAGCGCAATCACGTATGCTTTTGTAACGTGTCCGGCATCGATAATAACGATATTGTACGAAGCAAACGCAAAAGCAATGGCGCCTGCAATGGCGAGCCAAATATTCACTTTCAGAACACACATAAGAATATAAAAACAAATCAGCGCGATAAGCACCATACCTGCACCGTGTGCGTGAATTGCTTTTATCGGCTCGTCTATAAAACTCATAAAGTTTATGGGCATTCTTTGATTGGAAGAACTGTAAGCGGGCATTCCCGAAAACATATTTCCAAGCCAACCGATTACCGGAAAATCTTTACTTTCTTCGGTTTGTGCATACTCTTTCACTTCTTGCGCCATCCCAATCCATTTTTCAATATCGATGGAGCGAATATCTTTTCCCTGAAAAATGGCAGGTGCAAAATAAACTGAAACTAAGAGGTAGAAAAAAGCGATTGCAAGTACGTGAGGCAGAATTTTATTTAAAACTGTTTTCATAATCTATGTTTTTTAATGACCGGCAAATTTAATAAAAAAATCACGATACAACAAAAAACATTGTTGGAGGTCAAAAATTTTGACCTCCAACAATATTATTAACCTTACTTTCAACTCAATCCTCTTTACTGCACACAGCGAATACCCATGCCGCGCGCACGGTTGGTCGTGCCGTTACCCGCCCTCAAACCATAGGAAGTACTAACTTGCAAGAACCACGAGGCGTTCCCAAGAATGTTGCTGGTGGTCGTACTACTCCAATACTCTCCAACAATGCCGCTGGGGCCACTGGGTCCTGCGCCGGTAGGACTACGAGTACCCATATTAGGTATAAAAACAGACTCGCCTGTAAAATCATTAGTCAAAATCATACCACCAACAGCACCGATACTGGTAGTACCGTTAGGTTGGGTGCTGAAAGCGCGCCACTCCCAAGTAGTACCGTTATCACCGGAAGTTGGGGGTATTGGATTAAGGACTACTGACGGAGTATCCGTACCGTTAGTTAAGTGCATATCGCCAAACTCAAACCTTGAAGGAACGCGCCAGCCCGGAGGACAAGGATTATTAGCACGAGCTCTATCTGCCCATTCGTCAAGAGAAGTAGGAGAATTTTCACGACTAAGCGCAAGGTTATTACCCCAAAGGTCGCGATTGACAGGATTAGCAACAGTACCAAGTTCTGCAGTACCCCAGTCGCCGGGGTCAGCAGGAGCAGTAATAAATCTTCCGACAAAAGCCGGGTCAGTTACTTGACCGTTAGCATCAACAGCAGGAGCATTAGGACCACGAGCAACAAAAGAAGAAGTACCGCTACCAAACATATTAGGACGGCTGCTACTACCGCGGTTTTTATCCCAAACAATGTACTGATGTCCATCAGCAATGCGCCCCCATTGGAATAAATCACCCAAATCGCCCGCATCGTTAAATCGTGTGATGTCTTCAGGTTGGTGTACACCGTTTAACCACGAACCTGTACCACTTTGTCCAATACTAAGCAGTGCCATTCTAATGGTATCGGGTCCTGTACCCATATGTGGCGCTCTATTCAAAACCAAGTAACGAACACCGTTTGCATCCTTGCCGAAGCCCGAAGTATTGGTGCGAATAAAATAAATGTCAAAATCTTGGGTTATAGCAGGAGTTGGAGTATTCGCATTACTCATGAGACACCGAAAGTGTAAAATTCTGTGATTATCAACAGCAAGCGAGTTTTGTACTCCCTCACCTTTCTCCATGGCAAGCGAACTAATACCGGCAACATTATACATAAAGTCGGCAGGAATCATAAACGTAGGAGAAGAAGACGCACCCGGAATATCGTACCAATTGACATTGTCAGAACTAACCTGCCACTGCCAAGAAGTAGCCTGACCGGCACCTATGGTAAAAGCTTCAAGGGTTTGATGCTGGAAATCGTACATAACGTTAGTAAATGTAGTTATGCGACCATTCAATGGGTCAATGGAAGTACAATTGACAAGAGTAACCGGAACAGGAATACGTTCGGCAATACCGTAGCAATTATTAGCCCAATAAGTCCTCGCTGTTAATAGCTCATTCGGGTTGTCAAAACGATTTCCTCCGATTTCGGCATCATACCACCGAATAAGACCGCGACCACCGTAAGCGCGAGCGCGGGCAGTCAAATCGGCAACCGTTTCGCCGGGGCAAAAAACAGCATCGAAATTATCCAAACCCGCACAAGGGTTAACTACATCGCCAGCGCAAAGAGAAATCCACTGAGAACCATTCCAAAATTCAAGACAATTAGTGTCAGTGTTGTAAAGAAGCAAGCCTCTTGCTGAATCTTGACGTTCTAATGAAGAACCGGTGCTTGCCAACGCATTGCGTTGAACAGAGTCTAAACGAGCGTTGTGAAGTGCTCTTTGCTGTTCACTTGCGTCAAGGTCAAGCAATGAAAATTGACTGGGTGGATTTAAACTGCCAATCGTCACCTGTGAACTCAAGCCAAAAGGAGAAAGAAAAGCCATAGTCACGGCTAAAAGAAAAAAACGCACAAATAAGTTCTTTGCAATCATAATCAAGGTTGTTTAGTTGTAATTCAGGCTGCAAAGATAAATATAATTTCACTATCTGTCAAATTAAAGAGACATTTTTTTCAAAAACACATCAAAAAGCGCGCTCTTTCATCTCCTTTACTAAGAGTCCGACTGTTACATTTTTGCGAAAAAGAATCAGTTTCCACGCTTTTTGCGGACTGAAAATAAGTAAATAAAACAACGATAAAACAACTGTTGCACACCATTTTACACATTCGAAAAAAAGCCGTTGGCGAAATTTTTTCTTTGAAATGCCGAGAGTCCGCAGTCGTTCGCTTCTGCCAATGGAAAAAGTAAGTTGTTTAAAATATTCTTTTGTCAGTTTTTTTTCGGGAATGATGTGATACAAAACCGCATTCGGTAAATAATAAAAACTCATTCCCATTTGTGCCATTTTATCAAAGAGGTCTTTTTCTTCTGAGCCGATTAGGTTGTTTCCTTTTCTGCCCAAATCAACATTGAAGCAACCTATTTTGTCAAAAACTTCTCGTCGATATGCGGCATTTCCGCCACCCGGATACTTGCCTTTTTTAAATTTTTTGATTTTATTCCCCGAATGTAAATAACCTGTAATGAGTTGTTTAGTAAAATGCGACATCCAACGCGGTTCTCTCGTTTCGTAAACAGGCAAAATTGCTCCGCCGGCAGCAACTGCCGATTGATTTTGCTCAAAAAAATCGGCATAAGTTTGCAAATATTCTTTGTTTACAAGCGCATCATCATCAACATAAATCAAAATTTCGCCTTTTGCTTCCTCAATTCCGCGATTTCGAGCGTACGAAAGTCCTTGATTTTTTTCTACAAAGTAACGAAAATTTACTTGTGGAAAATCATCCTGAAAGCGCGCACATTCATTTTCCGTGTTGTCTGTCGAATTGTTGTTTATCAACACAATTTCGTATTTTTCAACAGGAAAATCATTCTCTGCAATGCTTTTCAGTACGTTGTAGAGATATTTCTCGCGATTGTATGTGCAGATTATTATTGAGAGCATTCTAATACTGATTTAAGAAATCTTTCAAAAAATCGTCTTTGTCTTTTACCTTTTTCCAGTTTGAGCCATTAATTGTATGCACCCAATCATTATCAATAAAGTGCAGCAGGTCAGAATGATAATTATTACCTTCTCTGAAATATTTTTCTGCAAGAGGTGCGCCAAGATACAATTCGTTCGGCGAATAATTTTTATACAATGACAAATAAACACTGCCTGCCGTATCAAGATAAACACCATCGATAACGCAAGGATAGAAACTGAGATTTAGATTTTTGACTTTATCAAATCTGAAAAAACAAAAACCAGCCCAAAGGTACCAAAGTGGTTTTTGAAAATTTTCGGGTGTGCGGTCTATTAATCTGCCGAAAAAATCTTGCGACTGTATTTTTTCAACAACAGAATAGTTGTTGATTGGAAAGATATCGTGGTCTAAATAACCAAAATATCGAGGTTTTAGTTTTTTAATAATACTGTGATAAATCCAAGTCATACTCAATCCGTGCGCATAGCAGGCTTTAATATGCATTTTTTGAAACCAATTAAAAGGCAAACTTATATAGTCAATATTTTCTTTTTGACACAAGTTTTTTATCTGTTCTCTTTTCTCTTTGCAGTCGGAGTTATCGGCAATGATATGAATATAGTTTTCGTCTTTTATGTATTTTTTCACAAGCCGAATTTGCTGCTCAATCAGAAAAACGTTGTTAAAAGCAATCGTAACAAAGCACATATCTACTTTTCGTTCAAAATCAACCAAACTTGACGTTTTTAGTCTTAACGTGATTTTTTTTACAAAATCAAGATAAACCACATATAATCTGCGCTTTAAAGTCATATTTTCAGGTGTTTTTTAAGTTCGTTGAGATTTTGCGGAGCGTAAAACACATCGGGATATTTTGCATAAATTTTATTCATAAATTCACCTAATTCTCCTTTCATATAACCCGGTTTTTCGGTCAAGCAATTTAATATAGAAATAGATTTTATGTCTATTCCAAAGTACAAAAACGGCGATAAAACCGAGCCAGACGAAATGGTTATGAGTGTTTTATTTGCTAAATCTTGATTTAAAGCAACAACTTCCCAAGGAATGTTTGTATCGCTATTGGTTTTGTAACCCAATGTTTTAAAGCGATTTACCGAAGTTCTCGGATGTAGTTTTATCATAATATTTTCTTTGCCGACAATATCTGCAATTTGATTCACCAAATCAATATCAGACACCGCGAAACCATCGGTAAAATGCGATTCTTCAAAGAAAATAATCGGTTTATCGTACTTGTCTTTAATTTCTTTTATATCAAAAATTATGTTTATCGTACTTACAAACCGACTGTCATTTACATTTATTTTTGGTAATTGTACGATTTCTGCATTTGGCGCACTCCACTCCAACAAATCGGGAAACATCAGATAAAGTTTGTTGAAGTTTGCGATAATTCCTGTTCTATTTATTAGTTTTCTGTGCAGTGAATTTGGCTTGTCTGCGTTTGTGTATGCGTTGCTGTAAGTACCTAAACCTTCTTCAAACAAACACAATTCGGTATTTTTGTTTTTCGACAGTAGTTTTTTGTAGAACAACATGGTGAAAATAGAAATATTGTTTATCAACAAACAGTCGTAATTATTTTTTCTGCATATTTTATTGACAACGACAATATTATTTAAGGTTTCAAAAACTCTTTTGATACCATAACTTATTTTGCTCAAAACTCCGTTCCCTTTTTGAAGTGTCTTTTTATTTTTGATAAAAATCACGTTGTCAAACAAATTCAATTTTTCAATATTTTTCGTTATATCGCGACTATTTTTCGTGTGATTAGACACAATTATATCAACAAATTCGCCTCTTAAAACCGTTAAACGCAAATGCGCCGCAATAATTATTTGAAATAAGGTATTGCAGACAATCACATTTTTTTTGTCGGTATTTTTTAGTCCAAGCATTTTTCGACGAATTTTTGATAAAAAATTTCTGCCATCTCAAAATCATCTTGCCAATCAATATCAAACGCTTCTTTTTCGGACAATTCGTATAAAAATGTTTTTTTGCCAATTCTATCTTTTTTTTGCTGATAAATCGAAATATCCGCAATAAAAACTCCGCTATTCACCTCATACAAAGGAGTTAAAGTTTGCGTGCGAGGCCATTTTTCAATATTTCTGTCGTAATTTACAGGCTCGTTTTTGTCCCAAATAAATTTTCTCAACGCAGTTACCGACATAAGCGAGTCAAAATCTTTTAGATTTTCGTAGTATTTGCTTATCATTTTGTCGTACATTTTTCCTGTAATAAATGGCGAAGTAACGTGTGTCCAAATGACAGTTCCTTTGTCGATTAATTCAGGCACATAGTTGATTAAATCGTCTGTTGAAGTTGCCGAACTTCCCAGAGAATCAGGGCGTTCCACCGCAAAAACCTTGTCGTTTTTAAATGAATTTCCTATTTCCAAAACCTGCTCATCGTTCGACGAAAGTACAATTTTATCCACAAACTTTGCATCTAACAATTGCTGCAATTTTATCGCTAAAAGTCCACCTTTAACATTAGCAAAATCGCGCGTATTTTTATTCGGAACGCGCTCACTGCCTTTTCTGCACGGTAAAAAAACTACGTTTTTCATAATTTACAAGAAAGAATAAATTGAAATTTCAGAAAGATTGCTGTATTGTGTCGGAGTTAATGAATTCAATTCTTTTTGCTGTACAAATTTATTTATAACTTCCTGATTTTCTGTCATTAAATCATATTTATCTGCCGCACGAAAATCATCACTATATCCGTCAAATCCGGCTAAAAAAACATTTGCATCGTTTGTTGTCGTTTGCAATACTATTTCCAATCCAAGCAACAAAGGCGAATCATCATACAAAACACAATCAATTTGATTTTCTGCCATTTCAAACGCTTGCTTTTTTATTTTTTCGGGAACGTAAACATTCATTTTTTGAGAGAACAAAGGTAGCACAAAAACGTCATTGCCTTGCACAAAGTCAAGTTTTTTTTCAATCCGCGCACCTTCATCGCCTACTAAACAAAAAAATCTTTCATTGTTAAGTTTTTTCGTGAAGTCGAATAATTCCAAATGTTTTGCAGAACTAAAAACTATAGACAAATTTTCAGACTGTTCAATAAATTTTCGTATCGCAACAATATGATTTTTTATTGTATCGCCACCTCCGATTATTAAAATATCACTTTTTTTCCGAACGGTTTTCAACAGTGAAAATCTTGTTAGATTTTGGTTTGTATCTCTCTGCAAAGTGCGCACAATGTTTGAAATCGAGTATCTTTTTTTACTCATAAATTCCATTATTTCCTTTTGCGGCAACGAATTTACGCCCGAAATCATATAAGGCATATTTGTTCCCCATTCATACTCTTTTCGCAAACTTTCAAATATGGATACAATATCTGTAAGTTCATTCAAATCGATGTTTTTATTCGTTTTTGACAAATAAGACAAAAGCAATTCGGTTTTTAAATTTCCTGCACCGCGTCCCATTCCTGTAATGGTGGCATCAACAATATCGCAACCATTTTCTACTGCTGTAATGCTGTTGAAAAATGCCATTTCCAAATTATTGTGTCCGTGAAAACCTAGTTTTGCATTCGTCTTTTTTCTAACTTCTGTAATTATTTTTTTGATTTCATCAGGAAATACGCCACCGAAAGAATCAACCAACCAAAGATAATCAACAAGATTGTTTGTTTTTTCAATTTTATCGAAAAAGCCATCTATGTTCAACCATTTCGACATATACATAATGTTCAAGGCAACTTCAAAACCCATTTTTTTAATTTGTTTTGAAAGTTCAATCGCTTTTTCTATTTCTATTGGTGCTGTAGCTAAACGAATTAAAGAAATGTATGGTTTACAGCTGATTAACAACCGATTAAGGTCTGAGATTTTCGTATCTTTTACATTTAGCATTACAGCAAGTTTTGTTGTCGGACAACAATCTTTGCAAAATTTGAGAACAAAATCCGGCAAATAATAATACTCACCGTAATATCCTGATAACTGATTGTTTCGATAGCCAAGTTCCACATAATCAACAGGTAAGGCTTCCATTGCTTTGAGATATTGTTCTACCAACAATTTCTCAAAATCCCAATTTGTATAATAACCGCCGTCTCTCAGCGTACAATCTAATATTTTCATAAAAACTGTATATTTTCTGATTGTTTTTTGCCTTCCAAAAATACTGCTTTTTCCCAAATAAAAAAAACGAACTTTTCTTTCATAAAAAGTTCGTTTTCGTATTTTCTCAAAAACTAAATCAATATCCCCATTTCAAATAAACCGCGCCCCACGTAAATCCTGCGCCGAAAGCAGTTAGAATGATATTGTCGCCTTTCTTAAATTTCTTTTCCATTTCCCACAATCCGAGCGGAATACTCGCCGCCGAAGTGTTGCCAACGTGGTCAATATTTATCAATACTTTGGAATAATCCACACCGGTGCGTTGCTGAACAGCATCGATTATGCGTAAATTTGCCTGATGCGGAATAAGCCACGCCACATCGTCGCCCGTTAAGTTATTCTTTTCCATAATTTGTGCCGAAACTTCTGCCATATCGCTTACAGCGTGTTTGAAAACGGATTGACCTTCTTGATAGATGTAATGCAAACGATTGTCAATCGTTTTGTGCGTTGTCGGCATTGCCGAACCGCCTGCTTTTAAGTGTAAATGCTTCACACCAATTGGGTCGGAATGTAAAATTGAATCTATTACGCCGAAATTTTCGGTTGTTGCTTCGAGTAAAACTGCTCCCGCGCCATCGCCGAAAATTGGCGCAGTCGCGCGGTCGTCGTAATCCACAATCGACGACATTTTTTCCGCACCGATAACCAATGCTTTTTTATATCGTCCTGTTTCAATCATCGAAGCGGCAGTTGTCAGTGCAACAATAAAACCCGAACAAGCCGCCTGAACGTCAAACGCCAACGCGCCTCTTATTCCTGTTCGTTCGCAAGTGAGTGCTGCCGTTGCCGGAAAAACGTGGTCGGGCGTTGTTGTAGCGCAAATAACCAAGTCAATCTCTTCTGTTTTTGTACCCGTTTTTTTCAGAATTTCCTCAACGGCAAAAGCCGCCATATACGAAGTTCCTGTATTTTCTTTTTTCAAAATATGGCGCTGACGAATGCCAATGCGCGTCATAATCCACTCATCGCTCGTATCCATCATCGTGCTTAGCTCGTGATTGTCTAGAATGTAATCGGGCAAATATCCGCCTACTGCGGTGATTGTGGCTTGAATTTTTGACATAATACTCTAACTATTTGTAACATAAAAGAAGCCCGAAGTATTTACTCAGGCTTACACTAAATAAAATTTAAAAAACGAAAAATCGTTGAAATTATGCTGTCGCAAACTTCTCAACAGCCAATTTTCCTCTGTAATAACCGCATTCGCCACACACAGTATGATAAATGTGAGCTGCTCCGCAGTTTGAGCAAGCTGCTAATGTTGGCAATTCAGCTCTATAATGTGAGTTTCTTTTCGCCGAACGAGCTTTTGATTGTCTTCTTTTGGGATGTGCCATTTTATTTTATCTTTAATTTATTCTTGTTTATAATTCTTGTTTTCAATTCGTTTCAAGTTCATCCTCGACACCTTCATCATCATCGTCTAAATCTATCACATTATCTCCTTCATCACTATCATATTTGCTTCGAGCAATGTGTTTTTTCAGTTTGCTTATCATTGTTTTGTCGCACAAACCGGGCGCGTGAACGTGTTTTATTGGAATATTCAAAACGATAAATTCATATAAAAACCACGCTATATTAATCGCCCCTTCCGCTTCGGGAACAATCACAAAATCGTTTTCCTCCGAAAATCTATTGCCGAATTTCACCAACAAATCTTCCTTGTATACAATCTGCTGTTCCATATCATCCAAACAACGGTCGCAGGAAACCACAATTGCACCATTCAAATCGAAAGACAATTCAAACGAATTTTCTTTCTTGCGGATGGTTACGATTGCTTTTACATTGCCTCTCTGAACTTCAGGACTATCTATTTTTCCAAAAAACACATCATCAAGCGTAAACTCTTTGACTGTCGCTCCCAAAGGCAAATCTTTTAGGACAATGTTGTATTGTTCAAATTTTGGCATTTTTTATAGCATCTCGTAAAACCGTGCAAAGGTACAAAAATTAGTTATAAAACAAAAAAGGTTTTGGGATTTTTTTGTTTATGAAGTTTTATTCTCTTGGTGCTTACTATAATAAATCTTCATTTGATTGCCCAAAATTTTGGTAAATCCTTTCACATCGTCGGCACTCCAAGCGCGGTTTATTTCGCCGTATTCGCCAAAATCGGTTTTCATCAAATCAAACGGACTTTCAACGCCAACCAACGTGTAATTGTACGG
>Ga0123355_10014956_pt1 | contig 12162 bp, 14 predicted proteins | sample TergutEmb28metaG_3_FD_89872 | JGI IMG/M metagenome (GOLD analysis project Ga0123355, IMG submission 89872) | Embiratermes neotenicus P1 segment gut microbial communities from Petit-Saut dam, French Guiana - Emb289 P1 | ecosystem: Host-associated > Arthropoda: Insects > Digestive system > Gut ... | reverse complement strand
TAGTCGCAGCCGAGCGCCGACTTCATGGCCTCGGCGATACCCTCGCGGAGCGGCTTGCCCATCTCCTCGGCCATCAGCCGCGCATACTGCTTCGCATTTTCCCGCAAGATCTGTCCCGCCTTGCGCATCCGCTCGGCCCGGTGGGGAAAGCCGGTGGTGCGCCACTTAAGATACTGCTCGTTGGCGGCGACGATCGCCCGGGTCACGGTCGCCGACGACATTTCCTCGTGGCCGGAGATGCGGCTACCGTCGATCGGGTTGATGGCTTCGATCATGAAAGTACCTCCTGCGCCAGGCCAGCTTCGCCGAATCTGGCTCCTTTTGCGAAAGCGCGGCGATCAGCATCCCACGCGAGCTGCCGGTTGTGGGAGAAGGCAAAGATAAGGCTGTGGCTCAGTTTGAAAATAAAAAAACGCTCGCCGCTCCTGGAATGTTCCGCCATGTCCCTTCCTGCCGGCTCGCTGGTCAGGGGCGTAGCGGCTCCTGGGGACGGCAACGAGGCCGCTTGCGGCGTGCGTTGTCTTTCGAGATCCCGGTTTGTTTTCAAACTGGGACACCATGTCACCGGCGGCCCTCGCGAATGAGACTTGTGAACCGGCCGCAAGTTATCTATGAATTGCGAATGATTGTTAATTGCATTAACGGGAACCGATGAAGCTGCACCCTTCTGCCTCGTCGCCCTTGCGGGCGATCGTCGTTCTTGCCGCCTTTGGCGCAGGCCTGGCGCAGCCCGCCGCGGGCGACGACGAGATCAACATCCCTGTCGCCATCAAGGATCACAAGTTCGTGCCGTCGGAACTGACCGCCCCCGCCGGGCGCAAGTTCAAGATCACCGTGCGCAACGAGGACGGCGCGACCTCGGAGTTCGAGAGCTCCGATTTCCACCGCGAGAAAGTCGTGGTCGCCGGCGGCGAGATCGCGGTCTATGTCGGGCCGCTCGATGCCGGCAGCTATGAGTTTTTCGATGATTTCCATCCGCAGACGCGCGGACACCTGGTCGTCAAATAAGCCGGCATGCGGGCGAGCATCCTTGCCGCCGCCGCAAGCTGTGCGGCGCTGGCGCTGGCGAGCGCGGCCGCGCGCGCGGATTTCAAGGTGTGGACGCCCGACGTCAACGAGGGCGAGCTGGCGGTCGAGACGGTCGGCAATCTCGGCTTCGACCCCGATCCCCAGAGGAACGGCGAGCAAAGCTACACCGCCGAGCTCGAATATGGCTTGACCCGCTGGTGGCAGACCGAGCTCGAGCTCGAATTCAACCGCGATCCCGGTCCCGGCCGCGCCACGTATTTCAATCAGATCACGTCCGAGAACCTGTTCCAGTTCACCGAGCGCGGCGAATACTGGCTCGATGCCGGCTTTTTCGCCGAATACGGCCAGGTGCTGACCAAGGGCGATCCCAACGAGACCACCTTCGGCCCGGTGTTGCGGAAGGACTTCTGGGGTCTCAGCAACTCGGTCAATCTCTTCATCGAAAAGGATCTCGGCAGCCATGCCGCCGCCCGGCCCCAGTTCGTCTGGGCGTGGGAGACGCGGTTCGAGGATCTGCAGGTGAAATTCGGCCACCGGCTCCTCATCGAGCCCGGCTTTCAGATATACGGCCAGCCCGGGGCGTTCGGCCGGTTTGCGGCCTGGCGGAACCAGGACAATCGCGGCGGCCCCCAGCTCTTCGGCAAGATCTTCGACCTCGGTCCGGGGACGCTCGAATGGAACGGCGGCTTCCTGATCGGGATGACCAGGGCGGCGCCGGTCCTGACGCCGCGCTGGCAGCTCGAATACGAAATTCACTATTAGCGTTGACGCCCGCGCCGGATAAGCTGGCGCCCGCACCACAGGGAGGCGCGGGATTATGCAGGAGTACGACTACATCATTGTCGGCGCCGGTTCGGCCGGATGCGTGCTGGCCAATCGGATCAGCGGTGATCCGGGCCTCAAGGTGCTGGTGCTCGAGGCCGGCGGGCGCGATCTTCATCCTTACGTTCACATGCCGCTGACCTGGCGCACCATCTGGCAGGGCCCGCTCTATAACTGGATGTACAAAACCGAGCCCGAGCCTTATCTCGACGGCCGCAGCGTGTCGCTGCCGCGGGGCAAGGTGCTGGGGGGCTCGTCGACCATCAACGGGCTGCTCTACATCCGCGGCAATCCGCGCGACTACGACACCTGGCGCCAGCTCGGCAATTACGGCTGGAGCTATGACCAGGTGCTGCCCTATTTCAAGCGCTCGGAGAACAACTGGCGCGGCGAGAACCAGGTGCACGGCGCCGGCGGGCCGCTGCAAGTGACGCCGGTCGACGTCACGCATTACAGCTACGAGCCGATGATGCAGGCCGCCGTCAATGCCGGCATCCCGCTGACCCATGATTTTGCCGCCGATCCCGAGGGCTTCAACCGGCTCGACGTGACGGTCGGCAACGGCCGGCGCTCGAGCGCCGCGCGCGCCTACCTCTATCCCGCCATGGCGCGGAAAAATCTCTTCGTCATGATCAACGCGCTGACCCACCGCGTCCTGGTCGAAAAGGGCCGCGCCGTCGGTGTCGAGTACGCGCATGAGGGCGCCATCTTCAAGGCCTGGGCGCGGCGCGAGGTGATTCTCTCGGGCGGCTCTTATAATTCGCCGCAGCTCCTCATGCTGTCGGGCATCGGCGACCCCGGCGAGATCTCGCGCCACGGCATCACGCCGGTGCACGAGCTCGACGGCGTCGGCAAGAATCTCTCGGAGCACCCGATCGTCGGCATGCAGTTCGAGACCAACACGACCGACACGTTCGTTCAGCAGCTCCGGTTTGACCGGCTGCTGGTGCAAGGGATCCGATATGCCGTCACCCGCGGCGGCCCGTTCGGGAACCAGGTGATCACCGCCAACGCCTTTGTCCGTACGCGGCCCGAGCTCGAAACGCCCAACATGCAGCTGTTCTTCGCGCCGGTAAGCTTTACCACCAAAGTCTGGATGCCGGGCATCCGCCCGCCGGAGAAGGTCGGAATGGGCGGCTCGGTGTGCCTGCTGCGCCCGGAGAGCCGGGGCCATGTGACCCTGCGGTCGGCAAATCCGAAGGCCCCGCCCAAGGTCACGCTCAACTTCATGAAGGAAGAGGTCGATCGCGAGGCGACGCGGGACGGTCTGCGCCTGCTGCGCAAGGTCTACAACACGAAGCCGCTGTCCGAGATGATCGCGAGCGAAATCATGCCCGGAGCCGGCGTCGATACGGACGACGAGCTCGACGCCTATGTCCGCAAGATGGCGGACGTGTGCCACCATCCCGTCGGCACCTGCAGCATGGGCGTCAACGCCGAAGCCGTCGTCGATCCCGAGCTGCGCGTACGCGGGCTCGAAGGGCTGCGCGTCGTCGATGCTTCGGTGATGCCGCTGGTGCCGAGCGGCAACACCAACGCCCCGACCATCATGATCGCGGAAAAAGCCTCCGACATGATCCTGGGGAAGCCGCCCCTCCCCGCAGCCGAGCTCTGAGCCGCGTCAAGGAGGGCGGTCCACGAGCGGCAAGCCGGTCGCCCGGCGTCGCCGTGGGGCCGGCCGAAACGCCAATCGATTGGCTGGCAGGATGGGGGACCGGGCCGACCCGGGTCCCCCCCTCACGCTCTGCTACATCACGTGACGTAAGGTCATCGAGCCGATGCCGGCGGCCACGTTGAGACCGGTGTTGCCTTCAATGCTGAGGGGCTGGAGGGTGATGGTGTTGTGGCTGCCACCGATCAGAGCGTGTGCCCCGACGCCGACGCCCACGGTGGCACCGGCGCTCACGCCGGCGTAGGTGCCAGCGAGGGCGCCAGAGTTGAGCCGCGCCGTCGGTGCGAACACCGTCCATACGATCACGGCCGCCCTGGTGAAGCCGATGTCCACGCCGAACCGGTTGATATGGCCGACATAGCGCTCGCCGGTGGTCGAGAAGACGCAGTTAAGCTCGCGCGTCGATCCGAAGATAAAGCCGAAGCCGCTGCTGACGTTGCAGGTGAGGATGCCGGCGGCGACGCCCCCTTGGGCTTTAGCCGACGGGCTGAATGCAGCCGCACTCGCCAAGAGAGTGACGGCCGCCACTAGCGCCAAACCAAGTTTCCTGACCATTCCTTGATCCTCCGTTTTTGCGGATTGTGACGCGGCCGAGTCGGCCACATCGGATTGCGCGCCGCTATCAATAGGCGAAAGAACCGCTCTCGCCAAGCCTCGAGGTGTAGAAAGACCCGTTCTTGCCAAGCTTCGAGGTGCAGGAATGTTAATGAGTCGCATCATGCGAGAGTTGTGCCGCACCAAGACAACGCAAGAGAGCACCCTCACCCGTGTCCGATTGAGAGCACAGTGGAAGCGCTGTCACCGATTGCGCCGGTCTCTCCCGTCGCAGCCGCGCCGCGATCGCAGAGCTTACCGCACTTCGCCGACCGTGTAATAGGTGAACATGGTATGGTCCGGATCGCCGTGACGCACGCCCTGGCCGACGATGATCGTGCGCGTCAGCCAGTCGTGCCTGCCCTTGGCAACGTCGAACGTCGGCGTGATGAAGAAATAATGGGGAATCTCCGGCCCGCCGGGGCCGGGCCGGACTTTGCCGCTCGCGTCATGGCGATAGAGATAGCCGCGGTTCTGGATATAGATCGGCGTGCCGTCATCGGCCTCGAGCATATAATGCGCATTGAGCTCGAGGACGCCGTCGGGGCGCGTCCAGGCCCAGTCGGCGCCGCTGTGGCCGATGACCTTGCCCTTGAGGCGCGGGCCGTCGATCCAGCCGCCGACCGGCGGCACATAGCCGCGGCCGCCGCGCGGCGTCTCGCCGAAGACGAGACGCTCGCGGAAATCGACCCGGATCTGGAAGGCGAAGTCGGTCCTGAGGTCGGGGATCATGGGCGTCTTCTCCTTTGGCTCGAGGCGACGCGATCTTGCAAGAGGCCCGGGCGACGTGCAATCTCGGCGCAGCCGAAAGGAACTACGCAATGATCGATCTCAATGCCGTCGTCGCTATCGACGTTCACACCCACGCCGACGGTCCGCCCGGTACGCCCGCCTACGAGGATGGCGCGGAAGGCCGCGCCTATATGGCGAAATACTTCAAGACCAGCTACGAGCCGAAGCCGATCGGCGAGATCGCGCAATATTATCGCGACCGCAAGATCGCGGCCGTGATCTTCACGGTCGACAGCGAAGCGGCGACCGGCAAGCGGCGCTATCCCAATGAAGAGGTGGCGCGGCTGGTCGCGGAAAACGACGACATCCTGATTCCCTTCGCCAGCATCGATCCGCACAAGGGCATGCTCGGCGTGCGCGAGGCACGCAGTCTGATCAAGGACTACGGCATCAAGGGATTCAAGTTCCATCCCTCGAGCCAGGCCTTCTATCCCAACGACCGCATGGCCTACAAGCTTTACGAGGTGATCGCCGAGCATCGGCTGATCGCGCTCTTCCATACCGGGCAGACCGGCGTCGGCTCCGGCATGCGCGGCGGCGGCGGCATCCGGCTCGAATATTCGAACCCGATCTACCTCGACGAGGTCGCGGTGGAGTTCCCGGACATGTCGATCATCATGGCGCATCCCTCCTTTCCCTGGCAGGAACAGGCGCTCTCGGTGTGCCAGCACAAGCCGAACGTCTATATCGACCTTTCCGGATGGTCGCCGAAGTACTTCTCGCAATCGCTCATTCGCTATGCCAACACGCTGATCAAGAACAAGGTGCTGTTCGGCTCGGATTTTCCGGTCATCACGCCGGACCGCTGGCTGAAGGATTTCGAGACGATCGACATCCGGCCCGAGGTGAAGCCGCTGATCCTCAAGGAGAATGCCGCGCGGCTGCTCGGCCTGGCGAGATAGCCTTTCGCGCCCGGCGGCTGCTCCCGCTTTGGCGCCGCGGGACGGGCCGGGGAGAAGCGCCCGCGGCGCCCCGCCCCTAAGGGACGCCGGCGGCGCCGCCCCCACCGAGACCCCCTCGCATCGGCGCTCAATCCTTGCGCCAGCGTGAGGCCGCCCGGTCGTCGCCGGCGGCGGCGGCGACCCAGCGCGGGCCGGCGGGCGTCTCCTCTTCCTTCCAGAACGGTGCCTTGGTCTTCAGATAGTCCATCAGGAACTCGCAGCTCTCAAAGGCGGCGGCGCGATGCGCCGCCGCCGTCGCCACCAGGACGATGCGGTCGCCCGGCTCGAGCCGCCCGTAGCGATGGACAATGAGGCTCGCGAGCAGCGGCCAGCGCCGCTGCGCCTCGCGCTCGATGCGCTCCAGCTCGCGCTCGGTCATGCCCGGATAATGTTCGAGGGTCATGGCGTGGATGGGCGTGCCGTCCGCGACGTCGCGCATCAGCCCGATGAAGGAGGCGACGCCGCCGATCCCGGTCTTGCCGCGCGTCAGGGCGGCGAGCTCGGTGCCGACGTCGAAATCCTCGCGCTGGACGCGGATCACGGTCGCAGCCTGCGGTCCCGGCGGGACCGCGCCGGGCGCTTCTCGGGAAGGCGCATCGGCGTCATCCGCCGGTGACCGGCGGGAAGATCGCGACCTCGTCGCCGGGCCGGAGCGGATGGTGCCAGCCGACATAAGTCTGGTTGACCGCGACGCGCAGCGCCTTGGGCTCGCTCAGTGCCTCCGCGAAAGCCGTGTTCCTTTGCTTCAGCCACGCGATCAGCGCCGTGACGTCGCCGACGCCGGGCGGCAGATCGAGTTGCTCCTCGGCGATGCCGATCCTGGTGCGAAGATGGGCGAAATAAAGCAGCTTCATCACCCTAAGAGCTAGGCGCAATGGCACGGTCGCGCAAGGGACCGGGCGCCGCCCTTGGAGCGATGCGGCCACGGCGCCGCTATCCGAGCCGGCAATGCCGGACGATGAAGCCCGCGATGCCCGCCACGTCGTTGAGATCAAATGACGGCAAAGCCGCGTCGGCGACGGGCGCGTCCGAAGCGACGGCGACGATGTCGGGATCGTCCGGGGCTAGCAAAGGCGCGCCCACGGCGCGACGACGCACTTCGAGCTTAGGAAAGGGCTCGCGCTTCCAGCCCTCGACGATCACCAGGTCGACCGCGCTCATCCGCGCCAGGAGGGCCTTGAAATCGGGCTCCGTCCCGTCGCGCACCTCGTGGATCAGCGCCCAGCGCTTGGCCGACGACACCATGACTTCGACGGCACCGGCCTGGCGGTGACGCCAGGAATCCTTGCCGGGCTGGTCGAGCTCGAAACTGTGATGCGCGTGCTTCAGCGTCGAGACGCGCAGGCCCCGTGCCGCGAGCACCGGCAGCAGCTTCTCGATGAGGGTGGTCTTGCCGCTGCCGCTCCACCCGGAGAGACCGAACACCGCGCCGCGATGGGGCATGGGGATCGCAGTGCCGGCGCTAATCGCCGGGCGCCCGTCCGGGCGCAGTGCCGGGGGCGGGCCTCGGGCGCCCGTGCGGCGCCGCTCTCCTGCCGTTCCCGGCGGCGCAGGCGGACCCGTTCCGCTCCAGGGGGAGGGCCGCGCCGCCCATCGCTCAGGGGGCGCCTTCGGGATTCATCGCCTTCGGGTCCTCGTCGCCGATGTGCGACATGCCGGCGCGCAGATAGTCGTAGCCGGTGAAGAGCGTCAGTCCCGCCGCAATCCATAAGAGTATCTCGCCGATGGCACGCACGGGGAGGTGCGCCGGGCCGGCGTCGCCGACCAAGAGCACGCCGATCGCGACCATCTGGATCGCGGTCTTCCATTTGGCAAGGCCCGACACCGGCACCCGGACCTGGAGCATCGCCAGATGCTCGCGCAAGCCCGAGACCAGAATCTCTCGCGCCAGAATCACCAATGCCGGGAAGATCGTGAACGCCGAGATGCGCTCGAGCGCCACCAGCATGAACAGAACGGTGGCAACCAGAAGCTTGTCCGCGATTGGATCGAGCACCCGGCCCCAGGCGGATTGCTGGTGCCAGCGGCGCGCAAAATGGCCGTCGAGCCAATCGGTCACGCCCGCCGCGGCGAACAGGATGCAACCCGCCCACGGGCCCACAGGCGACGGCAGATAGAAGGTCAGGATCACCAGCGGAATCGCCACGATCCGCGACAGCGTCAGCAGATTAGGCAGGTTCATCGGCATCGGTCGATTCTAACCGCCGGAATGGAAATGGTCATAAATCTTTTTAGCGACATTCTTGCTGATGCCTTCGACCCGCTCGAGATCGACGAGACCGGCGCGCGCGACGCTGCGCGCGGAGCCGAAATGAAGGAGCAAGGCCTTTTTGCGCCTTGCCCCGATGCCGGCGATCTCGTCGAGCGGCGACTGGCTGATCGCCTTGGCCCGGCGCACCCGGTGCGAGCCGACGGCGAACCGGTGCGCTTCGTCGCGCAGGCGCTGGAGGAAATAGAGCACCGGGTCGCGCGGCTCGAGGCTCACCGGGTCGTGCCCGGAGCGGAAGAAGCGCTCGCGCCCGGCGTCACGGTCCGGCCCTTTGGCGATCCCGACCACAGCGAGGTCGCCGATGCCGAGATCGGCGAGCACCGCGTTGGCGGCGGACACCTGGCCGGCGCCGCCGTCGATCAGCAGAAGCTCGGGCCAGGTGCCGCCGTCGCGGGCCGGATCCTCCTTCAGCGCGCGCGCGAAGCGGCGCGTCAGCACCTCGCGCATCATCGCGTAATCGTCCCCGGCATTTTTCAGGTCGCGAATGTTGAACTTGCGATAGGCGTTCTTCACAAAGCCTTCCGGGCCCGCAACAATCATGCCGCCCACGGCATTGCTGCCGTGAATGTGCGAATTGTCGTAGACCTCGATGCGCCGCGGCGCCGCTTCGAGCCCGAAGGTGTGGGCGACGCCGGCCAGCAGCTTCTGCTGCGCCGAGCTTTCCGCCAGCCGCCGGCCCAGCGCTTCGCGGGCATTGACGAGGGCGTGGTTGACGAGCTGCAGCTTGTCGCCCCGCTGCGGCACCTGCAGGTCGACGCGGGCGCCGGCGCGCGCCGCCAGCGCCTCGGCCAGGAGCTCCTGGTCCGGGGGTGCCTCGTTCAGCAACACCAGCGGCGGCGGCACCTTGTCGGCATAGAACTGCCCCAGGAACGCGGCGAGAATCTCGGCAACGCCGAGATCGCGGGCATGGCCCGGATAATAGGGGCGGTTGCCCCAGTTCTGGCCGCCGCGAAAGAAAAACACCTGGATGCAGGTCTGGCCACCGGCCTGATGGGCGGCGATCACGTCGGCATCGCCCAGCTCGCGGATGTTGATCTCCTGATGGCCCTGGATCTGCGTCAGGGCGCGGATGCGGTCGCGCACCGCGGCCGCGGCCTCATATTGCTGCGCATCGGAAAGAGCCTGCATCTCCGCGGCAAAGCGCTGCTGCACATCGGCGCTGCGGCCGGCGAGGAAATTGCGAGCGGAGTCGACCAGCTTGCCGTACCCCTCCTTGTCGATGCGGCCGACGCACGGCGCACTGCAGCGCTTGATCTGATAGAGGAGGCAGGGCCGCGTGCGGCTGGCGAAAATGCTGTCGCTGCACGAGCGCAGCAGGAAGGCACGCTGCAGCGCGATCAGCGTGCGGTTGACCGACCCGGCCGAGGCGAACGGGCCGAAATAGTCCCCGGCGCCCTCGTGGCCGCCGCGGTGCTTGGTCAACAGGGGAAAGTCGGTGGCGCCGGTGAGATGAATGTAGGGGAACGACTTGTCGTCGCGCAGGACGATGTTGTAGCGCGGCTCCAGGTGCTTGATCAGGTTGCTCTCAAGGAGGAGCGCCTCGACCTCGGTATGGGTCAGGATCACCTCGAGCTTGCGGGTCTCGCTCACCATGCGCTGCAGGCGGGGCGACAGCGCCGCGAAATGCCCGTAACTGGCGACGCGGGCCTTCAGGCTGCGCGCCTTGCCGACATAAAGCGCGTCCCCCCTGGCATTCAGCATCCGGTAGACCCCGGGCGAGGCCGGCAGGGTCGCCAGCGCCGCGCGGATCACGTCGATGCCGTGCGCCCCGGCACCGAGGTCGGTCGCGAAATCCGCGGTTTCTGACGATGACTGATCGGTCAATTTGCCGCCTGTTCAGATATCCACGAAACCTGTGGACAAACTTGTTGGCAAAGCTCTGCGACAAGCCGCCACGCTTGCGATTCCCTTACATTTCCATGACCTGCACAAAATAGAGGCATAAGGCCAACCCATTGAAATAAATTGTGTTTTGAAATGTCAACGGCGAATGTCGCGATAATTTTGCGAATTATTCATGAAGCCATTCCCGTTGTAGTCGATTCGCATTTTTGTGAACAAGTCGGCGCGGCGCGCCGTCACAGAGTCGTCATATCGGTAAAACGCCGTGTTTTTCCACTGCTTAGCGACGAGGGTTAAACCGCTCTATCTCGACGCCGACGATGGTGCTGTCGGCGTAGATGTCGAGCTTCTCGACCCGGACGCGGACCGACCGGACGCGGCGGTCGGCGAGACACAGCTCGGCGACCCGCTCGGCCAGCGTCTCGACGAGGTTGATGCGGCGCCGTGCGGCGAGGGCCTCGATCCGGTCGATGATGTCGCTGTAGGACACGGTCGCCGACAGCTTGTCTTCGACGGCGCGGCCGCCGTCCTTCAGGGCCAGTGTCGCATTGACCCGCACCCGCTGCGTCTTGCCGTGCTCGTGCGGGAACACGCCGATCTCGCAACGCACGATGAGATCGCGGATGAGAATATGGCGGCTGCCGCCGTCGGCGCTCACGGGCGTCCCCGCAGCATCTCTTCGTAGACCGCGATCGTCCGTCGCGTCATCGCGTCGCGGCTGAAGCGGCCGGCGACCGCTGCCATCGCCGCCCGGGCGAGCGCCGCGCGCGCCGCGGGCGCGAGCGCCAGCGCCTCGCCGATCGCCGCCGCCAGGGCTTTGGCGTCGCCGGGCGGCACCAGCCAGCCGGTCACGCCCGGCGACACGATCTCGTTGCCGCCGCCGTGATCGGTGGCGACGACCGGGCGCCCGAGCGCCAGCGCCTCGGCGATGACGCGGCCGAATCCTTCCGGCCGCGTCGACGCCGAGACCACGATATCGGCCAGCATATAGGCCGCCGGCATGTCCTCGCAGTGATCGACAAAGCGGTACTGCCCGGCGCGTCCGCTGGCCGCGATGCGCCCCTCGAGCGCCCGGCGATAGCGCTCGCGGCCGGAGCCGAGGAAGAGACAGACGAGCTCGCGCCGGCCGTGCCCGGACAAGGCCTCGATCAGGATCTCGTGACCTTTCCAGCGCGTCAGCCGCCCGGGCAGCATGATCACCGGCACCCCGTCCGGGAGCCGCCAGGCGCGCGCGAGCTGCTCGATGCGCGATGGTGCGATGCGATCGGGCCGGTATCTGTCGAGATCGACGCCGCGTTCGATGATGCGGATGCGATCCTCGCCGACGCCGTAGGTGGCCGCGGCATGGGCGGCGACGAAGCGCGAGATCGCGATCACCCGGTCGCCGCGTGCCATGACCGAATTATAGCGCCGCTTCCACCAGCTTTCAGCGCCGTAGGCGTTGTGAAATGTCGTCACGAACGGACGGCGGGTGCGACGGGCCGCCAGCATCGCGCTCCAGGCCGGCGCCCGGCTGCGGGCATGGACGATGTCGATGTCGCGGGCCTCGATCAGGCCGGCGAGCCGCCGCGCGTTGAGCAGCATCATCGCCGGGTTCTTGGAGCCAAGCGGCAATTCGACATGCTCGGCGCCGGCGCGGACGATCTCGGCGGTCATGCGGCCGCCGGCCGAGGCCACCACCGCCCGCCACCCGGCTTTCACCAGCGCGCCCGCGACCTCGACCGTGCCGCGCTCGACGCCGCCCTGATCGAGCCGCGGCAGTATCTGCAGCACCGCCGGCGGGCGACGCGGTTCCGGCATCGCCGGCGCGATGTTAGGCTGGGCGTCGCCCGCTGCCCGACGCCGGCCGGATGATGTCGATGGAACCGCCACGAGGCCTGCCAATGCCCGAAAGACCCGCGCCTCCCACAATCTTAACACGCGAGGATGGCGCGACAATCGCCTACCGCCGGCGCCCCGGCAAGGCGCCCGGCGTCGTCTTCCTGGCCGGCTTCATGTCGGACATGAACGGCGCCAAGGCGCGCTATCTCGATGCCTGGGCCGCGGCGCGCGGCCGCGCCTGCCTGCGCTTCGACGCCTTCGCGCACGGCGCTTCCTCGGGCGAGCTCGAAGTCGCCACCGTCGCGCGCTGGCGCGCCGACGCCGTCGCCCTCATCGACGCGCTCACGCACGGGCCGCAGATCCTGGTCGGGTCCAGCCTC